>Ga0209630_10002011_pt1 | contig 20394 bp, 25 predicted proteins | sample COG_01_FD_184745 | JGI IMG/M metagenome (GOLD analysis project Ga0209630, IMG submission 184745) | Pelagic Microbial community sample from North Sea - COGITO 998_met_01 (SPAdes) (version 2) | ecosystem: Environmental > Aquatic > Marine > Neritic zone/Coastal water | place: Helgoland, sampling... | reverse complement strand
AACCGCAAACTCCTTCAATTTTTCGGCAACCTTGAATTCAAACTCAAATGCACCATCGGTACTTTCCGATGTATCTATCTCTTTGTAGGCGACATATCTACGACCGTTATCATTGATACTTCCACGGTACATCTTTCCAAATGCACCTTCACTCAATGGCTTACCCTTACCAGTGCGAAGGGTGGGTGAGTTGTAACTGGGAACCTTCAAGAAGTGTTCTGGGATACAAGCCTTCTCACCTTTGAGTAATTTTTTCAAGTTACTCTCGATTGACATGCTTACTTATTGGTAAGAAGTTATTTTCAACTTACCAAGAAGGATTATTTTTTTTTGATTTTTGGGACTTAGACATCAACCTCTTCATCCTCTTCCTCAACATCAACATCCATGGCGACGTCATCTTCAGGGAGATCTAGGCCCTGGAAGGCGAATGAGGGGAGCTTAGCAGATTGCTCTAGTAGAGTCTGTTGGAGGCGGATAGTAACTCCAAACTTATTATCAATGAACCAGATCTGGTTGAGATCTACGATGGCGACACACTTCTGACCCTTCTCAATGGTATCGAGAGCCACTGGCTCCTTCTTCATGGTATAGGCTTCTGGAACGAAAGATCCGTCAGCCTTAGTAAGAATCTTGAGCTTGATGGTGGATGGATACTGATCCTTACCGGGGCGAACCATGGGCTTGTAGAGTGCCTCCTTTAGGACGGCGACGTTGAACTCCTTACCGAGCCACTCCTTAGAGTTGGCGGCTACAGTATTGACGATGATATCATCAAGCTCCTTGAGTTTGTTGTGGAGATCCATCGCCTCGGCGTTGTCGGGATCGAATGATAGATCAAGAGAGTACGACGTACGCCCAGTGCTCTCGTCAGTAAAGTTGCTGAGACCATAAGGAGACCTCATGAACGGGAACTGAACGTAGAGCTTCTTGTTGTCACCGGAATTGAGATAGACGGCTTTACCGCCATTCTTGTTTTTACGAAGTTTCGAAAATTGCACAGCGGCAGGAGAGAAATCGGAGGAGCGTTGGATAGTGAGCGACATTGTTGGTTGGTTATATCTATAGTATGAACTTTGACTTTAAGTAAGTTTTTTTCTTGACATATTCTAAAAGTAATATGGGTTTATTTAAAGATTGTGGATGTGGCTGTAACGGCGAAAAGCAACAAGAGAAGTTTTTGATTTCGGTGATTTCCGGTCTCACCTTCTTTATAGTTGCAAACCCCGAGACTTTCCGTCTCGTCAGGCGAGTTCTGGGACCCAGGATCGCCACCCCCACGGGATGCCCCTCTACGATGGGTCTCCTCGTGCATACTCTCGTCTTCATCTTCGTCGTGTGGGGCATGATGAACATTAAGAAGGAGGGTAAGAAGAAGTCAGGTGATTGTGGATGTGATAAGAAGGGTGTGAAGAAGGGTGAGAAGATTGTCGTCAAACCCCCAGTCCCAATGGTGGAGGCTCCAGACGCCGAACCCGATTTCGCCGAACCCCAGATCGAGCTTACGGATACCGGTCGCAACCTTGCCCCAATGTCTATCAATTCTGATGGGATGCTTTTCAACTAAGACAAAATGATCGATCAGTTGTTTGACTAATCTTCAAGTATCGAATGTGTTTGATACGTTCCATAAGATTTTCGATATTCTTAACACTAATCTTATGACAATATTCTTTGTATAATTCACCGTTGTGTTCTACAATCAGTGGTCCATAGTTACCAACAACTGATTGTAAAATGTCAAACATTTATATATACTATACCTTAATCTTTAAAAGTCTTCATCAAAACCAATTTCATCCGAGGTGTCATCCATTTTTCCGTAGTCCCCGACCCTCTTCTCGAAGAAGTTGGTCTTCCCATCAAGGCTAATATTTTCCATGAAGTCGAAGGGGTTTTTGGAACCCCATAATGGGGGCTGGCCAATTTGCTTTAGGAGACGGTCGGAAACGTACTCGATGTATTCGGACATCTTCTCGGAGTTCATCCCTATGAGATTGCAGGGGAGGGCATCCAAGATGAAGCTCTTTTCAATTTCCACAGCCTCCCTAACGATGGCGTGAATCGTATCTGTGGATGGTTTGTTACGTAGGAGCTTGAAGAGTTCAACAGCAAACTCCTGGTGGAGACCTTCATCCCTGGAAATGAGTTCATTTGAGAAGCACAGCCCGGGCATCAGTCCGCGCTTCTTGAGCCAGTAGATGGCACAGAAACTCCCAGAGAAGAAGATCCCCTCGACGCAGGCGAATGCGAAGAGGCGTTCAGCGAAGGAGCGGGACTTGGTATCAAACCATTTTAAAGCCCAATTGGCTTTCTTTTCAATACAGGGGACGGTTTGTATAGCCTCGAAGAGGTGTTTTTTCTCAGTAGAATCTTTGATGTATTTATCGATTAGTTTAGAGTACGTTTCCCCATGGACCATTTCATTGTGGCATTGGTATGCATAGAATGAACGAGCCTCGGAGATTTGTACCTCATCTGCGAAATTGTTATTGATATTCTCGAAAACAATTCCATCGGAGCCAGCAAAGAATGCCAGGATATACTTTATGAACTTTCGCTCATTGTCATTTAGATTTTTCCAATCTTCCATGTCACTGGATAGATCTACCTCTTCCGCTGTCCAATTAGACATTTGAGCCTTCTTGTAGAGTTCCCAGAGCTCAGGATACTTCAAGGGAAATACAGTAAATCTATCAAGTGTTGGTGCTAGGATGGGTTCATATTCATCTTCAATGTATTCCTGGTATTCAAAGTAGTTTCCGATATGACGTCCGTCAATAAATATTTGAGGGTAGGAATCGATACTACCACCACACAATTTCTTTAGTTCCTCCTTTTCTATCAAAATCTTTTCGTATTCGAGACCCTCTGCCTCACTGAGGGTCACCGCGTGGTCGCAATACTGACATCCTTCCTTCGAATAAATAATAACTTTCATCTGTGATATTATCCCTGAATATTTTTTGTCAGAAAACTCTAAGCATGATTGTGCCAACTGAAATAAACGAAAATGATATAGTTAAACTATTTGTTAATGAAGACGGTGTTGAAGACGAAATGTACGGTGTCGTCGGAATGAACACTGGCCTGACCCTGGGGGTCAAGTACCTCAATCCCACTGAACTCATTTACAAGTCTGCATGTGTCTATAAATTAGATGGTGAGACCCTGTCCCCCGCTCCCTTTGAGAGTTTGATGGAGCATTACCCAAGTGGTACAACATTCAAGGACTTGGAAATGAAAGATTTGGGTGAGGATATGTTCGCCTACTATTCTGAGATTGACGTAGAGGATACAGATAGTGACATTTACGATGAGGGAGAGTCTGGTTCAGATATCGAGGGATTTGTCGTCTCTGATAGTGAGATTGTGGGTCAGGATATTCCTTTACCACCCGATCATCAGTCTATCGATAAAGAATGGGAGGGGTGGAAACCCTCAACATCTGGTGGTAAGAGCTTCAAAGAAACCGTTGATATGATTGAAATGCATGTGAAAAGCCTAAGTCTGTAGCGCGTTTCTTTAAAAATTTAAAAAGATTGTCACATTCAAAACAATGCTGGCAACTATATGGTCTGAAATAGACGCACTATTACTACCTAAAAAACAACAACAAAAGCCAGTGGATATAAATATTTGTCGAGAATGTTCAGGAACTAAAGTTTTTTCGAGAGAGGGATTACCCACGTGTTCCGAATGTGGTCTTGTAGATTCTTATTTTATTGATGAATCAGCTGAATGGACGAGTGGGATGACTGACGATGGAAAGGTGAATGATCCAGCGAGATGTGGGAACCCTAACTCAAATCCAGAACTATTCTCACAGAATTGGGGTAAGGGGACGATCATTGCTACACAACGGGGTTCTAGTTACGAAACCAAACGCATAGCAAAAATAAATTTTCATATGTCCATGAATCATAAGGATCGTGCTCTTTTCCATGCATACAAGGATATAGATGAGGCGTGTCACACACTCCCAGATTCTGTACTCAAAGATGCAAAGATGTTTTACCGAAAGTTTAACAATGAAAAGCTTACTAGGGGTGCTGTACGTTTGGGGATGAAGGCGAACTGCGTGCTTTACGCATGCAGACTTGCTAAACACCCACGAACAACTAAGGAAATTGCAGACATGTTTGGGATTCAATCCAAGGATGTGAGTCGTACGACACAACTATTCAAAGACACTATAGCAGGCATGACTGAAAAGAATTACGTGACGAAAGCGTTCGATGTGTTGCAGCGCCTCTTGAATTCTTTCGTGGTAACCAAAGAAGAGCGTCTAAGATGTATCAAAATGTGTAACGCTACAGAGGATTGTGTAGATCTAATGAGCAAAACTCCAAATAGTATAGCTTCCACTATAATTTACATGGTACTTAGTCCCAATGTAACAAAAGCTGAAATGTGTGAAAAGTGTTCGGTGTCCGTGCCGACACTAAATAAAATAGAAACCATCGTAAAAAAGCACTTAGAGTTTAAAGCTTCGTCATAATATATGACGAAGCTTTTTCTTTCAACACCGTGCTATGGTGGTATGTGTTTAGAAAAGTATATGACTAGTATTATTAAACTTCAACTTCTTTTAATAAAAGAAGGAATTCAATTATATTTAGATACCACAGAAAATGAGTCTCTCGTTCATCGCGCCCGCAATGTTTCCGTAGGTCGTTTTATGCAAAAAACTGATTGTGAATACTTCATGTTCATCGATGCTGATATCCATTTTGAACCCGAATCTGTCGTTCGTCTTATAAAATCGGGACATGACCTCTCTGTATCTTGCTATCCTAAAAAGGTTGTGATGTGGGATCAAGCTGCCGAAGCCGTGAAAAGAGGTGATGAACGTGATATGTCTATGTTGTCCTCGAGTCTCGTAATTAATTTTGGAGCTCAAAACCGCCCCGTTGTGAATGGATTTATTGAGATCCTTGATGGACCCACTGGTTTCATGGTCATAAAGCGCTCGGTGTTTAAGACCCTAGAAGATAAGTTTCCAGAGCTTTGGTGTAAAAATGACCACCAAAACAGGGACTTTGACAACTATCACGCAGCTTTTGACTGCATGATAGATCCGGGGAACCGCCGATACCTCTCAGAGGACTACGCTTTCTGTCGTCGTTGGCAACAATGTGATGGTAAAATTTATGCAGACGTGAATACAACTTTGGGTCATGTAGGGAATTTACCATTTAGTGGTTGCATGAATGAAAGGCTTAAGGTTTAGACTTCTATGATAGTCATGAACTTGGCTACTATTATAGTTACTCGATCCAAATCCTGCCACGTCAAGACACTTCATGGGGTTCTCCGTCTGAATATAAAATGTCTTCAAAAAGGTCTCAATAATCAGATCGTTTATGTGAATGATAATCCATTTGAAAAGGCCGATGTGATTCAAAAGTGTATGAAAACCCATGATCGAATTGTATTTATTGATTTTGGTATTGGTGTAGATAACGATTCTATTGATCAATGTTTCGAAAAACATGAAGGTGTAGGCTGTCTCGTATTTCCAGGTGTAGTGGAAGGTGTGGATTGGGATATGTTCAAGAAGAAGATTAAGGAAAAATCAACAGAACCCATATCACAGATGGGTCTTAACTTTGATACAGAACTTGGAATGAAGATTTCAGATACTATATCCCGGGTATCCTCAACGAATGCTCGTGCATGGATGATGAACACGAAGAACGTCATCAAGGCCATCAAGGAAAAGAAGACGGGATCTTGGAGTATTCACCCAAAAATGTTTGAGAAATTTAAAGAAAAAAATGTACGAATCTACGCATTTACAGCAGCTAAGTTGATCATGACTTATACACATGAATGTGTCAGTAATATACTGAATGCAGCTGGTGTGAAAGTAAATTAAAGTTTTCGTCACAAATTAATATATGTCCTCCGAAATGTTTGTAAATCCAGAATCATCGCTTTACAAACACGTCGTGAAATTTATCCACACCTGCTGGAAAAGTAAAGACTACTTTCCGGGACCTCAACCTATCTCAATTGAGCGACGTCACTTTCCCATCCTCAAGGGTGCCGAATACCTAGTATGCGAGAAAACGGATGGTGAGAGGTATATGATGGTTGCCCTCACATTTGAAGGTAGAAGGAAATGTATCTTTGTCAACCGTTCATTCAACATGTTTGAGGCCCCAATCAACCTGAAAAAGGTGGCCTACGAGGGAACAATTCTCGATGGAGAGCTCTATGAGAATACACTCATGGTATATGACGCGGTCTTTGCCAATGGAGAACCAGTTTGGGACCTAAATCTAACGTTGAGACTTGAAGCATGTAAGGTGGTTACAGGTTCTATCATTTATATGAAGCATGACAAGTACCGCCTCAAAGTCAAAACATTTCACCAAATGGCCGATTATACCACATTTTTGGATGTATATCTCCCAGGGGTGACCCAGCGAATTGATGGTCTTGTTTTCACTCCGGTAAATGAACCCGTAAGGATTGGAACCCATGAGACCATGTTCAAGTGGAAACCAAAAGATAAGAATACTGTGGACTTTCTCATGAAGAAGGAACCTTCATGGGAAGTGCCTGGTACTGTTGGAGGCCCCCTCGCATGGAGACTCTATGTACAGGAAAAGGGGAAGCTTGTGTTTGAATCTGAAGTTAGTATGGATTTGATGAACGAACCATGGTTTGAGGAGGGAGCTATCGTTGAATGTGAATTTGTGGATGATGGGAAACGTATGTGGTGGAGACCCATAAAAAGAAGAACCGATAAGACCCACCCGAATGGTCGAAGAACCTTCTATAGGACGATCGTGAATATTAAGGAGGACATCAAGATTGAGGAGTTTTTAGATTGTAAACCATAAAATAGAACCCAGCTTCTTGTGGTAGTGGGTGTTGTTTAATAAAAGTATCATTTATAAAATGCCATTTCCCCCTACATTTAACGAATGATGCGTAGTGTCCATCATTCTGATCGCCTTCATGAATAGCAGTCGCCACGAGATTGTATTCAAACGAATCGATCATAATTCTTTCTATAATTTTGATGTGACTTTTTTGATCGAATGAAATCATTAAAATTTGTGGGAGTTCTGAAAAGAGTGAGCGTGTGGTGGCTACGTTATGAACCTTACCCTCCGTGTCCTCAAAGTTTTCTAAAACATTCCAATCCATACTCCTTTTCAGCATGTCCCCCAAATCATTTCCATTGGAAGTCACCAAATGAACACTGAAAGGTTCTTCATTCGTTGTCTTACCACCTGGCCAAATAGTTTCCTGACATTTCTTTCCATAAAACCATGGTTTAATAAATGGTTGGGAACGCTCGATAATATCTATGATACATAGAATAGCTTCCTGTGTGTCGTGTTGCTGTCTAAGTTTGAAGCGTGGGAACTTTTCCTGGAATGCTGTCAAAAGGGGGAGAACACTCAATTGTGATTCACCCCTCAGCCAATATCCATGAACAACTTTGGAATATTCATTGGTGAATGAACAATCCCCATCGTATGGGTTTTTTATAAAATAGTTTGTGAGAACTGGGATATGTAATAGGCATTGAATCGCTGTATTGAAATAACAGGTATTTCCAAAGTTTTCGAAACCCTTCATTATATTTTACGTTCATAAAAGGCTTAAGAGAAAGACGCAATATCTAAATGTAAGATGGATCTCACCAATCAAGTTCTCCCTATTTTCGAAGCCCACAAGAATGAAGGTGATATCGAAATCGAGATTCGTCTTGGAAAGCATAATGGCTCACTTTTTGATACCAATGTTGGTGGGGCTACATGGAAACGTGTTCTCAGTGGTTTAAGAAAATTTGATGGTTGGGACAGTGTAAAGACAACAGTCTCAGACGTCTATTACAACGACGCCAACAATATTCGTGTCACATGTGACGAAGAAAGTGGCGAGCAGACGATGATCCAGAAGATTGGCGTCTCAAAGCAAGACTTTAAGCGTGACCCCCTCGATGTGCGATTTTGTGTGGCTCGAGAGATTCCCACCAATGGGGAGTATGATATGGACCGAAAGCGTAACAAGACGAGGCACTCCTTCGTTAGAAAAAACCTGAGCATCGATATGACCATCTCTTCGGGTGACAATGCTGACATGGACTCAGAAGAGGAAGCAGCATTCCAAATTGAACTTGAGATTGTGAAGCCCTCTGACGTCGATTCCATCTACAAGCTTCAGAACATCCTCCAGAAGATCGACGACCTAACAAAATTAATTTCACAGTAATAATAAATGATCTACATTGTTGTAGCTCTCATAGTGCTGGCAATTATGTTTGACACGCGTAAAATATCTACAGAGGTGGAGGGTTCCAAATATTTTTACATAAGTGGTGGTGCGTCTAAAGATATGTATCTCATGATGCATGGGGATGGGATGCATCATGACATGTTGAAGAAGTTTGTTCAATTGGAAAATAAATTTCTCGAAAGCGAAAGTATCTCGGTGTGTTCGGGTACCCCACTTATAGTACAAGCTAGCCTTTTATCAAATAAAATCAAAGACATGTTCCCGAAGTACAATTTCGCCTATCACACAATTCATCTCAAACAAATCGCCGAACCATATAAACTTATCAATCGTCGCATATCTTGTTCATTTTGAAGAGTTGTTGTAGTAGGGTTTTATGTTTTTTACTTTCAATACGATCGTAATTTTTTATAATATACATGATGAGTTCGTTGTCATCGTTCTCACTGTGTATCCACTCCTTTTCTAGTAACGCACACTGTCGCCAACTGTTTCGTCCCATTTTGATGTAATCAGCTACCACGTAAATGATTGCATCGAGAAACTCCTCCTTTGCCATTTCCATCCAAGAATTCATTCGAGTTCCCCAAGTACGCGTGTCATCATTTACCCTCACACCATGATTATACTTTCTCAATCCGAGCTCGAGCCGGGATAAAATTTCTTCCACGGGCGGCTCTGGTGACTTTATTCCATGGGTTCTGTCCATTTCCATTAAGATTAGCCCTAAACTTTAACCAGTATTTCCTGTAATCGGCCATCTTTTTATTAGAGGGCGCCGTCTTTTGGTTCATGATATAGTTGGCAGCTGCGCGACGGTATGCATTCCTCAAGTTGTATGCAATACCCGTAACGTTTGCGGTATTCATGAGATACTTTCTCTCCAATTCGCGGCGTCTCTCCATCTTCCACCTACCGACGACATTCTTTTTTACGTCATCTACGTCCTTCTTGAAGGGAATACCAATTTTATTACCCTTTGTAATTGCATTGAGCGCCGACTTCATATTTCGCACATCTTGGTTCAGATTGGGTTTGTACCTTTTCAGCCATTTATCACCGTAAAGTTTGGTAATATCCTTACGAATCGAGTTTTCATCGAGGCCCCGCTTCTTCATGACTTCAGCTTTCTTCATACCAACTTTCATATTCGTCTTCTTTCGTTGTACCTCTCTCTTTGTGGGCTTGGGTGGAGCTACGGGTTTGGGTTTGGGCTTAGCTAGGTTATTTCTAACCTTCTCAATCTTTTTGCATAACGACTTTTTAGTTTCCTTTTCATCGAGGGTGATTTTAAGAATCCCAGCGACGCGAACAAGTTGTTCCTTTTTCATGTCTGTGCAAATTTTACGACCGACCCGGAATGTGTTCCCAGTTCCGACGAGTTTTTTATTATTAACAGTCACATTCTCTTTTCCCACTTGTTTCTTAATTTTACTACAAATCTCATCTTTAGATGCAAGTCTGGAACCATCTTTAGTTGTTATTCTGAAATTCACAACACCCATTCGTCGCGCGAGATCCATGAGTTCGGATTTCTTCATGCGTGCACACATTTTAGAGTTGATCATAATGGCATTTGCTTGGTTAGTTGTGAGTGTGCGTTTTGTATATTTCCTTTTAGGTTTGGAGTTGGGCTTGGGTTTGGGCTTGGGTTTAGACACCTTGGTCTTGACACCCTTTTCAAATACACCAGTCACATCGATTTCTCCTTTGGCATTAAGATCTTGAACAAATGTCTTCCCAAAATCGTACGAAGCCAGCATATCACCGGGATTTTTTGCACCCGAAATCTGGACATTACCACTTGTTGAGAGAATGAATTTCATTTCCCCAAAATATGCATAGAGGAATGGAGCAAGTTCTGGCTCATAGCTGACCCTGGTCATACCGTAGATTGAACTTTTTTGTGCAATTCTAGCCAAACTCTTGAATGTACCATTGACCCTAAACTGACCACTCAGATTATTGTAAGTGAATGGATTATAGAAAAATGATTGTTTTTCTGTGTAGTTATCGACCATGAAACGTCGAATAAGTTCAGGTTGATTCGTTATATTCGTACCAATGAAACCACCCGAGAAACGAATCTTTCCATTTTTGTAAAAATTAACGGTAGCACCCTTACTTTCAACATCGTTTGATAAGGTAAGTATGAATTGGGCACTAGAAAACACCTTATTTGTGTCACCCCTGGGACCACTTTCTTTCGTGTGTGAAAATCCAGTCTTGAATTGTCCGTATATACCCTTTATCTCTTTGGTGTCTATATAAAGACCCTCACCAATAGGTGTTCTACCTAGGGGTGTTTTAAGGAGTATTTTTTTAAGTTCGATCAATGTATCCTTTTGACCAAAACCAGAATCCACAGTGGCGTTGAACATGCCGGGATTAAGTTTGCTAATTTCAAGAGCACTACGGGGTGCGATATAGTTTAAGTTTTTATCATTGAAAGTTATTCCAGCTAAAGCTTCCCTAAACTCATTTGCGAGAGGTTCATACCTTTGATTGGTAATCAGGTTGTTTTGTAATCGTTGTGGTACTTGTGCTGAACGTGGCACTGGACGCATTGGACGTACTGGACGAGGTGGGGTCCTAAAAAAAGGAGCAGCTGCGGTACGTCTCCGATCCCTTTCAGCCTTTTCCAATACCTCGTCCAGTTCCCTCGCAAACTCATCATTCGAGTTGGAGTTAGGACTTTGAACTTCCACACCAGATTGTCGCACAAATTCTTTGACCGACTGGCTCATATTAATAAATAGTGATATTTTTTTTAGATGTCATCAGTGAAAGTTAGATCATCGGTAACTAGATCCAAACCATATATGATCGGTTGGTTCTTCAAGATTTTTCCATTATACTTAACTGTTTCTACCCTAACTTCGATATCCCTGGAGCTGAATGGTCCTGCATAGAAGTCACCATGGAACTTGTAACTTCCGAGGTTGTTTTCTCGGCAATGTTGGTTGAATTTGGCTACAAACTCCTTCTGGGGTACGAATTTGTCCTCACCAAGTACGACATAGGTCGATTCCAGGAAGTTTGTAAGGCTACTGGCAACCATGGCAACCTGCTTTTGGATCTTCTTGAAGTAGGTAGGGACCGCATTCCAAATATCCCTGTTCCTGTATTTATTGGAGTAGTCTAAATACCCACGCACACATTTCAGGAGAATGATAGGAAGTTCTTTGTGAAGTTTATCTTCAAGTTGAGGATCGGCATCCTGTACCTGCTTACCAAAGTTCCATGGGAGAATGCGCCGAAGTACAGACCCAGAGTTATCCCGCCAGTTGGGAACCTCGTTACCCCCCAGAACACCCGGTACCTTCCACTCGATAGACACGGCGGTCTTATTCTTAACCGCAACCGATACGTCTTCACCCGAAACGATTGACTGGAACTCAGCCTGTTCGAGGGCAAGGTCACCCTTTACCTCGGGGGCGATGAACATGAACACATCCTTAATTGCAGAAAGACCAAACTTCTTCTCAATATTATTTGAGAGTGTTCCAACATCATCCCCCTCATAGAACTTCTTAAATACCTTTGTAATCAGGGTAGATTTACCAGACCGGGCAATACCCTTGAAGAATGGAATAACTTGCCAGCTATCAAGGTCATTCACATCAAAACACAGGCGACCACCCATAACATAGGCCCAGTTACACACCTCATCTTCGAACTTCTGATACTTCAAAATAGAGTCAAACCAAGGTGTAGGAATCTTGGTCCAATCTTCAACGTGAGAGAAGTCGTCGAATGGTTGATCGAAGTACTTGCATGCGACAATACTCGGGTCGAGGCACGCATACTTGTCACTCTTATATGGGTAAAATCTACAATCATAAACACCTCGATCTGGAATCCACTCCTTACCAACAAAGACACCATTCTTGAATGACCACACGTGGCGCCTCTTTTTAATTTCAGGGAACTGTGGATCGACACACTTCGAGATGTTATCAATCACATCTCTATAGATTGAACTCTTACTTGTAAAATTTTTCCACGTCGTAAAGTTGCTTTCCTTTTTCGGGAGAGAATATACAAATTCATCTATACCGAACACTGGATTCCAAGCCCTTGTACTGTAACCCTCGACCGTTTTGATTTCTTCACAACATTGACCCTTGTATCTCCGAAATCCAGAACGATACGCTTCCTTAAGGGCAATCATGAGACACTTCTGATAGGGAGTGGTCTTTTCTATCTCCTCTTCATCCATCACCGAGGGGTCAGTATGAACACTCACCACCGGTAATTTAGTTGGGGCGATGACCCTTTCAAATGAAATTTGGTGTCGGCGAACATTTTCAAAACCATCTTCAATCTGCAGGATGATATTATTGATTCGCTTGTTGATAGAAACCTCATCATCTTGGGTGAAATCATTTTTGCGAACTTGTAGGTGATTCGTCATCTGAATCAGGTAAGAAATCATACGGTTCTTGATGCCTCGTATAGCTTTTACATCAACTCCATCAGGAATAGGAATACCATCTTCATTGAAGTTATCCGGGTGGATGAATTGGTGATACCCCAACATGGCCGCACGTTTCATACAAGGAGAGTACCCATCTTTATTGTGAAGGTACCACTTAAACTCAAATTCCTCGATGTCTTCTAAAATTTCATCCTCATTCATTGACTGGATGTCACGTTTCTGTAGTTCAGTTAGAGCTTGAAACATGTTAGGTTCCTTATCAATGAAGTGAGTTGATTTCATCTATAGTAAGTACAATTTTATTCCTTAAGCGGAATTTAACTTGCTCAACATTTTTATTAAAATTTTATTTTGGGTTTGGAGTTGGCTCGCAATATTAACAAGGGCTGAGCAAACTGTGTCACCATCCTCTGTGGACATGAGGGATGTCATGAGATCGGCGATATCTACATCCTGACCATCTTCGATCTGGTACTCCGCGAAATCCTCATCCTCAACCTCCGAAAGATCCTCGTCATCATCTGAAATGATTTCACCCTCCTCAATTTCTATCTCATTTTCATCAGGGTGTGTCGACATTTATGTTGGACTGAGAAAAATTGGGGTCGGGAAATGCGCATTCCCCCAAAATTATTTTCTCTGCTTATAGTACAACAACTCTCAAAATGGCCGGTGGTCTTATGCAACTCGTAGCTTACGGTGCCCAGGACGTTTACCTGACTGGTAACCCTGAGGTAACTTTTTTCCAGGCGAAATACAAGCGCCACACTAACTTCGCGATGGAGAACATCGAGCAGACCGTCAACGGTACTGCCGCCAACTCCGGTCGCGTTTCCGTGACTGTCGCCCGTAACGGTGACCTTGTCGGTGACATGTACGTCGAGCTTGAGTGCGCCGTCGCGGCGACCAGGACCACTGATGCGGGTGACAACAACTTCGTCGCTGAGCGTGCGATTAACAACGTAGAATTATCAATTGGTGGCCAGCGCATTGACAAGCACTACCAGAAGTGGTGGCGTCTGTACTCCGAGCTCTACCTCGATGAGGCCAAGAAGCTCAACTGGGGTAAGATGACCACTGCCGGCAATGGCAAGACTGTCTATTTGCCCCTAGTCTTTTTCTTTAACCGCAATCCTGGACTTTACCTCCCACTAATTGCTCTGCAGTACCATGAGGTGCGCATCGATTTCGATTTAGCGTCTGACTTTGATACCTTCCTCAGCACCTCTGTCTTCAAGGTGTGGGCCAACTACGTCTACCTTGACACTGAGGAGCGTAGGCGATTTGCGCAGAAGGGCCACGAGTACCTCATCGAGCAGGTCCAGCACACTGGTACCGATACCATCACCTCTTCCGGCACCAAGCAGGTCCGCCTCTCCTACAACCACCCCGTCAAGGAGCTCGTGTGGTGCTTCTCCAACACCTCGTGCAAGAACTCCCTCTGGAACTTCTCCAATGCCTCCGTTGATACCAACGTTGTGCTCGAGTCTAACCAGGATGCCATCGCGGACTCCAACGCCTTCGTCTCCCCCGCCGCGTCTGGTGCTCCCCTCCTCCAGGTCGGTACCGGTGGTGGTGACACCCGCTTCACTGAGGAGGTCTGTGGTGTCCTCAACACCTTCAAGCTCATCCTCAACGGCCAGGACCGTTTCAAGGAGCAGAAGGGTAAGTACTTCAACCAGGTCCAAGCGTACAACCATCACTCCGGCTGCCCCACTCCCGGTGTGTACTCCTACTCCTTCGCGCTCAAGCCCGAGGAGCACCAGCCCACCGGCACTTGCAACTTCTCCCGCATTGATAATGCCCAGGTCCAGGTTGTTGCCCACCCCGCCGGTGACGCGACCTCCATGCACATGTTTGCGTGCAACTACAACGTCCTCCGCATCCAATCGGGTATGGGTGGTCTCGCCTTCTCCAACTAAATACCCATACGCGGTATTTTAGTAAATAATTAAAAAACAAAACTCATTTTTAAAATGCACAGTACCAATGCTGTTTAAAAATGATTAGAGAGCTACTTAAAAACGAACTACGTAATCGTAATATGATTCTTCAACCATATTGCTTTGTTGGAAGGCGCACATATGCTCAAAGAACTAAGGCTAAATATTGGAAAGCTAAAGAAAATGCAAAGAAGACGTGTATGAAAAACCCGGATGCACTTGATTGTGCAATTCGACATAGGCGGTGTGAAAACTGTCCATTTAATAAGTTTTTCAGGTCTGATAGACCCATCAAGAATGTCCATCCATGAAGAATATGGCATCATCTAACGATGAGTATGATGGAGATGGGGTAGATATGGGAGTTTTGTAGCCCTTTTCATTTATAATTTTAGAGGCCGTTTCCTCATTGATTAGTTTTTTAATTCTATTTCTTTCATCGTTGAGTTCAATAATTCTTTTTGCACTATGTGTGAATGAATGGTTGTATAGACCTTTGTGATTTAAAAGTCTCAACATCTCCCTAAAGTCCCAAATTCCACGATTGATATCTTTTAATTCTCCTTTGTGTGATGTATCAAACTCTAACTCACACAAAAGGTTGTATTCATTTTTTATATTTACGAGACTTTCCTTCGCGTCTATCATTTCAATTTTCAATTCGAGAATGGTAATTTTATCTATTAGATCGCCGTTTGATATTTCAACTTTCATTAAAGAATTGACACATTTAAACTTTATATATGATCAAACGACTTCTCGACCTTTTTATGAAAGTGGATAAACCCATGTTGGGTCGATGGAAGACAAAGACGTGTCATGAACTCACGACCTCTATAAACTCAGTGTATCAAAACAGGGACCACTGTGGCGACGTTATATGCAAAACCCCAAAGAAGGCTTCTGAATATAATGATATAAAAGATAAGCGTGATAAGTAACTATGTATGAGATATACACCGATGGAAGTAGTTTGGGAAATCCTGGACCTGGTGGTTGGGGTGTGGTCAGTGATATTTTTAAGCTCACTGGTGGACAGCCTAATTCAACAAATAATCGGATGGAGATGACAGGTATTTTGAGAGCTCTTCAAGAGTGTGTGAAGAGAGATATTCAAGAGGTGCGTATATTTACGGATAGTAACTACGTGAAACAAGGAATAAATTCATGGATTATAAATTGGAAAAGAAATGGGTGGAAAGCATCTACGGGTGCTCCCGTAAAAAATAAGGATTTATGGATTCAACTCGATGAAGTGCGTGAAAAATTGAAAATTGTCGAATGGAGGTGGGTCAAGGCACATAATGGTAATCCTAAAAATGAAGAAGCTGATAAATTAGCCAGGGAAAGTGCGAAAAATATATCTGTATAATCTAAGTCCATGAGTGTTCAAAAACAAGACGAACACTGTGAGTGGTGCGAAAAACAAGAAAAGTTGCTTATAAAATGGGCTGAGAAGGCCGCGGGGTATCGGTGGTTGCATAACCATGCACGCCTATTTTACAAGAAACAGAATGATTGGTTGTCTTATCCTAGTATAGTCATAGCAAGTATAACAGGTGTTGGTGGTTTTGCAGTATTAAATCCAAGTGGTAATGAAGATGTATCCGACGATACCAAGAATAATATAATGATCATCCAGTATTTCTTTGCCTTTCTTAACGTACTTGGTGGTATACTCACATCTATCAGTAAATTTAGTCAGAGTCTCCCACTTTCAGAAGCACACTCAGCCATGTGTGTGCAGTGGTCAAAGTTCTATAGGTCTATCGACATGGAAATATCACTCGACGTGAAACACCGCTCAGAAGTGGTAGAATTTCTTATGAAATCTAGGGAAGAGTATGACAAGTTGTTGGACGACGCTCCAGATATACCGGCTATATCGATTCAGGCGTTTATGGTTCAATTTCCAGATAAAGAAAACAAACCGGATGTCTGTAATGGTCTTTCTATTGTGGTGAGTGATGATGCAGCGTCTGTAACAGGGTCTAGACGTGCAGTAAATAGATGGTTGGGAGCTTTCCAAAATATAAACAGAAAAAGGAGTAGAGGAGAGATGGATAAACTAGAACGTGTCGACTCTGTATAATTTTCTCAAGATACTGTAAATAACAATGAGGTTAATTGAAGAAGCTCAGCTCATTATAATTATTACGTTAGCGTTCGGTTTCATTTATAGTAGGATGGACCCAGAAGAGTTTGGATTTAAGACGACACTAGATCCTTACTATTTCTCGTTCACAACGATGAGTAGTGTGGGCTATGGTGACCTAAGCCCAAAAACGGATCGCGCGAAGATGTTGGTGATGATCCAACAGGTGTTCATGTTAGGCGAATTAACAAAAATATTATATCTTTATAGAAAGAAGAATTAATTACAAGCTACAAAAGTTCTAATCATATCTACACAATCATCTCGCCCATACACAGTTTGGGTAAAAAACAAAGTCATCTCGGCATCCTTATATGACAAGTAGGTACCCCGGTACTTCTCATATATTTTAGCAACGTCCTCAAGGTTGTCATCACACCATTCTACAATGTCTTTGTCAGTCATGTTGCGATGGAGACCTCTTTCAATGAAGTCGGCAACCTCATCGCTGAGGGGCATCTCAGTGGTAACGGTGCAATCGTCGTAGTCCATATTTACTTAGATCAATTTGAAATCTTATTCACTTAGGTTAAAGATTGATAATGTGTTATGTATAAATGGAGTTCATATATGAAATACCTAACAATCTTTCTCCAGAAAAATGTGAAGAAATAATTCGTCGTTTCGAAGAATCGGATGAAAAAACAGAAGGTGTAACTATCGGGGGTGACACTGACATAAAATCTAAAGTTAGCGTGGATTTGGGGATATCCGGTCGCCCCGGATGGGATGATATAGATGAACACCTATGTGCTCAATTAAAAGAAGGATTTAAACAGTATAGAGAGCATCTGAAAGATTCTATCGCTGTAGATGAATTGTTCCGAGAGACTCAAGACCGTGGGTATCAAATTCAGCGAACTGAAAAGGGTGGATACTATTCGTGGCACCACGATTCAGTTATGCGCGACGGTCGTTTGGTAACCTATATATGGTATTTAAATAGTCGTGACCCAATGACAGAAGGTGGTGCAACATCGTTTCTTAATGGTAAGCATATAACACCCGAGCAAGGTAAATTAATTTTTTTTCCGGCAACTTGGACTTATATGCATATGGGTATGCCTATTATTACGGATAAATACAAGTACATTTGCACGGGTTGGATATGTGAAAATTAAATGATATAAAGATTTCGATGATACGTAGTATGTGGGGAGTCCCACCGTTATACAAGTTGGTTAGTAACATAACCAAATTGCACCGTTCTTATAGCTCAGTTGGTCAGAGCGTGGTGCTTATAACGCCAAGGTCACGGGTTCAAGCCCCGTTAGGAACATCTTTTAGAATGAGTTTTCCTCATTGTAAAAGTTGAAAGCCTAAGTCGATGTTTACATTAATATAAAATAACTCCAAAATCCAACTACTCATTATCAATTCGACAAAAATGCTTGCGCAAATCACTGCCACGACCGAGGATCTTCGATCTATTGATTATACCGGTGCGAAAGTGACCAATCTGTATATGGTCAACATTGACGATTGCCATGTCGGTATTAATGAACCCGTGACGTTCAAGGATCTTCGCAAGTACATTTTGCAAACTATCTACACACCCGATCTTCTTAAAGGTGGCTTCGGGATTTCTGAGACACCAAAGGGTAACCATTGGCACGAGACCGAGTTTGTTGGTGTTGTTGATGGCACAGATCTAGAAGAAGTTGAGATATACGACGGCCTTTGTATGAAACTGTATATGTATGACAAAAATGCAAACGGTATCATGGACGATGTGTTTAGGGCATTGCCTATGAATCATATTTACTCTTGCAGTATCAATATCATTCTAAAGGATGGACGGCGCGTGACTATCACTGATAATTTTCCCAATACTGAGAGGACGTGTGGATGGAAACCCGAATTTGTTGATTTTGCGACAAAGTTTGTTATGGCTTAATAGCCCCGCTTGACGTCATCAGGTGTAGCCATGGGGTGCTGTCTGGAGAAGAAACTTTCGTTTCCATGATTTCTGTGTCCAATCATGCTTTGATGTGTGCGATCTATATACATGTAGTCTCTTAGATCTTTGTAATACACACGACAGCCTTTTGCAATTAAATCTTCATGTTTCATATCCACGTGGTTATCCATTGGATAGAAATATTTCACATACTTTCGCATGTTATCAACATTCACGAGATAGCATTTGGTACTCGAGATCCACTTGACCTTTTCAAGAGTTCCTTCCTTACTATCGGTAAGCACTGATAAAGAATGGAAAAAACACATCTCAAAGTCATTTCCCTTTTCATCTATGACACTTTGAATTTGATCATAGAGTTGTTCAGATTTCACGATAACATTGTCTTCAAAGATGACTGCATATTTGATACCTTGACGAAAACACCTCTTGTAAAATTCCATGTGACCTATGAAACACCCGATGGCACCCAAATTGAAATAGGTAATATCGGGTCTCTTAACATCAGGATCGTAGTGCATTTCGATTGCCTTTTCAAAATATTCGGATTCCACATGTTCCTCAAACTCCCTCGCGATCTTTACGTTTCTCGTGTCTGGACCATAGATGATTTCTGTTGGTATATCTTCATCATGACTTTTGAAGAATCTTTTCTGTCGTTCCTTTTGGTCTTTGACTGTCAGTAGGAAACATTTATATTGGTACTTTTGTTTGGTACGTGTTTTAAGTAATATATAAATAACCAAAATAAATAAGATGATGAACACTATCATACCTACTTAAAAAATAGAAAATAAATAGAGGTATGGATACGGACACTGTAATCAACTGGGTAGGTCTGGTAAGTGCTGCAATGATTTCAATCATGTTCGTTCCCCAAATTGTTCATGTCCACAAGACCAAAGATACCCATGCGATTAACTATGCTTTTTTGGGTATAAATGTTATGGCGAGTATTTTGGGTCTGGTGTATTCCATACATTTTAATATTGTACCGATGATTGTCGCGAATACATCTGCTGGTTTGTTTTCATTTTCTCTCGCAGGTATGAAACTAGTAAATGGGCTTAAAGAGGAAACTTCTAAATATGATATATCCACTCCCGACGTGTAGTTTGGTTGAGTGCCCGCCGCTCCTATGGTGTAGTTGGTTAGCACTGTGGTCTTTGAAACCACCAACAGAAGTTCGAATCTTCTTGGGAGCTGTTTGGGGTGGAGGGAAGGGCCGGTGTCCCAGTATAAGGGCAACCCAAGTGTTCATGGGGGCATCGGCATTGCACCAACCTAACCTGAAACTCCAATCCAGTGAATAAACGTTGATGGAGCCGACGGGGTGAGGAACCTTAATCGGTCTCACCTCGGGGAGCCCTCTCTATCGCGTTGTATTCACAAACCGGATCATATGTGGGAGACTCATAAGACTGTTCACCTTAAGAGGCTCCCAGAACAAACATATGCGATGGACCCTCACCCTTTCTTAGCTCAGTTGGTAGAGCAGTGGACTGTAGTTCCATGGGTCACCTGTTCGAATCAGGTAGAAAGGACCAATCTCTCATAGCTCAGTTGGTAGAGCGACAGGCTGTTAACCTGTAGGTCATCGGTTCAAACCCGGTTGAGAGAGTTTTTAGATAGTTATCCACTATGTAAAAATTCTCAGTTTAGTATATGTCAT
>Ga0209630_10002007_pt1 | contig 20424 bp, 15 predicted proteins | sample COG_01_FD_184745 | JGI IMG/M metagenome (GOLD analysis project Ga0209630, IMG submission 184745) | Pelagic Microbial community sample from North Sea - COGITO 998_met_01 (SPAdes) (version 2) | ecosystem: Environmental > Aquatic > Marine > Neritic zone/Coastal water | place: Helgoland, sampling... | reverse complement strand
ATATAATTTAGACATAACTAAATATATTTTAATATCTTTAAGTATATCAAAAATCTGCTTCTAGACTAAATTTGCGCAATTCAGAATGTTCTTGATTGCCTCCCACATTTGCTTTGCTATATTGTGATACGCGACTTTCAAAGAAATTGGATTTAGATTCTATTGAAATGCGTTCCATGAAAGGAAAAGGATTAGCTGAATTCCAAATTTTATCATAATTTAGTTGGGTCAATAATCTATCCGCAACAAACTCAATATACAAGCACATGAGATCTGAATTCATTCCCAGCATTGAACAAGGAATACTGTCATTAATAAATGTTTTCTCAACTTCAACAGCTTCTTTAACTATTTGATGAACTGTTGATTGAGGAAGCTTATTTTCAATTTTAGAATAAAGTAGAACAGCAAACTCTACGTGCATTGCTTCATCGCGACTGATTAATTCATTAGAAAAAGACAGACCTTGCATTAAACCGCGTTCTTTTAGCCAGAAAATACTGCAAAAAGCACCGCTAAAAAATACACCTTCAACAAGAGCAAATGCCAATAATCTTTGTGAGAAAGCAGCGCTTTCATCTTCAATCCATTTAAAACACCAATCGGCTTTCTGTTTAATGCATGGCATATAATTAATAGCATTTAATGCTTCCAATTTTTCCTTTGGTTCTTTAAAATATGTATCAATCAACAATGAATATGTTTCAGAATGAATATTTTCAATTGCCATTTGAAATGCATAAAAAAATTTAGCCTCCAAAACCTGTACATCATTTAAAAATCTTTCACCTAGATTAATATTTACAATTGTGTCACTTGAACTAAAAAATGCTAAAATATGTTTGATAAAATACCTTTCATTATCAGTTAGCTTATTAAAGTCATCTACGTCTTTGCTCAAATCTAATTCTTCTGGCGTCCAAAAAACACTAACGGATTTTTTATACATATCCCACATATCTTCATGTTGAATTGGGAAAATGGTAAGGCGGTTGTCTTGTTCAAGTAGCATTTCTTTATCGGAATTAGAAGTCATTGTTATATATTATATTTGATTTATTTTTATATATATATATATTATAAAAAAAATATGTGATTTAGTCTAATAATTGGTTTTCTTTCATAACTCTTATTAATCTAGTTATTCCTATTCCACCACCTGATCTGTCAAAAAAGTCAAGTGATAGAAACTCGTTAAGCTCTTCTTCAACGCGCTCTTTGGAAAATTTATCAAATATGATTTTTGCATAACCACCATCACTAATTTCATAGAAAAACTTACGCATTTCTTCCGGGTCAGAAGACCTTTGTGCGCTTCCAATTGTTTCAATGCCGTTAATTATGATATCTATTTTTTTAGCATGACCGCCCTCAACTTTACTATCAGTTGCTTGCTTCATATTCCAAAAAGGCGAGCTATAATTTGGGAAATTTTTAAGGAAAAAGACTTCTCCGTAATCCTGTCTTAATCTTTCTTCATGTTCGTGTTCAAGTTCTTTTGTACCATATTTTTCTGCAATATCAACATAATCACCCTCGGGATATTTACTATCTTTATAAAATTTATTAAATCCTAAATGATCCAATAGTTCTATCTCCATTTTTTTCATATCCTCCATATCCCCCTTCATTTCAAACTCAAACATTGGAAAAATTTTATCATGGCGTCCGGGAACAGGATTTGGTTCATTTCTATAACTCGTGCTCACACAATAACATCCGTTAATTTCTGGATTTTTTAACATTTCATATTCAAGCCACATTTGCCCTGTTTGTGGTAAAGGCCAAACTTGATCACTATAATCATAAGTAGCTATTGTTTTAGGATCCTCACATGCCGCTAGAATACTTAATCTGTTTTGTGTGTGTACCTCTATAAAGCCTTTGCTATCAAAAAAAGCTCTTAACTTTTTCACGACTTTGTCAAAATCAAATATATTAATACAACCCGAATTAGAATAAACCATTTTTTCCTATATAAAAATAAGATAATTATTTCTTTAAATAAATTTTATGTAATTGCGTCGCCAATCGCACCAACACCAGATGCTGCCGCAATAGGTTTAAAAGCAATAGATAGTATTAACCACAACCATGTTAATCCTATTATTATAAATCCAACAATAATCATTCCCAATCCAAAATAATAAGTGGTTTTTTCAACTATGAAATCATTGGGATTATTTGGGTCATAATATACAGTTACTGGTTGATTTTCATTAACTATTTTTGACGCTTTATATGATTTAATATATTCTTTTTCATCAACAGAATAGACTATTTCCGCATAACAAATATTTACAGTTTTATTATTTCCGTCTTTGTCCTTCACTATATCTTCCCGGCATTTTACATTTTTATATTTACCTAATATATTTTCAGACTTATTAATATCTACATTTTTTAAATAAAATCCCACATATATTAATATTCCAAACAATATAGATACCACAATTGTAACTACAACATTATAAACAATTCCTATTGTTGCGGTTGTCTCGTATATCGGATTTAATACATTTTGATTAGCATTTATATCATTTAAAGCTGTTCCTATAATACCTGGCTGCTGTTGTTGCATAGGCTGTTGTTGCATAGGCTGTTGTTGCATAGGCTGTTGTTGTATTTGTTGTTGTTGTTGGAAATCAAAATTACCACCCTTTATCATTATAAATAGCTTCTAATATATTAATAGATAACTAATTATGCCGAACATAATACACAACTATCTTCGTTATCTTCTGCGCATTTAAGTTTCCTCTTAGCAAATTCTGGATCAATCGTGAATTGTTGTGTTTTTGCTCGTGGTTTTGTTCGCAAGTAATATGAACCCGTTTTGAGACCCTTTGAGTGTCCATAAAAATGCATAGATGACAATTTTTGAAAGTCAGGCTCCTCCATAAATATATTTAAACTTTGAGTCTGACAAATATATCTACCTCTATCTGCTGACATATCAATAATTACACGTTGTTTTATTTCCCATGATGTTTTATATAATTCCTTCATTTCTTTACTTATTTCCTTAATATTCTGGATACTGCCTTCGTGTAAAATAATAGTATCTTTTAGATCCTTATTCCACATTCCTTTACTCATTAATTCTCGGATCAAATACTTATTAATAACAATGAATTCACCACTTAGAGTTTTTCTTTGAAAAATATTATTTGTAAATGGTTCAAAACTTTCATTGAATCCCATGATTTGCGACGTAGATGCTGTTGGCATTGGTGAAATTAGCAAACTATTTCTAATTCCAAAAGACTTAATATCTTCTCTCAATTTATCCCAATCATATCTTTCACTTGGTTTTTCTCCCCACAAATCAAACTGGAATAAACCACGTGAAATTGGGCTTCCTTCAAATGAACTATATGCGCCAATATATTTAGTTTTGATGATATCTTCCTCAAATTCATTAACATATTTTGTAATATCTTCTTCGCTATTATTATTCAAAATATCAGTGATAATATTATTTCTCTTTTTTGATAATTCCATTGAAGATTCTACGGCAGCATGATAAATAGTTTCAAAAATTTGTTTATTTAATTCAGCAGCAGCTTCGCTTTCAAATGGATATTTTAACATCATAAATACATCTGCTAAGCCTTGCACGCCAATACCAATAGGTCTATGTTTCAAGTTTGATACTCTTGCTTTTTCAACAGGATAAAAGTTAATATCAATTACTTTATTTAGATTTTTAGCAGCTACTTTTACTACTTCATGTAGTTTATCAAATTCAAATACTCCATTATTAACATATGTGGGCAAACATATTGAAGCGAGATTGCACACACCCGTCTCTTCTGGCGAAGAGTAAATTAAAACCTCGGCACATAGATTGCTAGACTTTATGGTTCCTAAGTTTTGTTGATTACTTTTTTTATTTGCTGCATCTTTATAAAGAATATATGGAACGCCTTGTTCAATTTGAGCTTCTAAAATTTTGAACCATAAATCTTGTGCATTTATCTGTTTTGTATATTTACCTTCACTTTCATACTTTTCATAAAGCGCTTTAAACTCATCTCCATAGGTGTCGCTTAATCCCTTGCATTGATCTGGGCACATAAGAGACCATTTTTTATTAGCTTTAATACGCTCCATAAATAAATCAGATACCCATAGTGCCAAAAATAAATCTCTACACCTTTCTTCTTCGCTACCATGATTCTTTTTCAACTCCAAAAACGCTTCAATATCACTATGCCATGTTTCTAAATATACTGCGATACTTCCAAGTCTCTTTCCTGCTTGATCCACATATCTAGCAGTATTATTAAATACGCGAAGCATTGGAATAATACCGTTTGAAGTTCCATTTGTACCCCTGATATGGCTACCCTTAGAACGAACTTGATGAATATGAACACCTATCCCTCCCGCATATTTAGAAATCAATGCCATTTCTTTCAAAGAATCATAAATACCACTGATGCTATCATCATTTACACTACATAAAAAACAACTGCTTAACTGAGGTCTCTTTGTACCCGAATTAAATAGCGTAGGTGTAGCGTGTGTAAAATATTTTTTACTCATCAAATCGTACGTTTGCAATACCTCGCGAATATCATTGCCATGAATACCCAATGAAACACGCATCCACAAATGCTGTGGTCTCTCAATTATTTTTTTTTCAATTTTAATCAAATAAGCCCTTTCTAACGTTTTAAAACCAAAATAATCAAATAGAAAATCCCTTTGATAATCAATGTAATTATTTAGCTTTTCTTTATTCTTACTTACAATCTCATACAATTCTTCTGAAATTAAAGGCGAGTGTTCCCCGTTAATATCCTTGTTATCGTAAAGTATGTTTACAGTTTCACTAAATGAAGGCGAAGTATTCTTTTGATGGTTAGATATAATAATGCGCGACGCTAATGTACTATAATCTGGATTATCAATTGACATACTACTACAAAGATAAGCCGCTAATTCATCTAATTCGCATGTTTTTACACCATCAAATATACGCGTACATACCTTTTGAGCAATTTCAGATACATTAATATGTAAGTCAGACGATAAATTTTTTAAACGCATCAAAACCTTGTCAAAACTTACATCTTCATATTCGTTATTTCTCTTTAATACGCGCATTTATTTATCTGTTATACATATATATATATATTTTTTGCTTATATAAATTAATAAAAATAAGTTTTCAACGAATACTATAATCTAAAATCACACCAGCCGAAGTAGCAATATACCCTTTTATTTTTAAATCACCAGAGTGTTCCTTTCTATGACATTCTTTACATAAAGGCACTAGATTATGTTTCGCATTCTTATGAAATGAAGTGATGTACCCGTCATCGTTTGCATTCTCTTGATAAGAAATATGATGCGTTTCTTCCGCGTCTTTATCGCATATTTTACATTTATCAACAATTACATTACTATTATATCTAGATTTTCTGTTTTTAACAATATCCTTATTGATACCATCAACTTCCTTTCTAATTTTTTCAGCATTTTTCATAAAATCAAAAGGCATATCAAGTGATTTACAAACCTCTATCCCGTAAATTTTAGAACCTTGTCCGTCTTGCATTTTTCTATCATAAATAATTCTATTTTTATCATCAATTGTTATACGTATATGCTTTACGCTTAGAGCCTTTTCTTTGATATGTTTGGATATACAAGATATCTTAGTTAATTCATGGAGATGTGATGCAAATATAAAACATGCTTTCTTTTTAATTAAAGTATCTATTCCGCTTGCAACAATTGATATCCCGGATATAGATTCTGTACCACAACATATTTCATCTCCAATTACCAAACTGTATTTGTTACATCGTTGGAGTATATTGCGCAATTCAGTCATTTCAACAGTAAAGCTGGACATGCCTTTATAAATATTATCCATGCCAGATATTCTTGTAAAAATACTATTATATGGATAATATCTCATTTCATCTGCCGCTACATACATACCTGCCTGTGCCATAATTATATTTAGACCTATCGCCTTCATGTATGAAGATTTTCCGGAAGCATTTATACCATATAATAATATGCCATTTTCATTAAGTTCTATATCATTTCCAATATATTCCACATCGTCTTGAATCTTTTCTATGATAGGATGTCTCATATTTTTCATACATATAAATGACGATTCTTTTTGCGTTTTCTCCGTATCTATTACTGGTCTTGTATAACAATTTTCGCAAGCATTTTTGGCACAACACGCTGCTATATCAATTCTTATCAAATATTTAATAGTGCTATCTAATAACTCATTATTCTTATTTATAAAATTATTAATAAACTTTGTGTAATTTGATGAAACTAATTGCGAAATTTTATCATTATATGCTATAATATCATTTGATGCCTTTGTAATCGTGTTATTTGTTATTTTATAATTCTGAGATGCGGCCATTGATTTTATGTTAAACTCATTCATTAGTTTCTTATTTTTTTTATTAGCTGTATCATATCTCTTTTTCGTTATCAGAATATAATATCCTTCACGATCGTTATTTTCAATTTTACATTGTGTCGTATCATTCGCCCCCAATCCAATAATTTCATTTGATATATTTTCAATTATTTTATATGATTCTTGTGATTTATTTACATAATCATCAATTTCTGGATAAATACCTTTTTTAAAAAAATTACCCATATTGCTTTTATCTGTTAAATTATATTTTGATGCTTTATCTAAATCAATAATATCCTCATAAGATTTTATTATTGATTCCATTTCGTCCAATGTAATATTAGTGTCATTTATTTGTAATTCCTTATAAATTTTTAGTGATGATTCCAATGATTCATTAAATATTATCCATTCAAGCGGCGCCATTTTATTCAATACCATCTTTCGTTTAATGCGTTCCAAATCAATAATATTTGATAAATATTTACGAATATTATTATATTTCTTATCTTTTAATAGAAACTCTATATCATCATAAGATTTGTTTATATTTTTAATGTTTGTCATCGGAAGTAATAATTTATCTTTAAATGTTCTCGCGCCAAATGCTGTTATACATTTATTCAATATATCTATAAGTGGCTTATCGTGTTGATATAATCTAAGAATATTTAATTGAACTGCCGAATTGTATTCTATTGTCATATTTTTGCTATTTTCAAATATTTCGGGTTCTTGCAATTCTTTGATAATATCACAGTTGTGTTCGTATGCAAATTGTAATAGACAACAAAATGCCAATCTTGCAATTGTAAATCTTTCTAAATTTAACAACTCTATTATAGATATTAATCCCTTCTTAATAAAAAAGGCTTTGCCCAAAATTTCCTTTTGATTTATTATACTATTGAAAAAATTAATGTATTCGCAATTTTCCCATTTATAATGGACTAGAATCTTATTTATATTTAGCTTTTTCAATATTGCCTTCTTCTCATCTTCTTTTAATGGCGAGCTTAAAATAACTAACTCTATCGGATTATATGTGCTTATAAATCTAAATATTTCATCATACGCAAATTCCGGATCTTGCTTTGTTGACCCAACTTCATAAACAAATGTTTTACCCGTTGACAAATCAATACCTGATATACCCGCAATTACAAAGCCGTTAATAATCTCATAAAATATGACCATCATATAATTACTTTGTTTATTGGATATATTGATGTTTGCTCCCGGTGATAATATCTCTGTTACAGAACGTTTTGGATTCGGTGGCTCAGTTACTTGCTCTATCAATACAATCGTATAATTGTTATTTAATAAAATTTGTGTAAATTTTGAAATTGAATGTAAAGGAAATCCTGCCATTATGGGATTTGAACGCGATACTTCTTGTATTGTCTTATTTTTTCGCGATGTTTGAATTCCACATAAATCTGCTATAATGAATACTTCATTATCTATTATGTTATCTGTTATTGTATATATTTCAAAAAATGAACCTACTTGCATCAAAATAACACAATTTTCACCATATTTTTCCTTGTATTTTTTTGAATAATCAAGATATTCGTCTATAATCATTATCTACTTCATAATATATATACACATAATTCTTAAATAACATCATATAAGAACAATATATATATAAATATTTAAAAATGACAAATAGGTTATCTTTTGAGCAAGTATTGAAAGAACTCGAAAAAATAAATCTAGAAGATTACAATTTGCCCGATTCAGTTAAATTGGAATTTTATAAATACTATAAACAAGCAACAGTAGGTGATTGCAATAAGGACAGACCATGGTCAGTTTATATGAAAGAATGCTCTAAATGGGATGCATGGAATAGTATTAAAGGAATGAGCAAAGAAGATTCGGATAATAACTATGTTGATTGTTATTACAGTTATATCTTACAAGAGAATTCTTGCAAGTCAGGGTGTTGCGAGTAGCTAATCTGGTTGTGTTTTTTTATCGGGTTTAACACTATTAATAAGTTCAATATGATTATCGATAATGTTTATATAATATTTGTTTCTCATTTTTTGAAAATATATCATTATAATACTTGATATAAATGGGTTAAAATCCAAATTGGGATTTGTTATAATGCCAATTTGTTCATATGTTAATTGATGCATTGTATATACTATAAATATTGTCACTGGTACTGAAACCATCATGTAAGATGCCATAATAAATATTAATTGAAAAAAAAGCATTACCAATTGAACAATTAAAATATATACAAACTCTATTATCATAAATGCCAAATCTTTTACGAATTCTAGACCAGGTATAGCTGAAATAACAAGTAATAATATAAACATGCTAAATATATTAAACAATATAAAGGGTATTTTAAGACTAAATGTAAATACAGGGTTAATTATTACAGCCCCCAAAAACCAAATTATATTAATTGCTGTATAATACATTAGATTCATTAGCAAATTAACGATATATAAATATATATAATTAACACCTGTTAAAAATCTACCTAATAATAAAAGTCTATCTAATATGAAGTAACCTAAAAATATAATCATTATTAATAATAATAAAAATGGACCCAAAATTGATACGTTTTTGAAATATTTAAATACATAACTATATTCTTCAAATACTGTTATCTCCTCTTTATTTACATTGAATGTATTTGTGGTAGTAGATTCATTGGTCTCTTCACCACCGTCTTCATCTTCTGATATTGGTTCATATTTACCAGATAGTATAATCCCAGTTGAGTTTTTTTCTTTTAGCTTTTCATCCGATTTTATTATTGAAAAATTTACCAATCTTTCTCTTAGTAAATACTTATCGCTAAAACACAAATTGCAACAATAAATAAGCAAGAATCTAATATATTTTTTCACCTCCACATCGATTCCCTCCTCACTGAAAGGTGAATCGTCTGCTTTTTTGATAGTTACACCATATTCAGCATCACCAGCATTCTTTTTAAAATTTTGTGCCAATTCGTAAGCAAATTTAGCACCTTGGTAATTGCCAAAACCGGGACTGTTTGTTGATTTTATTTTTTTTAAATATTCTATATAATATTTGTCACGAGAATCAAATAAATCATAGAAACGATTGACGTCATTAACTATTTTGTTTCTTATTGATATATCATTACGTTCTTCGTTAGACACTATATCACTAATATAGTTTACTATTAACTCATATGCCGCTTTTACGCTTGCATTTATGTCGGCGTATGCTGCATCTTTCTGAAAAGTAGTGATGGGGTCTACTTTCTGCTCAGCAGTGTAGCGGTCTACAGGTTTATAGTAATTTTCGGCCCCCTTAATATAGTTGTCAATGTCAAGGTCTTTGATATCAAGGCTATCCAATTCTTGATGCGTGAATTCAGTTTTTTCGTTATCCAAAAAGCTACTTAGATCACTATTTTCCAATTCTGTGCCGGTGTCTGGCTTTGTTTGACCAACATTTTCCCATTTTAAATTATTTATTAAGGTCCTTTCAATATACTTTTTAATATTATCAGGAAGTACAAAATGTTTTTGTTTTAAATTGTATTCATAGCTTCCCACCCACGCCCCCTCTTTATAGAGTTCTGGTTTATTTTTAGTGCATATTATGCATATTATAGCAAAGGGATCAAACTTTAACATTTCTTTATAAATTCCTCTTTCAAATGTATTAATACTTTCACATTTATCTATATTTTTTTTTACTACATATTCACCTCCACAATATTCATAACACGTTGAAACAGAATAAGACCCCCTTCTGTTTTCTTCATTTGTAGCTTGCTGATATTTATTATTTATGAAGTAATATGGTATTGTAAACCAGTCCTGCCATCTTTCAATACCATACATATTACAATGTGCTTTTTTTGGAAGACTTTTGTAAAACTTATTTTCATATTCTAATTTCTTATTAACAACTTTTAGATTATTACCCAAATGTTTTTCACCAATTGTACAAGATTTTGTTATATTGTTATATTCTAATAAATTTCCTTCGCTAATTAGTGCCTCTTCGTCTTGTCCTTCAATACCGACATCTTTACATTTATCCACTTCGCTCATTTATTAGCTCTTACTTAAAAGTATATTAGATTATTTAGTTTAATCATTAATTTTAATTTGTTCATAATCTGAATCTTTAACTATTGCTACTTTACTGTCAGGGTCGCGCTCAATTAATTCACAATTATTATTAAAATATTTATTAGATGTACAATCAGGCACATACATTTGCGCCTCACCTGCATTAACTGAAACATTTTTCACACCAAGCGTTATGGTACCATTGATCGTTCCTAATTGAGCTTGTTTATTATAATTAATATTATTAATAATAGGATCAATTTGCGTCCCCTTCATTGAATATTTACTATCGACACTTACACCATTATCATTATCAAAATGTATGAAATTATCACCACCTCTACCATCAGCTAGTGAAGGCCTATCTATATCGTCGGAATTATCATCACCTGTTATTGCATCTGCTATATCATTTACAGTACGTCTACTATTTGACATCATATTACCTACGTCTGATGATAATTTCATTGCACTATTATAAATATTAGTCATATCCGCTGGTATAGATTTTATAACTGCAAAAAAGTCTTTATTTTCTTCTTTTGGTTTTTTATTCGGACCTTCGTTTTTCTCTTCTTCCCCAGCACTAATACCAACAAAAATTAAAACGATAATAAATATTAATATTAAGAATCCTGTCATTACATTATTCCACTTGGAACTAAATAACGTCTTTATTCCTGCGTAAAAAACATCTTGTACATATTTTAACCAACCTATAAATACATAAAATATCCAATAAATTGCATTGTTCTTATTTTTTTCAGTAAGATTATCAGATTCAAATTGCCTATAAGATATCGTTTCTTTATTAAAAGTTATATTTTCCCCTGCTTTTTTTATCAATTCATGAATATTATCATTTATTTTTTTTTGTAATTCTTCTATTTTTTCTTTATCTTTTTTTAAATCTTCACTAATTTGATGTGTTTTAAAATACTCTTCTTTTTTAAATGACCCCTGTTTATATTTGTAATCAAATTTTGTAGGTTCACACACATAAGTAGAATCTCCACTTTTATAATATAAATTTCCTTGCGAAAAATCATATTTTTTTGTTATTTCAACAATTTCTTCATGATTTGACAAATTTATCAAATCATTATCTTCACTATTTCCTGTTTGTTGACTTAAAATAGTTATAAATAACTTTTTTGAATCATTATCTTGTTCTTCAAAAAAGTTATTTATATCAACATAATCATCATTAATTATTACATTGTTGTTTTTACTCCATATTAATCCATACTCAATTGTTTTATCATAGAGTATTACATTAATTGGATGTATATAACAATATGCTTGTGATATTTTTTTACAAGGAGGAAATGATAATAATTCATTGTCATGTAGTATATCATTAACCGAGTTAATAGACTTCATAGTTTCATCAAATTTTTTCTTGTTATTATATCGTAGTGTATTGTTCTCATTAATTTTAGCAGCTTTGTCTTCTTTTTTTCTCTTTTTTTCACTTGAATTGTTTTTGTCTTGATAATGTTCCATAATTTTGGCAAATTTTACATGTTCCTTGATAACAACAGGAATATAGTAATAGTAATATATTACATCATTTACATTTTTTTCTAGACGTATGCAGTCTTTTTCCCCAAATTCCCTTACAATATAGTGTTTAAGTTCAGTGTTTTTATCAAGTTTTCCTTTTATTAATAAATCATAAATAAGTTCAGCATTGTCGTAAGGTATTATTATATAATCCTTCTTACCAATATTTTTTTGTCTTATTTTACCATCTTTTATATGTTTAGCAGATGCGGGGTCAATTTTCTCAATATCCACTTCATTTTTCACTCCGGCTTGTTCAAGTTTATTATTTTTTTCATCTTTTTCAATACCATCATCATCATTGTCAAGATAATCTTTTCTAACGCGATATATTTGTTGCCATACTGTACCGTATTTAGCATCCTTATCAGATTTTCCTTCACCATATATACTTATATATTTTTCTTGAAAATTACCATAATATGCTTTATTTGCTTTACTGGTAAGATATTTTTTAGCAGATTGGGTGCGAGTAAGTACGCCTTCGTCTATATCTTTTTGTTTTTTTTTTTCTTTTTCTTCTTTTTTTTTTTCTTTTGCAGCAGCTTTTTCTATTTTCTTTATTTTGCGTTGTTCTGCTCGCTTTTGAAGATTCTCATTTAGTCTTTTATTTTGAACTTTTATTGTATTACCAGTTCTCCTCAATGCGCCACTCATTCTTAATTATAAAATATATTATTTATATGTTTATATTTAGCTAAAATTATTATTATCATATATTAAAACATGTACGATTATTTATATGTTTTAATTATAATATTATTAATATATTCTTCGTTATACTATATATTTGATAATGAATTCTCAATATATCAAACAAATGTAACTCATTTTGATTTTGATTTATTATATAAAAGGCAACCAATAGTTATAAATGATAAAATCAATGATATGAATGAATTATTATATAATTGGTTTTTACAAAATATTATAAAAAAAAATATTACATTTACGGATTCTTGGCAACGTAACAATTATAAATATTTATTAGTATATTCCAAAGAACCATGTGAGGTTACATTATGTAATCCTAAAACAAATACTGTACAGGGATTGCCAGATGCATCGGCCGAAATATCAACAATTAAATTGAATAATATGGCTCTTATAATACCTTTCAAATGGTACTATCACATATCATCAGATAATATTGAGGCTTATGGTATTCACGATTATGTAACATATATGTTAGAGATTTTTTAAATATAGCAATGTAAACTGATGTCATCGGCGGGGTTCGAACCCGCGCGTGCTTATGCACAACAGATCTTAAGTCTGTCCCCTTAGACCGCTCGGGCACGATGACATACGCCACTAAGGCTATATTTAATGTAAAAATAAGGCGCAAGGAATTGCTTTCCTTGTTATCTATATATATCATTATATCCTTATATGTTTTTACACCTTTGCACATTTAAAACGCCGATTTTTAAATGTAGTTAATTATTCTTTTATTTTTTTTAATATAAAAAATAAAAAATTGATTTAAATTGTTTATATTAGAGATATTATACCTTAATGAATAATACAGAAGAAATGAGTTTCGCCACGATGAAGAATATGAATGTTGAAGAATTTATGAAACATATTACAACATTTGAGAGTGTTGATAGTATATTGGATACTTGTAATAATCAATCCGAAAAAGGTTTTATATATGAACGCTTATGGGATGTGTGTATTAAATTTGGATTTTGTAATCATTTTCAAAAATCTGATTTTACGCATATGATTGGTAATATGAATAATGGAAATCTAAAACCACTCACGACCTTTACACATTATTTAACTGAAAAAGTTGTGAGTGGTAATTCAAGTGGATGTTCGGATATATCCTTATTCAATAATGCCGACGATACCTTTACTTTTATCAGTTCTAAATATCCTAAAAGTAAAGATGATATTACTAAACAAAAATCAGTTGCTTATTACGAGGTTCAAAATATTATTTCTGTGATTGATGCAAATAAACATATTTATCCTAATTTTAAAATTTGCTTACTTGTCCCCGATAAGAAGTCCGTGTTGGAAAAGGTTAAAAAAGCAAACAAATCAAGTAATTATATTACGAAGTATATGACCGAACAAAATATTTTGGATAAGAATGATTTGAATAAGTGTTTCTTACGCTTTAAAGCGGATATGCTTAAACATATGAAGGCAAGTAAAATTGGTAAAATTAATTATGATGAAATCTATTTATCCCCTAAATGTAATTTATGTTTGAGATTTCATCAAGAACTTATTACACAAAAAACATCTAATCTTATTGAAGAAGGATATAAATGCTTTCTATGGGGTTGTAAATGTAGAAGTGGTAAAACTTATATGTTTGGTGGTTTAATTATCAATCAGTTTGAAATCAAACAAAAATTAAATGTTTTGATTATTACACCAGCACCAACAGAAACAGCACCACAATTTACGGATGACTTATTTAACAAATTTAAAGAGTTTGAATCATTCAAAATACATCATATTGATGGATCTAAAATGATTGAGAGTTTGGTATTGGGTGATAGTAATATATTCGTTATGTCTAAACAACTATTACAAAAATATATTGATGATAAAACTATTATGAAAATTAAGAATCTGAAATTGGATATTATTGGTTTTGATGAAAACCATTTTAGTGGAACTACTGATTTATCCAAATCTATTTTAGATTCTTACTCATCCAAGAACACTATTAAAGTATATCTAACCGCAACTTATAATAAACCTTTGCGTGAATGGAATATACCCGAAGAATGTCAAATGTATTGGGATATTGAAGACGAACAAATCTGTAAAAGCATTTTGGTAGATGAGTCAAATGTTGATAAATTAAAAGAAAAACATGGTGATACAAGTATTACCGCAACTATTAAGTATTTTACTAATAAAGGTTTATTTCTTACTGATATGTTTAAACCCTATGAAAATATGCCCGATTTGTATTTGATTACAACGATGTTTGATAGTCAAAGATACGATATAATTAAAGATAAAATTATGGGTAGTAAGTACGGATTTTGTTTTGATGTATTGTTTGCACTAAATAAACAAAAGACTAAGTTTCAATTTGAAAATGAAGTTAAAACCATCTTACGCTTTATATCGGGTTCAAACAAAGAAGTAGATTTCAGAAATGGTGATAAATCTATGTTTTCACGGATTTTGAAAATATGTTCTGATAAAGAAACCCGCACACCTTTTACACAAATTTGGTTTCTACCAAGTGATAATATTAATGAGATTTCAAAATGTTTAGAACAACTAATTAAGGAAGATAATGTCCTCAAAAAGTATAATGTGTTATGTATTAATCGTAAGAATAAAGATTTAGCAAAAGATATTAAGGAAGATATTACAAAACAAGAAAAAATTGCAAAAGCGGAAGGCAAAGAAGGTTTGATTTTATTGGCGGGTAATATGCTGACCTTAGGCATTACATTAAATATGTGTGATGTGGTCGCTTTAATGAATAATACCCTTTCATCTGATAAAGTTTTACAACAAATGTATAGATGTATGACCGAAGGTTCTCAGAAGAAATTTGGGTTTGTGGTAGATTTAAATATAAGTCGGGTTCTTAATACTTGTGTGAATTACACAATATATAAGAATGATAAAAGCACCGAAGATAAAATCAAGTATCTAATTGAAAACCACTTAATTAATATTGATGTGGATATGATGGAACAAAAGAAGTTAAATAGTGATGCAATTGTATCTAAATTAATGAAAATTTGGAAATCCGATCCAATTAATAGTTTCAAGTCTCTATTGCGAAACTTGGATAATGACTATGTAGAGTTTGATACATCCACACAAAAGATGATTAACAAATCCTTTACCAGTTCATTAAAAGACAATAATGTGAATACTACGATTGAAATCAAAGACGAAGATGATGAACTACAACAACTACCATCAGGCAAAGAAAAAGTTAGGGATGATAGTGATAAATCCGAAAAATCGGATAGTGGTGATGAAGAAGAAAAACCTGAGAAAAAGGAGATTAAAATCTCATTTACCAAAGATGTACTGCCGTATGTAATACCATTAACTTGTATCTTAACGATTAAGAATGCGAATAAGGATTTCGTTAAGATGTTAAACGACATACAAGAAAATCCTGAACTATTGAATATGTTTGATGATATGTGTTTGATTTGGTGGAACAAGAAGGATTTAATAAATATTATAAAAAATATAGTTTCAAAATATTTTGATAAGAATTCTAATACATATAATATCTCAATTAACTTTAAGATGTCGTTGCAAAGTTTAATAGATAATCCTAAGGAATTGTTAGAATTAATTAATGAATGTTTGAAACCCAAAGTGATAGAAAAAAAAAAGTTTGGTGAAGTTTTCACGCCGATGAGTTTTATTAATAACGATATGTTAGGTGATTTAGAAGCATACTATAAAGAAACTTATAATAAAAATATATTCGAAGATGAAAATTTAAAATGGGGTGATACTACCACAGGAATGGGAAACTTTGCGATTGCTATTTATTACAAGTTAATGGATGGTTTGAAGAATAAAATACAAGATGAGGAATACCGCAAGAAACACATTTTAGAAAAGATGTTGTTTATGGCGGAATACAATAAGAAGAATTGTTTCATTGTCAAACAAATCTTTAATATCAATAATGAGTTCAAACTCAATTTGTATGAAGGCGATTCTTTACAATTAGATATACGAAAAGTGTTTGGTATTACTAAGTTTGATATTGTAATTGGGAACCCACCATATAATGAAGAATTAAAATCAACAGGTGCAAAAGCATTATATAACAAGTTTGTAGAGTATTATATTGATAAATGCGACATATTATGTTATGTAATACCTTCAAGATGGTTTTCAGGTGGCAAAGGATTAGATAGTTTTCGTAAGAATATGTTAAAGCGAACAGATATTGTTTATATTAATCACTTTGATGATGCGTGTAAAATATTTGGAAATACAGTTGATATTAAAGGGGGTGTAAATTACTTTCTAAAAGATACTAACTATAAAGGTGATTGTAGATTAAATGGTTCAATCACAAAATTAAACAAATATGATGTATTTGTAGATGGTAAATTTCACGCGATTATTGATAAATTAGCAATGTTTGAATCAATTATAACCTTATATAAAAGTCAAGATTATCATAAAATACAAACAAATGATAAAAGGTTAATGTCAGAAAATACAAAAGATACTATTAAATGCTATGTATCATCACAAAAAGGATTTGAAAAATATATTGATAAGAAAGAAATTAAAACTGATATATCAAAATATAAGGTTATTACTCCCGATGGGGCATTTACGGCAAATAGTGGGTTTGGTAATACATTTATTGGAATTCCTAATGAAGTTCATTGTAAAACATACATATCATTTGAAATAGATACATATGATGAAGCAAAATCATTATTAAGTTATATGAAATGTAGATTACCTAACTTTATGTTATCAATACGAAAAAACTCACAACATACAAGTGCATCAACATGTAAATGGATACCATTACCACCCTTAAATAAAGAATGGACGGATGAGGAAGTCTATCAACATTTCAAATTATCAGAAGAAGACATCAAATTAATTAATGATACAAATATCGTCGGTTATAAGAATATGGTTAAGCAAACCGACGGGGGTGTTTCAACACCTGAATTCAAACCGAAAAGGGTTATTAAGAAGAAAATACATATACAAGAACCAGTTGTAGTGAGGCTGTAATAGAACAACCGATTAAACCAAAGATTAAACCCAAACGGGTATTGAAAATTAAATCTAAGGTTGAAAAAATTTCTGAACCTATTATTCAATCACACGAACCCGTTGTAGTTGAAGAGGTTAAACCGAAAAAATAGTAAAAAGAAACTTAAATTGATTGAGGTCTAAGTTAATTACGAACTTTATTTATTATGTATAATTTTATATATTTTTTTATTCTACAAATATTTAATATCATATAATATAATTATTATATAATATTAAATGACAACACATAAAAGTGAGGATTATAAAGTATCAGCAATTAATTACTACCTAAACGAAGATACAACCCAAGAACAAGTTTGTAAAATATTCAAATGTTCGGTAAGAAGTTTAATGCGTTGGGTAGATAGATTTCAAGAAGAGGAAGAAATTAAAAGACACAATCGGAAACCAATAGCGTATAAAATACAGAAAGACCAAGTGAAATTTATTTTAGCAGAATTAAAAAGAATAAAACGATTACGATGGATGATTTATTAGTAAAACTTAAAGAAAAATACCCAACTTTAACATTATCAAGGTTTCATTTAAGTCGCATCGTAAGGGACAATAATATTACTTTGAAAATAACACGGATAAGACACGAACCGACAAAACGCTTTGGAAAGGAAATAGACATAAATGCAAAAATTAAGGATTTTTATAAAGAGGTGAACAAATATAATTTAGATGATATTATTTGTATTGATGAAACCAGTATAAAATCACTACAAAAAAGACATCATTGTTATAGTTATATTGGTAAAAGATGTGTGATAAAAACTAAATCACAAGAGGTCTTTAAGAAATATACAGGGATTTTTGCGATTTCTACCAAAGGCGTTTTAGGGTGGGAGTTATATGAAAAAAGTGGAATAAACACGGATCGGTTAGTAGAGTTTTTAGAAAAATATATCACTACAAAATTCAAGGATAAATTAATTATTTTAGACAACGCCAGTTCGCATAGAAACGAACGCATAAAAGAATTAATTAGTAAGCATAATAATATCTTATATGCCGTGCCTTATCAACACTTTACAAATAGCATTGAGAATTATTTTAGTATGCTAAAATCACTCTTACAAAAGATAGACGGATTAACACATACAAAACTAAAAGAAAATATTAGCAAAGTTCTCCGTGAAATACCAAAAGAGAAATATACTAATATATTTAAGGGTGCTTATAAAAGAGATACAACATATGTAAAGAAAACCTCACGAATGAGACGGAAACTTAAAAATTATAAGGTCTAAAAAATCGGCGTTTTAAATGTGCGAAGGTGTAAATAAAAAATGATATTATCATTTATATATTAGACACAAGAAAATGGACGAACTCATTGATGCTCTTGATTCAACAACTCTTGCAAGCAAAGAATCCCGAGAACTTGTAGATTATATTAATACAATTGATATAAATGTTGATGTTAAAAAATGCTTAGCTTATCTTATTGAAAATGATAATCATTGTGATTATCTTACTATATATAATATTTGCATGGAAAATGATATTGAGTTACCCCCGATGTAAAAATGAGTACATAATTAATGAAAAAGTATAAATTATAAAAAGTTTATAAAAATCATAGAAAAATAAGATTATGTACTCGTTTTTAGAGGGTGCGATAATTCAATATAAATTATAAATTAATTGGTAGCACACAAATTAGTAATAAATTTGTCCAGATAAAAATAAAAGTTGATGATACGGGTTAGTTTTTCCACTTACGCAACCAAAGCAACTCAAAGCAACTCAAAGCAACTCAAAGCTACCAATGACCACTACTAACGCTCTCTTCAAGGTTCACATCGAGAACATGCCTGAGGCTCTCAACACAAAGAAGGATATTGATGAGTATTGCAAGCTGTTCTGGAAGGACAACAAGGAGAAGGTTAAGGTGGCCAAAGCAGCCGAGAAGGCAGCTAAGGCGGAAAAGTCTAAACAGAAGAATAAGGGTACTGGCGCCGGTGGTTTAAACACAAACAAAAATGGATTATCATATGAAAAATTAACTGACTTAGATGATAAAGCAACTATTCTTAAAAAAACAAATAATGGACATGGCACTATTATTTATTTTAATGATAGTGCCATTAAATTTGTTAAAGCAGAAAAAACAAAATTATTTAAATATATGGGTGTGGATAAGAATATGGTAATTGGCCATGGTTGTAAACAACCTGACGAATGTTACATACAAGAAGAATTAAATAATATATTTATAATTGAAAAGAAATTTCAGCAAAAAAGTGGATCAGTATGCGAAAAGGTACAATCTTCTCATTATAAATTATGGGAATATTCAAGAATATTCCCCAATTATAACATTATATATATATATTGTTTATCTGAATGGTTTAAAAAAAACTGCACATCTGAATTAGAATATTTAGACGCGCATGATGTCAAATACTTTTGGGGCAACAGCGAAGCATATAAAGATGATATAATTAATTTTATGGTTAATTATAAATAATTACCTCTGTTGTAGTTGAACCTGGATTCTTTGAGTTTATCGCCCTTCGCGCTACTATGTCCTCGCAATTATAATCTTTAAAGCTATTTGTAACAATATCTACTTTTGCATTA
>Ga0209630_10002006_pt1 | contig 20430 bp, 14 predicted proteins | sample COG_01_FD_184745 | JGI IMG/M metagenome (GOLD analysis project Ga0209630, IMG submission 184745) | Pelagic Microbial community sample from North Sea - COGITO 998_met_01 (SPAdes) (version 2) | ecosystem: Environmental > Aquatic > Marine > Neritic zone/Coastal water | place: Helgoland, sampling... | reverse complement strand
TAGCTTGTGGGACCGGCCAGAAAAATAAATGAGAGAAAAATAATACATAAAACTATATTGAACTGAGACAATCTTTTAATTCCTACTTTGAGACCCAAAACTACACTTGTTAAACCCATAAGGGTAATAACAATTACAATCCCAACTGTGCTGATGAAACTTTCCTCGAGAACTTGCATATAACCCAAGCCAGAATTAATTTGGTTTGCGCCAAGTCCTAGAGAGGTTGCTATGCCAAATATTGTGGCAATGATTGCAATAACATCTAAGGAGACTCTGCCCCAAATATTTCTTGTAAACGAACCAGAAAAAAAAGAGCTCACTCTAAAAGGAAGCTTTTTGTTAAATGCAAAATAAGCAAAACACAATCCAACGATTCCATATATAGCCCAACCATGAAATCCCCAATGCAAATATGTAAGATTCATTGATAGATTTGCTTTTTCTGAGAAAGTGGCATCTGCATCATGGATTGCATTTGAGCTTAGATGAAGCACTGGTTCAGCTACACCATAAAATAATAAACCCACTCCTAAGCCAGCACTAAAGAGCATAGCTATCCAATTCATATTCGAAAACTCTGGCTTTGCATCTGGGCCGCCTAAAACAACATTTTTATGTTTGCTAAAGGCAAGATAAATAACAAAAACTAAAAAACCATTAGCAAGGAGAATAATCAGCCAGCCCAAGCTGTTAGACATTTGTTCTTGAATATTAGTAAAGAGCTTTTCAGCTTCGCTAAGATTATTTAGGGTAAGCCAAATAAATATAGAGATTAGAGATAGCGAGAAAAGAAAGCGTTTGGGGGCTATTTTTGAAAACATTTATATGTATATAACTTTATAGTTGAAGCTAAGTTTAGGGCAATTTTGAAAAATGTGAAATTTTGTACTTTTTTAAATTTACCTGTTTACAAAAAAGTCTAAATTGTTTTTAATAAACTAGTTCGTGATTTGATCCTATTGCTACGAATTAAAATAAAAGCTAAAACGGAAATTATTCCCAGGATTTAACTTAAATTAGAATGTTGATTTTAGATAACATTTAATGGATTTTATAATTTAAAACATGTTTTTTTCATATTTACTTAAAATTTGTTATGGTATAGGCATGTCTTTAAAAAACTTAAGTCTTGGCTTAAGCAAAAATCATTATGGAAGCTGGTTCTATAATAGCTTTCAATCTGTAATTCAACTCTAAATAAAATTTATCCCTAAGGGGGGAACTTATGATAAATAATATTAAAAGTAATCTTAAAAAGGCCTTTAACAAAAAGGTTTTTCACACACTTAGCAGTAAGATTATTTCTGCCATATCAGCCTTAGCAATTATCAATGCTTCTGCTTATAGTGGATATATATCTGCTCAATCTCAAGCAACCATTGAAGAAGTCGTTGTTACTTCTAGGAAAAAAGCTGAAGGACTTCAGGATGTTCCTCTTTCAGTTAATGCTCTAACAGAGCAATCCCTTGAACAAAAAGGAATTAACGTCTTTGAAGATTATCTAATGCAACTGCCAGGTGTAACCGCTGGCGGCTCTGGTCCTGGTCAAAGCACCATTTATATAAGAGGTCTTGCATCTACAACTCCCAACCTCACTACGGCTGGTGTTGCTGGTCTTGCCCCAAACGTTTCCTTTTATCTTGATGAGCAGCCACTAGCTCAGCCAGGAAGAAACTTAGATGTTTATGCGGCTGATGTTGGGCGTGTTGAGGTTCTTTCAGGTCCCCAAGGAACTCTATTTGGCGCAAGCTCACAAGCTGGTGTTGTTCGATTAATCACAAACAAACCAGTGATAGGCGAATCATCAAGCAGCTTAGAGCTTGAAACAAGAGCTATGCCAGATGGTGATAGTGGTCATAAATTTGAATATGTCTCTAATATCCCTATGGGTGATGAGACTGCATTAAGATTCGTTGCATACAGAGATAGAAGAGGTGGTTATATTGATCAAGTTGGAGGAACTTTAACTGTAGCAGAATCAGCGCGTTTTAGACCTGCTGGAACTGTGAGACAAAATGGTCTTCCTGTATCTTCATCTAGAGGAGGATTCCAAGCTGGAGCAGACCTTTCTGGCGCAACACTTTTAAGCGCACTTGCAATTGTTGAAGAAAATGCTAACCCAGTAGATTATGAAGGTTTTAGAGCAAGCATCGCTCATGAAATTAACGATAATTGGGATGTTTTGGCAACTGTTGCTACTCAAACTATTGATGCTGATGGTGTATTTTTTGTAGATCCTACATTGGGTGATTTAGAAGTTCAGAGATATACAAACGACACAATCGAAGACGAGTTCGATAATATGAGCCTTACGATTAAAGGTTCAATTGGTGATCTTGAAGTTCTTTATACCGGAGCTTATACAGACAGAACTACAGATCAAGATGTAGATTACACAGATTATCTATTTGTTGGTCAATATCTGCCTTATTACATATGTGATTATTATGTAACTTATACAAAGTTTGCTCCCGGCAATGTTCCAACTGGCACTTGTGGTGCTCCTAACTTATTGGTGGATTCAACAACAAACACTGAAGTTACAACTCATGAGTTCCGCATTAATGCTCCAATTAGCGATAATGCAAGTCTTACTGCCGGAGTATTTTTCAGCGACTTAGAGTTAAGGGAATTAAATTTATTTACTTATCCTAGCTCAGTAGATAATGATATTACTTATGCCGCAAACTATGCTTTGACTGATACATCTGTAACTGGATCAATTAACAACGCGAGTCCAGGCTGGTTCTCAGCAGGCCCCTATAGTGAGCCAGTAATCTTTTTTAATGATATTAAAAGAACTGATAAACAACAGGGTGTATTTGGTGAGCTCAGCATAGATACTTCAGAAACATCAGAGCTTACCGTAGGTGTTCGATGGTATGACATTGAGGTTGATTTTGAGGGTAGTGCCAATTCTTCATTCTATAACGGATTTGGAGCTCCAGATACGCAACAATTTGGCTCTAATTTATCCGCTCAATATGCACCAGGAAATCCAAACGGATATCCTGACAAAGCTAAAAGTGACGGTACGATTGGTAAGGTAACCTATTCTTGGAATCCCTCCGAAGATATTATGTATTACGTAACTTGGTCAGAGGGCTTTAGGCCAGGTCTTCTAAACAGACCAGTTGGCGCATCTAATAAAGCTGGAACATACTCAGTTAAACCTGAAGTAAAATCCGATGAGGTTACAAACTATGAGTTTGGTTGGAAAACCATTCTTGCTGATGGTCGACTGCGATTTAATGGTAGTGCTTTTATGGTAGATGTTAGTGGGCTTCAGTCTACTATCTTTGATCCAAGTATCGTTAACTTATTCTTCTCTGATAATGCAGCGGATGCTGAAATTACTGGTATAGAAGGTGACTTTACTTATGTTCCTGATCTTGATGGTTGGGTGTGGTCAGGTGCTTTCTCCATCCTAGATACAGAGATTACTAAAAGTTTAGTTCCTACTGATGATGTGATCGTTGGATCAGATTTAGCGTTTGCCCCTGGAATGCAAGGTAATATTAGTGCGAGAAAGGAATGGGCTATGACAGCTGGTAATACTGGGCATTTTCAAGCTCAACTCACTTGGTCAGATGATAGTTATTCTGATGTCATGGAGCCTAATAAAGCACTTCAAGATAGCTACAGCTTTATGAATGTTCGATGGGGAGTCAGCAATGACAATTGGTTAGCTGAAGCCTATATCGATAATATAACTGACGAAAGAGCTGAAATTAACAATACCTTTGTCTTTGATAGACAGCGTGTTGGAATTATTAGACCAACTACTGTAGGCCTCAGATTCAAAAGGTATTTTAACGACTAGTCTAAATTTTAGATAAGTAAAAAAGGGAGCTTGCGCTCCCTTTTTACTTTCTTAAGAAATATTATTTATTATCTTTGTTAAAATTATATAGAAATGAAAGAAGATCAATCTAATGTCAAGGACCCAACTTTATCGGTAGATTTAAGCGAGGCAACGCAGGCTGTAAAAGAAAATAGATTTGAAGACGCTCTTTCTCTTTTTGAAATTATCCTGAAAGATCATCCCGATAATATCGATGCTTTGTATCTTGCTTCAGTCTCATCTAGATATTTAAAAAAGTTTGATGAGTCACAAAAATATATTGAGCACTTGTTGTTAAATGCGCCTGATATGGGTCGAGCTTATCAAGAGTTAGGTCATATTAATCGAGATATGAAAAATGATGAAAAAGCTGTCATTAACTACAGACAGGCTTGCGAACTCAATCCAGCATTGCTCGCATCTTGGAATATGCTTCATCAATATTTTGTTAAAAACAAAAATCAACCTGCTGCTGATCATGCGCAACAACAAATTAAGAAACTTGAGTCCCTACCACCAGCATTGTTATACATAGATCAAATATTAAATGAAGGTAGGTTGGGTTTAGCTGAAAGGCAATGCAGAGCTTTTCTAAAAAAGAACCCAACACATACATATGCAATGTCGCTTTTATCTGAGATTGCCAATCGGCTAGGTTATTTTGATGATGCAGAATTTTTACTTGAAAAGGCTGTTGAATTCAAACCAAATGATGGAGATCTTAGGATGCAATACGCAGCAATTCTAAGAAAAAAACAAAAATTTGCAAAAACTATGGAACAAGTCAATATTCTTTGCGATCAATACCCTGATAACCCTATTTATCAAGCCCAAAAAGCCAGTGAAATTATGCAAAATGGTGATCATGCTCAAGCAATCAAAATGTTTGATGATATTCTCAACAAAAATCCATATAACTTTAGTACACATACTTCAAAAGGGCACGCTCAAAAAACTCTTGGAAAAACAGACAGGGCTATTAAAAGTTATCAATCGGCATATCAGATTAAACCTGATCATGGCGAGGCATACTTTTCATTGGCAAACTTAAAAACATATTCTTTTAATCCTGATGAGTTAAATAGCATGAGAGAGCAGGTGGGGAGAGTGGATCTATCGTTAAGAGATAAATCATACTTCCATTTCGCATTGGCTCAAGCTTGTGAATCAATAGGCGAATATGATGAAGCTTTTTTTCACCTAGAAAAAGGTAACAAAATTAAAAATGATCAAAGTAAATATTCCATTGAAAGAATGGATGCAGAACTCCAGGCCCAGATTGATGTATGCGACGAGGATTTCTTTAAAGATTTGGGTAGCGGGGGATATGCAACTACAGATCCCATATTTATTTTAGGCTTACCCAGAGCCGGCTCAACACTTATAGAGCAAATTCTGGCTTCCCATTCGATGATTGATGGAACCCTTGAACTGCCTAATATTTTGTCTATAGCCCAAAGTCTTCGAGGGGATGACATATACGGCAAGCTGGGTAATTACCCTAAGAGTATGAAGTCGTTATCACTTGATCAAAGAGAATCTTTTGGTAAGAGTTTTATTGAAGATACCAGAATGCATAGAAAGGATGCCCCTATGTTCACCGACAAGATGCCCAATAACTTCAGGCATATTGGATTAATTCATCTTATTATGCCAAATGCAAAAATAATTGACGCCAGAAGATATCCTTTGGATTGTTGCTTTAGCATGTTCAAGCAATTATTTGCTCAAGGTCAAGAATTTTCATATGGCTTAGCCGAGGCTGGTAGTTATTACAGAAGCTATGTAAAGCTTATGGATCATTGGGACAAAGTGCTCCCAAATAAAATATTAAGAGTTAACAATGAGGATGTCATCGAGGATCTTGAGGGCGAAGTTAGACGAATGTTAAATTTTCTTGAGTTACCATTTGAAGAAGAGTGCATTTCATTTCATGAAACTGATAGATCTGTCAGAACTGCTAGCTCAGAACAAGTCAGACAACCCATTAATAAAAAGGGCATGGGTCGATGGAAGCCTTATGCAAAAAACCTAAAGCCACTGTTAGAAAGTATTGGTGAAGATATCTTGTATCCTGAGGATATTTCTATAATTAAACAATAAACTTAGATATTCTTTGAAAGGGTCTTGATATAGCATTCTCTTTCAAACCTAAGCAAATTTTATGCACATTATTCAAGCAACCAATCTCGAGAAACTTTATCCAAGACCTGACGATCCGCATAAAAATTTTGCTGCCGTGGATAAAATTAATCTCAGTATTAATAGTGGAGAAATTTTTGGCTTGCTAGGCCCAAATGGTGCCGGGAAAACAACAACACTTGAGATGCTTGAAGGATTGAGTGATATTGATGGGGGCGAGGTTTTTGTAAATGAAATTAATGTAAAGAATAACCCTTATGAAGTTAAAAAAATTATAGGCGTACAACTTCAATCAAATGAATATTTTGATAGGTTAAATTTATCTGATTTATTGATTCTTTTTGCCAACCTATACTCGGTATCAGTTAATCCAAAGGCTTTACTTGCTAAAGTTGATTTAGAGAATAAAATTCATGCTCTGCCTGATGACTTATCAGGGGGGCAAAGACAAAGGTTCTCTATTGCATGTGCTTTGGTGAATAATCCTAAAATATTATTTTTAGATGAGCCAACGACCGGATTAGACCCTCAAGCAAAAAGAAATTTATGGAATTTAGCCAAGAGTTTAAACGAAGAAGGCATGACCATTGTTTTAACAACTCACAATATGGAAGAGGCAGAGTATCTTTGCGACAGAATTGCAATCATGGATCAAGGCACAATAATTGCACAAGATACACCAAAGCAACTGATTTTGGATTATGCCTCAGAGCCACCCGAGACACCCAAGCATGGAAATATTGAGGATGTATTTTTGGCTCTCACAGGACACGGATTAAGAGACTAAAAGATGTTAACCAGGCCACAAATTTATCTTGCCTCTATCTTTATAAAGATCTTTTATAGAGATCGACAGTCGCTCCTCTTTAGTTTGCTATTTCCATTAATCTTTACAGGTATTTTTTTATTTTCTGGGGGTGAGCCCAGCCCAACCAAGCTCGGTTTAGTGAATCATTCTCAAGATGAGCTCTCAATAAAATTTGTTGAACTCGTAAAAAAAGAAAAAACTTTTCTTGTTAAAGAAGGCTCTGAATCAGAGTTAAAAAAGGAATTAATTGCTGCAGATCAGACCGCTGTAATTATTATTCCAAAGACATTCAATGAATTCCCAAATCCAGGACAGCTAAGGTTATTGCTTGATGCATCTCAAGTTAGGCAAGTGGATGCGATTAAGGATTCTTTAGAGTCAACTCTTCTATCCATTGAAAGGGATATTAGAGATATTGAACCCATGTTTGCTCTAAAGCTTGAAGATGTTAAATCCAGACCACAAAGATATATTGATTTTTTATTACCTGGGATCTTGGCATACATGCTAATGAATCTTTGTATAGCAGGTAGCGGTTTTAATATTGTTGAATATCGAAGAAGAGGTATTTTAAAAAGACTCTTTGTTACGCCTATTGAACCTAAAGATTTTATTATCTCCATTGTTCTTGCAAGAATGTTTATTATTCTGATTCAACTTTCAGTTATCTTGGCTCTGGCAATAGGGCTTTTAAAAATTAATATTATTGGCGGACTCTTGTCACTGTATGGTGTCATTTTATTAGGCGCATTTATTTTTTTATGCGTAGGTTTTTTTCTTGGTAGTCTCGCCAAAACCCAAGAGTCAATTCGCCCACTAGTTTTGTTGTTCACTTTCCCACAATTGATTTTATCTGGTATTTTTTTTCCAATCTCTGCTTTGCCAGCATTAATTCAACCCTTAGCTAGCAGCCTACCATTGAGCGTTGTGGCTTCGACAATGCGAAACATCGCAAACGATGGCGGGGCATTATTTGCGATAAATTTTAATTCGCTTGGCATTGTGTTTTGGGTGTTTTTCAGCTTTTTTATAGCCACAAAGTTCTTTGTTTGGCAAAAAGTTGCCTCGTAAATATTTTTGACATAACTCTTTCCTAAATGAATTTTTTATATATAATTGACAACGTTATCAGTTGGGGCTGTTACAAAATATGAAAAAAGAAGAATTAGTAGAGATATTTTCCAATCTTCATCCTGAGGATACAGCTGGAAATATAACTGGGGAAGTTCATCTAACCGATGGGACTGTTATTAAGACTGACTCAATAAGAGTGGATATGGATGGAGGAAGGATCATCCTTTCTGAGAAGTCATCTCTTATGTATGAAACAAATAAAAAAAATTGGATTCAAGAACTTATTTTTTATCAAAATAAAAAAAGACGTTCAGCTTAGGCTTTCTTCTTTAATCGATTTAGCTTTATTTAAAGCTCCTATATTAAATCTAATCTTTGTTACTATAGTAACGCACATAATCAATTATCATTTTCTGAGAGTCGTCACATGCAGATGGGCTACAAATTTCACCTGGAATAGGCTCTTGGACAAAGCTTCCACCAATTGCGACGTTTAATATGAGGTAAAAATCTTCATTGAATGGGTACAGATCTCCCAAAGCGCTATTTAATGAAGCCTCAAAAACTAAGTGTTTTTTATCTATGTAGAAAGAAATTTTTTCTTTGTTCCAAACCAAATCAATATTATGAAACACTTCATTAAAATTAGTGGCCCGAGATTCATTATGATAGCCACCCTGGAACTTGTGACCATTTTGAAAGTAGTGAAGGGTAGAAAGCACTTGTTGTGAATTGCTTCCTCTGGATTCCATCAAATCAATTTCTCCACTTCTAGGCCAACCTCCAAACATGCTATCAGTAGGCATCATCCATATAGCCGGCCACAATCCTTGACCTTGTGGCACCTTGAATTTAATCGATATGATTCCAGGTGATTTAAAATTAAATTTGTTCTTGGTAACAAGTTTTGAAGATGTGTAAATTTGTTCATGAGAAGGATCATATAAAGGAACTATTTTTAACAGACCTTCTGAGAGCTCGTAATTGTTTTGATTGCTTGTATAAAATTGCAATTCATTATTTCCCCACCCGTTAACTCCATTCCCGATTTGAAAATCCCATTTATCTAAATTTAAAGAGGAGTCAGTAAATTCATCATTCCATGCCATTTTTAGTTTTGAATTGATGGTGATTGCATCATCTAAGCTTATGGTAGGCTGGGATATGATTGAACCATCCTGTAGTGATTTTGCATCAACCTCAGAGCAAGATAATAAGAAAAATGACACCGCTAGAAAATAAAGCCTGAAGAATCTATGATTTAAGGACATATTTTTAATTTTAAGTTACGGCTAAGAATAATAAGATACACAAAAAAAAATTTAAATACATGCTAATCAAGATATCATTATTTATTCATTGGCTAGGTTTCCTTGCCTCATGTTTTATGCTTTTTATGGCATACCTTGACCCAAGTCAGGATGAAGTAATAATCCATATTATTGCGGCATCTATGCCCAACACCTTAGGATGGCTAATTGCATGCCTCATTGGAGGCAGAAGGAATTATTTTCCTTTTCTTAATAAGCAATGATAATCTGCATGAATGAAAGATAGTATTTCCCTTTAATGAATTTTCTTAGAAAAGAAAGTGATAATTATGCAGATATATATACTCTTGCTTATGACAATAAATATTCATTAGGATAAGTATATGTTTTTAAATTCTGAAGCTAAGTTTGCCGATGAACAAGAACTGGCAAAGCTCCTCCTCGGAGAATCCTATTTTTTAGATGATCCAGAAATAAGTCGCAACACAGAGTCCATCATTCAATTTTGTCGAAATAATAAAAGTAGACGAACAAAATTAGATGCTTTCATGGAGCAATATGGGCTATCCAATTCTGAGGGGATTGCTTTAATGTGTTTGGCTGAATCATTGATGCGCATTCCAGACAACCAAACAAGAGACGCATTAATTAATGAAAAGCTAACTTCTGCCAAATGGTCTGAGCACTTAGGCAAGGCTGAAAGTTTTTTGGTGAATTCAGCAACCTGGGGTCTAACTTTTTCTAAAGAATTCCTTCAAGCCTCTAGTCACGCCAGTAATAATTGGTTAATTGCCCTTGGAAAAAAAATTGGTGAATCCTCTATCAGAGAGGCAGTGCAGGTAGCCATGCAAGTTTTAAGCAAAGAGTTCGTTTGTGCAGAAAGCATAGGCGAGCTAAATAATTCGTCTTGGTTGAAAGTCAATCCATGTTCTTTTGACATGCTTGGAGAGGCTTCTCGTAATGAGGAGCAATCAATTCAATATTATGAATCTTATATGGAATCTATTCACCTTATCTCAAAAATAAATCTTGCTGAAGGTCTAAATAATGGAATTTCCATTAAGTTGTCTGCGCTTTATTCTAAATATGATGCTCTGCATGCTCGCAATGTAAATCAATTTTTGCTTCCAAGACTTAAAGAGCTTATTGTCGATGCCGCAAAAAAGGATGTGGCCGTAACGATTGATGCAGAGGAGCAAGATCGCCTTTCATTAAGCCTAGACCTAATTGAAAATTTAGCTTTAGATCCAGCAATCAAAGCATGGCCTGGCCTCGGACTTGCAGTCCAGGCTTATGGCAAACGATCGCTTGCTGTCATTGATTGGCTTGATAAGCTATCCCAAGGAAGAGAAAAAATGCATGTTCGGCTTGTAAAAGGGGCCTACTGGGATTATGAAATTAAAAATGCTCAAGTAAAGGGCCTCAAAGGCTACCCCGTTTTTACCAACAAGCAACTAACCGATCTTAATTATCTTGTAACAGCTAAAAGACTTATAGAGTGTCACAACTTAGATTCTAGTTTTGCTACCCACAATGCTCACTCAATTGCCTCAATTATGAGCTTGAGCGAATCAAGCAAAAATAAAATAGAATTTCAGAGACTATATGGAATGGGAGAGCTGCTTTACTCCGCTTGCCATTCAACCTACAAGCTATTCCCAGACACAACTATTTATTGCCCAATAGGCCGTCACAAAGAATTGTTGCCTTATTTGGTCCGAAGACTCCTTGAGAATGGCGCTAACAGTTCATTTATTAATAAGTATTTAAATAACAACATACCAGCAAAGGATCTAGCCCAAAATCCTACAGATACGATTAAAGAGAAAATAGATCATTTAGACCTATCAAACATAGAACTGCCAAGAAATTTATATCTACCTCGAATTAATTCACAAGGGTTCGATTTAAATGAGTCAGATTGCCTTGATGAGCTCATGAAGGAGGTTAATCAATTTTCTGAACTAAGATTTCAAGCTTATTCTAAATCAATATGTACCTCCATCAACAACAATCCTCTTACGATTATTTCTAAGTGCTCAAAGCAACCAATTGGAACCCTGGAGAATTGCACTCTAGAGTCGATTAATCAATTGACGATTGAGCCGTCAAACAAATGGTTGAGTTTTTCAGTGGAATCTCGGTTTAAGATTCTTAATGCTGTTGCAGATTTGCTTGAGGAGCAGCGACCTAAATTTATTTATTTGTTGATGCATGAGGCTGGCAAGACCCTTGAAGATTCAATAGATGAAATAAGAGAGGCGGTTGATTTTCTTCGCTATTACGCGCAATGCGCTATTGATTTAAAGCCAATTATTCAAAGAGGCCCTACGGGGGAAGATAATATTTTGGAATATGGTTCAAAAGGGATTGTTTTATGTATCAGTCCATGGAATTTTCCTCTTGCAATAACAGTGGGACAAATTGCAGCAGCCTTGGCGGCTGGGAATACAGTTATTTCTAAGCCCTCAGAACACACTCCTATTCTTGCTTTTGAAGCCATTAATCTATTTTTAGATCAAGGCTTACCAGAAGATGCCATTCATTTGTTTCTGGGCAAGGGTGATATCGCTCAGGCTATTATTTTAAATCAGCCAATAGATTTGGTAGCGTTTACTGGCTCCTTAAAAACTGCAAAAATGATTCACCAAAGCTTATCTTCAAAAGCTGGAAAGATTATTCCATTGATTGCAGAGACCGGTGGTTTAAATAGCATGATTGTTGATTCAAGCGCATTATTAGAGAGAGCTTGCGATGATATTATCCGATCAGCTTTTAATTCAGCAGGTCAAAGATGCTCAGCTTTAAGACTGCTATTAATTCATCAAGAAATCTATCCACAATTAATCTCCATGTTAAAAGGAGCGATGAAAGATCTTACTATTGGCGCTCCTTCTGATTTGAATGTTGATGTGGGACCAATTATCGACACCCATTCTCTAAAAAAGCTTGAAAATTATTTAGATCAAATGAAATCTAATGGTCATGCTATTTTTCAGACCTCAAAAGAAGGCATACCTAACAATGGATGTTTGCTTCCACCCACATTAATTGAGCTGGAATTAAGCAACATGCCTGATGAAGAGCAATTTGGGCCTATTTTGCATGCTGCTTCCTTTTCCGATGAGAACCTCATTGATTCATTAAAAGAAATTGATGCCAAAGGATTTGCTTTAACTTTTGGTATACACACCAGAATTGATGCCAAGGCCCTAGATGTTGCAAAACATACTTCTAGTGGAAATATTTACATCAACCGAGATATTGTGGGCGCCGTGGTTGAAACACAACCTTTTGGAGGAAAGAATCTCTCAGGTTCAGGTTTTAAAGCTGGAGGCCCAAACTACTTACTACAATTTATGGATGAAAGAGTTGTCACAGTAAATACGGTGGCTATTGGTGGAAATATTGATCTTATTAATTTAAATCATGATGAATAACAAACTTAAAGTTTGTTTCATAAGGTGTTACAAAGCCTATAGCTACAAGGTTTTTTAAAAAAAAATCCCGTTTTAATTCGCATAAACATAAAAATTGGTGTATAAAGGCGCTTGATTCTAATTTTATATCTATTCTTAGGGAGATAATAATGTTAAACAAGGCTATTTGGGCAGCTTCAAGGCTATCCTTAACAACAATTATAGCTGTAAGCACAATGCTTTCAGTTGGTTCATTTGCACAAGACAACGAATACGTAGAAGAAGTTGTAAGCATTGGTACTCGTGGCAAACCTAGATCAGTATCTAGTTCACCTGTTCCTGTTGATGTATTAAGTGCTGAAGATATTAGCAAAACTGGTACAGATGATTTGCTTATGCAGCTTCAAGGAAGCGTTCCATCATTAAACGTTCACTTGCAGCCAATTAGTGATGCTGCGAGTATGATTCGTCCAGCTAATTTGAGAGGCTTGTCAGCTGACAGTACTTTGATCTTTACTAATGGTAAAAGACGTCATCATGCCTCAGTTATTGCTTTCCAAGGTGGTGGTGTGAACGATGGTTCTCAGGGCGCAGATATCTCTGTGATCCCAGCTATTGCTTTAAAGAGAGTCGAAGTACTCAGAGATGGTGCCTCAGCTCAGTATGGTTCTGATGCTATCGCGGGTGTAATTAACTTTGTACTTGATGATATTTCAGAAGGTGGAAGTCTTTCATATAAAATGGGTGAATACACTGAAGGTGATGGTGCTACGACCACTATTGCTGGAAAATATGGCATGCCTCTTGGACAAGATGGTTTTGTAACAACAAGTTTTCAAATCAGACAAGCTGATGATACTTCAAGAAGTGAGCAAAGACCTGATTGTGCGTCTTTAGTTGCTGGTGGAAATTCAGCAGTCGCAAACCCATGTCAAATTTGGGGTGCTCCAATAGTTGATGATGATGTTACTTTTTTCATGAACTCTGGAGTTACTAACAGTGATGGCTCTGAGTCATACATGTTCGGTAATTACTCTGAAAGAGATGTAGACGGTGGCTTTTACTATCGTAATCCAGATGGCAGAAGTGGAGTTTTCACTATTGGTGATTACAGAGCAGTTGGTAATGTAGATGGAACATGTTCATATGGCACAGGCGCCTCTGGACAAGTTGATCCTTCAAATTACGCTGTAAGAGATGCGATTATGGCTGATCCAAGCTGTTTCTTGATGAATGAAATCGCACCTGGTGGCTACACACCAAGATTTGTGGGCAACATTACAGATACCTCACTTACAATTGGAAGAAGAGGTGATATTACAGATGGCTTCCTAAGTGGCCACACATACGACCTAAGTGGATCAGTCGGTAGAAATGAAGCTGACTTTGGTCTTAACAACACTGTAAACCCTTCAATGGGTCCTGATACTCCGCGTAATTTCTACACTGGTTCATATATTGAGCTTGAAAAAGTTTTTAATTTTGATTTAACAAGACAAGTTGACTCTATGACTGTTGCATATGGTGCAGAGTGGAGAGAGGAAACATTTGAAGTTATTTCAGGTGAAGAAGCTTCATGGAAGGCTGGCAAATATGCACTTCAGGGCTTTAACGTAGGCTCGCATGGATTTGCAGGATTTTCTCCTGATTCTCAGGGCGCTTTTACAAGAAGAAGTTATGGTTTGTATGTTGATTTAGAAAATCAAGTTAGCGATCAATTGCTTTTAGGTGGATCTTTCAGATATGAAGACTACTCATCATTTGGAGATACAAACGACTTTAAATTAAATGCTAGATACCAACTTAATGAAAATGTTGCATGGCGTTTTTCAACAGGTACTGGCTTCAGAGCTCCTACTCAGGGACAAGTAAACGTAGTTAATACTCAAACGACTCTTGTTGATGGTCAGTTAACTCAGGCTCAGACATTGCCTGGCTTTAAACTTGGCGCTGGACAACTTAAGCCTGAAGAAGCAACAAATACTTCATTTGGTATTGTTTACAATGCAGGAGATCTTTCTGTAACAGCTGATTTCTTTTCTATCGAGCTTGATGACAGGGTAGCACTTACAAGTAATGCTGCTCCTACACCTGCTCAGGTAGCTGCAATGGGCGCAGCAGGAATTCCAAATCCAGAGCTAATCGGTCAAGTTAATTACTTCACTAATGACTTTGATACAGAAACAACTGGATATGACATTGTTGCTGTATACAGCACTGAATTATTCGGAGCTGATGCAGACATCAGTGCAGCTTGGAACCATACAGAAACAGAAGTAACAAATTCAGGAGCTGTAACTGGCGCTTCTAAGGTAAGACGTTTAGAAGAAGGTCTTCCTGAAGACAGAATGACAATTACGGTTGCTCAAACATGGAGCGATAAAGTGAGCTCATTTGTTCGCGCGAATATGTACGGTGAGTACTATGCAGTTCACGCTGATTGGTTTGGAACAACTGCTGATGCTGAATGGACAGTTGATGCTTCTGTAAGCGTTCAAGTTACAGATAACTTTAGTGTCTCAGCTGGTGTTCAAAATCTATTTGATACAGAAGCTCTTAAGATTGATGGTTCAGCTGGAGCTAATGGCGAGGGCGTGCCTGGAAATGTACTTGGAGGAATCTATTATGAAACTTCTCCTTATGGCATCGAAGGTGCTTTCTGGTATGTAAAAGCTGGATACAATTTCTAAAACAGGTTTTTTAGATATAAAAAAGGGTGCTTTATAGCACCCTTTTTTTATTTACTTTTTAGATATTGAGGCAATAAAGTAGAGACCCAATGAGACGGCTGGGCCAACACCAAATGCAAAGATTATTGTTGCAAGTCCAATTGTTCCTCCAAGCGCATAACCCATAGAAATAACCGTTATTTCTATAAAAACTCTTACCCAAGCTATTGGGAGATTGGTTGCTTTTTGGCAGCCCGTCATTAGTCCGTCTCTAGGACCGGGACCCAAGTTTGCAATTAAGTATATTCCACTTGCAATACCAACCATCAAAGTTCCTAAAATGGCTTGAGTTATTTGTATTGCATAGGTTTCTGGATGAGGAAGATAGGGTAAAGACCATTCAATTACGGCTGCAATAATGATTACATTTAATATTGTTCCAACTCCAGCTTGCTGCTTTAGAGGAATCCATAAAAAAAGCACTCCAAGACTTATTAAAAAAGTTAGAGCACCAATACTTAGTCCAGTTGTTATTGAAAGTCCCTCAGCCAAAACCGTCCACGGACTCATCCCAGCTGAGGCAGTAATAATAAGAGATTCACCCAACCCAAATAAAAATAAACCAAAACAGAGAATAATTAACGTAAGAGGTTTGGGTGCAAAATTTAATGGTTTTTCTGAACTCCAATTAGTTACGGGAACAGATCTTATCGAAAATATTTTCATAACTAGGCTAAGTTAGATTTAATTTCAATAGTTTATGTTAAGGGATCAGGAAATGCTTCTTTATTCTAATAAATAAATCAGCATCTTAAGAATTAAAATATAATCTACATTATGAATCAAAGTGATATTTCTCGAATTATAGAGATGGCATGGGAGGATAGAACTCCCTTCGATGCCATTGAAATTCAGTTTGGGTTAAATGAACAGGCAGTCAAGGAATTAATGAGAGCTAATCTGAAATCCTCATCCTATCAATCCTGGCGAAAAAGAGTTTCTGGGAGATCAACAAAACATTTGGCGAAGAGAAGTTTTAAGATAGGTCGGCACAAATCACACGATCAAAATAAAATTTAATTTTTACTTTTTGATTTTTAAGGGCTAGTATAATTTTAATAACCTTTAAGGAGCGATCAATGAAACAAATTTTTTTATCAGTCATTTTTATTTGTGCACTTTCTATTCAGGCAGGTCATCACGAGAAAGCAGATAATGCTAAATTAGTAGTTAAGCAAGCATATGCAACCTTTGCTTCTGGTGATACCGAGGCATGGGCAGCATTGCATGCAGACGATTTGATTTTTACAGTCTTTGGAGATATTCCAACCAGTGGTAAACATGTTGGTCCAAGCGCTGTTATTAAAAATGTATTTGAACCAATTGCAATACATTGGCCAAATTTTAATATTCAACACAAAGCAATATATTCAGATGGAAACATTGTTTTTGTTCACTCTGATATGACGGCTGATGGTCTTGATACTGAGACATTGCATATGTTTAGAGTGGAGGATGGAATTATTCAAAGTTTCACTGCATTTGATGACACTGGATCAATGGCTGCAGCAGTAGCAAAATAAGATGCAATCTCGAATAACAAATATTGCAATAGTCTTTCTTTTCCTCTTTGCTCTTGATGTTTCAAGCATGCATCATGAAGAAGGTAAAGTTGCGGCTCAGGGAATGGTCTCCTCTGAGGTATTTGATCTGGCTGGTGAGATGGACCTGCATGTAGAGAAATATGAGTCTTGCGGAGCAGCCAATGGAGCAAAACATTTTCATCCATATGGTACTTTGGTTTATGTGCTAGATGGAGAGACCTCCAGTATAGCCTCTGGCTCCTATAAACCTATTACTAAGGGTAATTATTGGTTTGAAAAGTCTAACTGGGTTCACGGAGGTGAAGACCCCAATGCCCCAGCTGTTGAGGCTGACCAATGTGCAAAAATGCTCATTATCCGAGTTGCTAAAAAAGGTGAGTCACCAACAGTGTTTGTTGATTGATATTTAATTTAAGCTTGCATTAATTTTTGCAAGCTTTGCTGAGCCTGGACATAATTCATTATCAGTAAACTGATTCAGGGGCTTGTTGGTAATGTTTAATATCTCTGCATGATCCTTAACTTCTGGGTTGATGTATAAAAGTCCTGTTAGTACTTTTCCATCTTTTTCAGCTTCATTTAAACATTGCACCGCAAGACCTTTGTCTAATGGATTATATTTTTTAGAGAGCTTCTCAAGGGTTAGCAATGCTCCATCATGCAAAGGCACGTCAATTTTAGTTCCTTCTTTATAGTTTGTTTTAATTTCTTGTCCTATAGGCACAAAGTCAAGACTTGAGACAGACTCATTATGCTCTCTAATATGATCATAGCTTTTAGTTGACCCAGCATGGTTGTTAAATGTTACGCATGGTGAAATGATATCTATCAATGCGAATCCCTTGAATTTCATCGCTGCTTTCAGGAGGGGCACTAGTTGATCTTTATCCCCTGAAAAACTTCTTCCCACAAATCCAGCTCCTAGTTGTATCGCCATTGCGGCAAGATCAATAGGCGCAAATAGATTTTCTTCGCCATATTTACTTTTGGAGCCTTGATCATTGGTTGCTGAAAATTGACCTTTAGTTAGGCCATAAGTCCCATTATTTTCTACGATATAAGTGATGTTGAGCTGTCTTCTAGCTGCATGCATAAATTGCCCAATTCCTATACCTGCTGTATCTCCATCACCTGATACTCCCAAATAAAGTAAGTCTTGATTTCCAAGATTAGCTCCAGTAGCAACTGAGGGCATTCTTCCATGAACAGAATTGAAACCATGCGCTTGATTTAGAAAATAAGATGGCGACTTAGATGAGCATCCAATACCAGAAAGTTTTGCAATTTGATCAGAGGAAAGGCTTAAATCATAACAAGCCTCTATCACAGCAGCGCTAATTGAATCATGACCGCATCCTGCGCATAAAGTTGATATAGTTCCTTCGTAGTCCCGTCTAGTTAACCCAAGGTCATTTCTTTCAAGATTTGGGTGGTGATTAACTGGCTTAACAATATAGGTCATTTTAAATCCTCAGCAGTTTTAGAAATATTTTTATCTGAAAGCACATCAATAATTGAATCGCATATAAATTTTGCAGTAATTGGAGATCCATCAAAACATAAAACTGAAATCAATTTATCTGGGTTAATATTGCCTTCGGCTACAACAAGGGTTTTCATTTGGGCGTCTCTATTTTGTTCTACAATAAAAATTGATTTATGTTGATCAATAAAATCCCATACATCAGCATTAAATGGGAATGCTCTAATTCTCATAGCATCGATTGGAAAACCTAAAGAAGTAAGCTCATCTAAAGATTCCTGCATTACAGCCTCAGTGCTGCCAAAATAAATTATTCCATTTGCGCTTGCATTAGTTTCTTGTTTAAAAATAGGGCTGGGAAGGAATTTATGAGCACCTTCAAATTTCTTAAGAATCCTAGACATATTTCTTGCATTTACCACACCGTCCTCTATGTATCGTGCATATTCATCATGAGAACTACCTCTAGTAAAATAGGCTCCTTTTTCTGGATGAGTTCCTGGCAGCGTTCTAAATGGAATTCCATCACCATCTACATCAAGATATCTACCCCAAGATTCCATGGTGTCTAGATCATTTTTAGACAGCACTTTTCCTCTATCAAATGTTCTTGTATCATCCCATTTAAATTCTGGACATGTCCAATCATTCATACCTATATCGAGGTCTGACAAGACAAAAACAGGCGTTTGAAGCCTATCTGCTATATCAAATGAATCAGCTGCAAATTCAAAACATTCTTTTGGATCTGCAGGTATTAGCATCACATGTTTTGTGTCTCCATGAGATGCATAAGCGCATGACAAAATATCTGATTGCTGGGTTCTGGTTGGCATTCCAGTAGAAGGTCCTCCCCGTTGGATATTAAAAAGCACTACAGGTATTTCAGCAAAATAAGCCAAACCAACGAATTCTGTCATCAAAGAGATTCCTGGCCCACTAGTTGCGGTAAAAGCTCTGGCACCATTCCAGTTTGCTCCAATTGCCATACCAATGGATGCAAGCTCATCCTCAGCCTGAACAAAGGCAAAGTTATTTTTTCCTGTTTCTTCATCAATCCTAAATTGATCACAATATTTTTTATATGATTCAGCTAGAGAAGTTGAAGGTGTAATGGGGTACCAGGCACAAACTGTCGCCCCTCCATATACACATCCCAATCCTGCAGCATTATTACCGTTAGTGAGAATCATTCCATCAGTCAGGTTTGTATCTTGAACTTTGATGCTACAGGCATCAGTTAAGTTTTTTTCTGCATAATTAAAACCTATCTCTAATGCTTGGATGTTTGGAGAAATGAGTTTTTCTTTTCCTTTAAACTGCTCCTCAATCAACTTGATAAAAACTTGCTTATTGATATTCATTAAGTAACTAAGCGCACCAACATACACCAGGTTCTTAAATAAGAGTCTTGTCTTTGGATTTGGAAATGTATCAACAACTAAGGAAGTTAAGGGTATTTCAAGTATGTTTATATCTTCCCTGTGGAATTCTCTTTTCCAAGATGAATCATATAAAAGGTAACCATTGGAATTAATCTCAGCCACATCTTGCTGATATGATTGGGGATTCATTGCTACCATAAAATCAATTCCAGCTTTACGACCAAGATATCCCTTTGCACTAGCTCTAATTTCAAACCAGGTAGGAAGACCTTGGATATTAGATGGAAAAATATTTTTTGGGCTTACTGGGATACCAGATCGAAAAATTCCTTTTGCAAACATTTGATTTGCACTTGCTGAGCCGGAGCCATTTACATTAGCAAATTTTATAACAAACTCATTTACTGAAGAAATTTTGCTCACGAATAGACCTTTGCTTCTTCATATAAAAAGGTTTGCATATCCCATGCGCCAGTAGGGCATCTTTCTGCACAAAGTCCACAATGTAAGCAGACATCTTCATCCTTGATCATGGTTCTCTTGGTTGGAAGTATTTTTGAGATCAATAAATCTTGTTCAATATTTAATGCAGGAATTCTCGTGTTTTGTCTAACTTCATCCTCTGGCCCATTAAACATAAAATTTATGCAATCGGTGGGGCAGATATCAACACAAGCATCACATTCGATGCATAAACTTTCAGAAAATACAGTTTGCACATCACAGTT
>Ga0209630_10002005_pt1 | contig 20433 bp, 19 predicted proteins | sample COG_01_FD_184745 | JGI IMG/M metagenome (GOLD analysis project Ga0209630, IMG submission 184745) | Pelagic Microbial community sample from North Sea - COGITO 998_met_01 (SPAdes) (version 2) | ecosystem: Environmental > Aquatic > Marine > Neritic zone/Coastal water | place: Helgoland, sampling... | reverse complement strand
CAAGGTCGTCTTACCATGATCAACATGGCCTATCGTGCCGACGTTTACATGCGGTTTCGTGCGTTCAAATTTTTCCTTGGACACGGCTCATTACCTCTTCAATATATTTAGTTAGTAATAAAAATTAATAAAAACTCAAATAGTGGAGCTCATAACCGGATTTGAACCGGTGACCTCTTCCTTACCAAGGAAGTGCTCTACCGACTGAGCTATATGAGCAAATAAACCAGTTTCAGCTACCTGTTCAATGTATTAACAACGTTTAACACAGCAATGATGCTATTTTAATGGAGCGGGTGATGGGAATCGAACCCACGTGTTCAGCTTGGAAGGCTGACGTTCTACCATTGAACTACACCCGCCAAATACTACATCACCCATTTGCTATCAATATTCAACTGACAGATTTACTCCGCATCTTTCACTTTCATCGAGTCTGGCACTTCAAAAATACGATTATGTTAAAAATCTACTATACTTACTGCAATCCACTATAAAAATCATTTTGGTGGAGGGGGTAGGATTCGAACCTACGAAGGCTGAGCCAACAGATTTACAGTCTGCCCTCGTTGACCGCTTGAGTACCCCTCCAAAATTCAGCCGGCTATTCTGGAATAATCATCTACCGCTGTCAACACGCGTGTTATCAATAATTTAGCTTATACGAATAATATTTCCGTTTTGAGCATCTCTTATCTCAGTTGGGCTCAAATTATTTCTGATATCTGCAGGAATCACATAATCAAGCTCTTCTCCAAAATATGAGAGCACCTCTTGTGTAGAGATGGCAGGCTCAGAACCAGCAGGGTTTGCGCTGGTAGAGACGATGGGGCCTAATTCTCGACATAAAGCATTTACAATCGGATGAGCACTCACCCTCACCGCCAGTGTTTTATGTGATCCTGTTAACCATACCGGCGTCTTCTTTTTAGCTGGGATGAGCCAAGTTACTGGTCCCGGCCAACTATCACGTATTTGGTCGATCCTAGATAAGTTCTCAAAATGCACATAGTCTTCAAGCTGTTCAATGGACGAAGCAACCAATATCAACCCTTTTTCTACAGCGCGGTGCTTTAATTGCAGAATTCGAAATACAGAATCTTGAAAAAGAGGCATGCAACCTAAACCAAAAACGGCTTCAGTTGGATAGGCAATTACGCCACCTTTATTCAAGGTAATTATTGCTTGCTTCAAATGCGATGTATTCACCTGAAGTGGATAGCTCGTCCTAATGGTGGATTATCAACTAGCTAGTTTTACTAGCCGTCTTTTTGGTGGCTGATTTTTTATTCGCTTTCTTTTTGCTAGTCTTCTTCTTCGTTGTAGCTTTTTTACTTACTTTCTTTTTTGCTGCTGCCTTTTTTTTGCGTCCTCGTCCACGAGAGACCGGAGCCGCGGCTAATAAAGTGATGCATTCTTCCAATTCCAAAGAAGCAGGTTCCCTGTCTTTAGGTACTTTGGCATTCTTAGTGCCGTCAGTAATATAGGGCCCGTAACGTCCATTAAGTATTGATATACCTTGTTCAACAAAAATCTTAATTTGCTTTTCTGCATCCGCCTTTTTCTTTTCGGCTACGAGTTCAAGCGCTCGTTCAAATGTGACTGTATAAGGGTCTTCTTCTTTTGGAAGCGAAGCAAATTTACTGCCGTATCGAATATAGGGGCCAAAACGCCCAACACTGGCTGCAACTTCCTCACCCTCTTCAGTATCACCCAGTATTCTCGGTAATTTGAATAATTCCAACGCTTCTTCAAATGTGATGCTGTCTAATTTCTGTCCTGGTCTTAGCCCGGCAAATTTAGGCTTGTCTTCATCATCCTTCGTACCTATTTGGGCATAAGGACCATATCGGCCAATTCGTACTGAGACTTCTTTCCCTGATTTCGGATCCGCGCCTAGCACTCTAGCTTGCGCGACTTCACTACGACTAACATTTTCATCTATATCTAAAACTTGAGTATGAAAAGGCGTCCAGAAATCTTGCAGCAATGGGATCCAGTCTTTCTCACCTCTGGAAATTGCATCTAAATCATCTTCAAACTTGGCAGTAAATTCATAATCCACATAGTCCTTGAAGTGATTAGTCAGAAAATCATTAACTATTTTACCCACATCAGTAGGGTGAAAACGTTTATTCTCTACCTCTACATATTCTCTGTTTCTAAGCGTTGATATGATATTGGCATAAGTTGATGGGCGACCTATTCCATATTCTTCAAGTGATTTCACCAAACTCGCTTCAGAATAACGTGGCGGTGGTTCAGTAAAATGTTGTTCATCGCGTATCTCTTTTAATTTTATTTTTTCGCCTTCTTCTATCTGGGGTAACATTTTTTCATCATCATCCCCTTTAGAATCATCCTTACCTTCAAGATAGACTGCCATAAAACCTGCATCAGCTATGGATGAACCATTGGCTCGAAACAAATTTCCTTTACCACATGACATGTCTACTGCGACAGTATCTATGGTAGCGTGCGTCATTTGACTCGCCATAGTTCTTTTCCAGATCAATTCATAAAGCTTGAATTGCTCTGCACTCAAACTACTTTTTATATCCTGCGGCACTCGGGTTACTGACGTTGGACGAACGGCTTCATGTGCCTCTTGCGCGTTTTTAGATTTTGTTTTAAAAACTCTTGGCTCGTCGGGCAAAGATTCCTTGCCGTATCTAGAAGAAATGAAGTCGCGTATTTCAACAAGAGCTTCCTGGGCTAGATTAACTGAATCTGTTCGCATATAGGTAATAAGGCCAACAGCACCTTCTCCAACATCAATACCTTCATAAAGTTGTTGTGCTGTTCGCATGGCCCGTTGTGCCGTGAACCCTAACTTGCGTACTGCTTCTTGTTGTAAGGTTGAAGTAATAAATGGCGCTGCGGGTTGGCGTTTACGTTGTTTCTTAGTAACGGTTTCAACCAACAACTCACCACCCGCTGCCGTATCCAAAGTAGCTTTAACTTCTGCAGCATGTTCAGTCTTCTGTATTGTGAATTGTTTTATTTTTTCATTTTCAAACTGAGTAAGTTTGCCAAGGAAATTACTTTTTTTATGTTCTAGGTCTGCTTCAATCGTCCAATATTCTCTTGGCTCAAATGCTTGTATTTCTTTTTCACGTTCAGCAATCATCCTCAGAGCTGGTGACTGAACACGACCGGCAGACAATCCCCTTTGAATTTTTTTCCAGAGTAATGGAGAAAGATTAAAACCAACTAGATAATCAAGTGCACGTCGCGCTTGCTGTGCATCAATTAAATTTGAAGCTAATTCTCGAGGATGTTTGATTGCATCCTGGACTGCACTCTTGGTAACTTCATGAAAAACAACCCTATGAACCTGTTTGTCTTTCAGCTCGCCTTTTTCTTTTAATAATTCATGAAGATGCCAGGAAATAGCTTCTCCTTCTCTATCCGGGTCAGTCGCAAGATATAAAGTATCAGCTTTCTTTAAAGCCTTTGAAATGGCAGCAACCGCTTTAGCGTTTTTTTCAATCGCTTCATAACGCATTGAAAAATTGTTATCAGTATCAACTGCACCTGTTTTTGGTAATAAATCTCGCACATGGCCATACGATGCTAAAACCTTGAAGTCATTACCTAGATAACGTTCAAGAGTTTTACATTTGGCGGGAGACTCAACAATTACAAGAGAACTACTCATATTCGCTAGATAATATCACTTTCTAATTAATGAAATTAAAGATAAAAACTTTATTGTGATGAAGATATCAAATTCTAATAAACAACACTAATGAACTACAGCACTAACTTCGTCCATTACAATATCTTCCATCCAGGCAAACGCAGCTTCTTTACCAGGTCGATTAAATAGTACCATTAACACGACCCACTTTAGTTGCTGCAATTCTATGGCATCAGTTTCAAGAGCCATTACTCTATCGATCACAAGCTCACGATCTTCTGAATCTAGTACTCCTGATTGTTCCAGAAATAACAGAAACCCCTTACACTCAACATCGAGCTTTTCATTTTCTAAATCGTTAAAAACCCTGATAGATCTAGAGCAAAGAACACTGGTACCCAATACGTCCTTTTGTGTGGCTAAACCTTCTAACCAATCAATTGCTTTATCAACTTGTAGATCGGCAAAACCAGCCTGAACTAATTGCGTTTTCAGGTCTTGTTGATCAGAGTTGATTTCGAGCTCTTCCTCGACGTAATGATCAAATAAATATATGAGTACATCTAAAACAGTTTCTTTCATAAATTGTAATCTTCTTTTGGCCAATCTCTATGAACAACGACAATACTTACCACCATGTTGGGATTCGATCATTCCTTGAAGTTCTAATATTAACAGCATGGAGGAAACTACATCTGCCGTCAATCCTGTTAATTCAACAAGCCTATCCACTGATAATATTTCGTATCCCATACTATCTAGTAGTAATTTATAATCGGGTTCCAGCTCGTTATATCCAGACTGACTATGCTCTAATGTGCTGCTCCTATTCAGCACTAAATTAACCATTGGAGATAGCTCATCAAGAATATCGTCTACCGATTCCACCAGTTTTGCACCTTGCTTGATTAGGCTATGCGTCCCACGTGCAAGTGGGTTATGTATCGAACCGGGTATTGCAAAAACATCTCTGCCTTGCTCTAACGCATAATTCGCTGTAATCAATGACCCACTTCTTTTTGCTGCCTCTACGACCAGCACGCCCATGCTCATGCCACTAATAATTCGATTGCGACGGGGAAAATTACCCGGACTAGGTTTTGTGTCAGGAGGGTATTCTGAAATGAGTAAACCTTTTTCAATAATCTGATGGGCAATTTTTTTATGGCGTGACGGGTAGATACTACTTAAACCATTACCTAAAACCGCTATTGTTGAACCATCTGCCTGCAAAGCGCCTAAATGGCTGTGGTAATCAATCCCCAATGCAAGACCACTACATATTGTCAGGTCTGCTCTTGATAATTCAGCGGCAAAATCTTCGGCCAGCATTTTCCCTCCAGCCGTAGGGTTTCTGCTGCCAACAATAGCAAAATGCAAGTAACCCAATGCCTTACGTTGCCCAATAGCAAACAAAATCATAGGTGGAGATTGTATTGACCTTAATAGTTCTGGATAATCGTCATCAAGGTAGGTTATTAAATGATGGTTTGGCTGATTCAACCATTCAAGGATTGTGCTTATTTGCTCCTGTTTTGGGTTTAACAGGGAATTTATTGAGCCGTCATTTAAACCAAATTGTCTGAGAGTATTGTGATTGCTCGACAATACAGCCTTAGGCGTTTTGAATTCAATTAATAATTTATTACAAATCGCAGGGCCGATACCAGTAGCCTGCGTAAGCGACAACCAATCGGTATAATTTTGAGTAGTATCCACATCCATATGAAAACTCTAATTTAAATCACCCCGCCAAAATTATTGCAGGGGGTGACATATTACATAGCCGCTGATTATGCTGAGAATAAAGCTATAAAGCGGTTCCTAGAACTGTGGTATTTGCCTATAAACTTCTGACCACATCTAACACGTGCACTGGGCCTTGTGTCTTCATCACCAATGCATAACTGACTTTATTAAAGGTTTTGAAGACCATCACGACACCGACATATTCTTCCGGCAACGTCACATCTTCAGACTTGTCTTGTATGTTTGCTATCGTTGGGAATGTTTCATCAAAAGCCTCAACACCTTGACCAACACCATAAGCGAGCTTGCTTATTACGGTTCCATTTTCAGTAAGATCCTGCAACTCTGCTGCCTTTTGCGCGTCACTCTTTTTTATATTGGGTCCAACCTTATCTTGAACAACGTAGCCACTTTGATATATGCCGAGCACATTACCCGCTTCAAGACCTTGCTCTTCGCCAAGATTTAAAACAACAACCTGATATTGTCCAATTTGAGAAACACCATCAACAACAGATAATATATTGCCTGCTACTTCATTACTCGTTGGACGAGGAATAAATTCCGCACTGATTTCTTCATCAGTTTGAGGCAGTAATCGATCACCCTTCAAAACCTCTCGATCAACGACGGTAATGATGGCTGAAGCAGGATCACCGTTCTTTGTAAGTGTCGCATCACCAATATATATGGCTTCGTAGCCCAAAACCTCAGCTTTACCTTTATTCCCCATCTGAGGGTTCACATAAGGTTTACCCTTGCGATAGATTGAATATTTGATAATGTTTGAATCTTCAGGAACACCTCGCACATAAATAGTATTACCCGTGGTTGCTATCAAATGATCATCATAGCTTGATACAACATAGGGCCACTGCTCTATCTCATTGTCATCAAGAACAATTGGGCGCTTCAGAAACTGTTGTATTGCATCAATAGGGATAGTTTGAATGGCCTCAGCATTGTCCGTAGTACGGACAGTCGGTGACAACTTTACATTACGCCCCGACACTACTTGACCGGTTCCCCTTTGAAGGTTTAAAACTGGCTGCCCATCTTGATACGTAAGGAAGACTATATCTCCTGGATATATCAAATGAGGATTGTCTATTTGAGGATTAACACCCCAAATTTCTGGCCAACGCCAAGGTTGGTCTAGAAACCGGGACGAAATATCCCATAGCGTATCGCCTTTGACGACAGTGTAATTTTCTGGATGATCTGGATTGATTGATAATTCATCCGCTCTGATGCTAATAGTTAATAGCAAAATCGCGCATGAAATCATAATTTTATTCAACATGTCTATTGCCTTACATGATTTCCTTAATGTAGATTAGCAAAAAGTCTAACAAAATGTTAGTGGCGACGCTATTTTATCGTGGTTTAACTGCAACAAATAATTTTTCCTATATACTATCAGTCAGTTATAACCATCTTGGAGTGAATATTGCCATGGCAATACTCGAAGTTTTGCACTTTCCTGACCCACGGCTGCGTAATAAGGCGATTCTGGTCGAAGAAATAGGTCCGGATATTAAGGAAATTGCTGAAAACATGTTGGTCACGATGTACTCGGAAAATGGTATTGGGCTCGCGGCTACTCAGGTCAATATCCAGAAAAGAATCGTCGTGATTGATTTATCAGAAGAAAAAAACGAACCATTAATATTGATCAACCCTGAAATCACCAAATTAGAGGGTAGTGAATCAATGCGAGAAGGATGCCTTTCGGTGCCTGACTATTACGACATTGTGGAACGCGCTGAAAATATAGAATATTGTCATAAAACGCTTGAAAATAAGTTAGTTACAACTAATGCAGATGGTTTGCTAGCCGTTTGTATTCAGCATGAAATCGACCATCTTGATGGTAAATTATTCATTGATTACCTCTCACCACTTAAACGTCAGCGCTTAAAGAAAAAAATCGATAAACAAGAAAAAGTTCAACAAAACTTATTGTGAATCAGGCGAAATTAAGGCTCGCATTTGCAGGCACACCTGAGATTGCTAGCACCGTGCTAGCGGCATTGGTTTGTGAAGGTCGCCATACTGTCGAACTGGTTTTAACTCAACCTGATCGACCAGCAGGCCGAGGTCGCAAGCTGAAACCAAGTGCTGTTAAACTTTACGCACTTGAAAATAATATACCTGTTCTCCAACCGGCAACATCAAAAGAACTTGTTCCAGATAGTTTAAAGAATTGTGATTTAATGTTGGTAGTGGCTTACGGATTACTTATCTCGCCTGAGATTTTAGCTACGCCCAAATATGGCTGTATCAACATACACACCTCTCTACTCCCGCGTTGGCGTGGAGCTGCACCCATTCAAAGAGCCATCGAGAATGGTGATAATGGCACCGGCATTACTATTATGCAGATGGATAGCGGCCTAGATACTGGCCCAATATTGGAACAATTTACTTGTTCAATTATGCCTGATGACACAGCCGGCGAATTGCATGATCGTTTGGCTGAACTGAGTGCAGCAAACATAAATGATTTACTGAGTAAAATTGTTAATCGTGAAATCAATGCAACAGAACAAGATAATTCAAAGACGACTTATGCGAAGAAGATTAGTAAGCAAGAGGCAAAAATCGACTGGACTCAATCTGCCATTGAACTGGAAAGAAAAATTCGAGCATTCAATCCATTTCCTGTGACACATACAGTGATTAACAACATTAATATAAGAATATGGGAAGCGGAAATAAAACAAAGCCCAGATAATTTAATGGCTGGCACCATACTGAACAACAAAACAAGTCTGGATATTATGACGGGTAAAGATGTCCTGGCTATCACAAAATTACAATTACCTGGAAAACGGCCTATGTCCGCAAAGGACTTTCTCAATGGTCACCCTGAATTTATCAACGATAATATCGTTGCCTGTTAATTTTTTAACTGTCATGTCATCACGTTTAATTGCCACCCAAATTATTCAGCAAGTGATTGAAAGTAAATTCACCCTCACCTATGCATTGCGTAATAATGAATCATTCAAGCAAGCAGGAGATGACAAAGCATTGATCCAGAAAATTTGCTATGGGTCATTCAGATGGTATATCCAGCTTGAATATATTCTTAATCAATTATTAGAAAAACGTATCAAGAAAAAAGATAGCCGTCTTAAATACTTAATGATTGTCGGCTTATATCAACTACGTTTTATGCGGATTCCTTCTCATGCTGTTGTTTCCGAAACCGTGAACACCTGCAAAAAAATAAAAATGGAATGGGCTAAAGGCTTAGTCAATGCAATTTTGCGTCGGTATCTTCGGGAAACGGATAGTTTGAGTCCTAATATTGATAATGACGATAACCTTGAGACGTCACATCCCCAATGGATTACCGAACAACTCAAGCAAGACTGGCCGGAAGAATGGAGAAATATCCTCGAAGCAAACAATCAACATCCGCCCATGTATCTTCGGGTAAACCAACTACGTCAAAGTCGAGATGAATATCTGATAAAAATGGAACACGCGGGTATTACAGGACAAGCCACACCCTATTCGGAACAAGGAATACTGCTAACAAAACCAATTGACGTTAACCAATTACCTGGTTTTGATATAGGCGAGGTGTCAGTACAAGAACTTGCTGCTCAGTTATCAGTAGAACTGCTTGATTTAAAACCCGGACACTCTGTTCTAGATGCCTGTGCCGCGCCAGGAGGTAAGAGTTCACACATTCTTGAGTCACAAGCAAAGATCAAATCTTTAACTGTCATAGAAAAAGATCCAAATCGTGCAAAAAGATTATCTGAAACTCTAATGAGACTCGATCTCCAGGCAATAACTAAAGTGTCAGACATCATTGATATTGACCAATGGTGGGATAAAGAACAATTTGATCGTATTTTACTAGATGCTCCCTGCTCTGCCACAGGCGTGATTCGCCGACACCCCGATATCAAGTTACTAAGAACACCTGAAGAAGTTAAGGCCATTAGCCTATTGCAAATGCAGCTTTTAGAAACACTTTGGCAAACTTTAAAGCCGAAAGGGTTATTAGTTTATGTTACTTGCTCTATTTTCAAGCAGGAAAACTCGGAACTGATAAAACAGTTTACTGATAATAACAACGACTGTGTGCTTAAACCTATCGACGCAGAATGGGGCAAAGATACCGGCTATGGCAAACAAATTTTAACCGGACAAAACAATATGGATGGTTTCTTCTACGCTTGTCTTGAGAAGATAATAGTGTGATGTCTATTGCATGTCATAAAATAGCAAAAATTAGCGTTCTTTTTATACTGCTAAGTATGCATTATCCCGTTTATGCAAATACAACCACGATAAACAATACCCACATTTATATTGAGAATAATACTTATTACCTTGATGCCTCATATGACTTTGAATTATCAGAAGAAGCATATAAAGCATTACGTCATGGGATATCGTTTGAAATTCATGCTCATTTTCAATTACGTTTAAAACGCGCCTGGTTGTGGGATGAAACAATCAGTGAAAAAACATTAATTTATAAACTTGAACATAAACCACTGACTGAGAACTTTCTAACTATCGATTTATTAACTGGCTTACGCCATTCCTATGACAGTCTTGAGGCTGCGCTAAACCATATAAAAACCATTTCAAAAATGACGTTGTTTGATCAAGACTTACTAATTGAAAATAAAACATACCTCGCAAGAATCAGGACCTTTCTTGATATAGAATCATTGCCACCACCAATGCGGCCTCAAGCATATTTTTCTCCTAACTGGGATCTATCAAGTGAATGGTATGAATGGGAATTGGCTCGATGAATAAAGGTAGCAACCTGATATTAATAATCGGCTCCAGTCTATTTGTTTTCATGCTTGCTTCATTAGTGATGATGAGCCAGGCATTACAAAATTCAGACCTGTTTGATCGTTATTATTCAGTTCTACTTATATTAAATGCATCAGGCTTAATTACTCTGATCATATTAATCCTTTTAAATCTTAAGCGATTGATTCGCCAATTTAAAAACAAGATTGTCGGTTCTCGAATGACCGTCAGAATGGTAATGATTTTTTCCTTGTTATCAGTAACTCCCGTTTTAATTGTGTACTACTTTTCACTGGATTTCCTGCATCGAGGTATAGATAGCTGGTTTGATTTAAGAGTAGAACAAGCATTAGATGATTCGCTCGAACTAAGTCGGCTCGCACTAGATGTGCGTATGCGTGAATTATTAAACACGACTGAAAAAATTGCAGAAGAACTAAATGAAAAAAGTGACGCAGAACTCCCTTTTGACGTTGACCAAATAAGAGAGCGCATTAGTGCTTATGAGCTTACATTATTGAGCAAGAAGGGAGCGGTAATAGTCTCAAGCTCAAGCGATATAAATAGTCTCGTTCCCGATACGCCTGGCAAAACTATTTTATTACAATTATCACAGGGTAATAGTTACATAGGTCTAGATGCAATTAAAAACAAAAATTTATTAATCCGTGTAGTTGCCAATCTGCCAGCGATTGATATTGAAAAGGAAGCCCGTATTGTTCAAGCGCTATTTCCAATCTCTGAACGGATGAATCAATTAGCTGAAAGCGTTCAATCGTCCTTCATTGAATACAAGGAACTCTCATACTTGCGTGAACAACTGAAAGTCAGCTTCATAATAATATTAACGCTGGTTTTGTTATTTACTATATTCAGTGCTGTATGGGCAGCTTTCTATTCGGCTCGTAAGCTTTCTGAACCCGTTAAAAATCTCGCGGAAGGAACCAAGGCCATTGCAGAAGGCGACTATAGTACCCGACTACCCGTGCCGGGAAATGATGAACTTGGTTTTCTGGTCTCATCATTTAATGACATGACTGATAAAATATCGCAAGCACGAGACTCGGTAAAACAAAGTCAACAGGAAACAGAATCCCAACGCAATTTTCTAGAAACTATTTTGTCGCGCTTGTCTTCCGGCGTCATCGTTTTTAACAAAGATGGCAGACTTGAAAAATCAAACATTAGTGCCAAACAGATACTCCAGATTGATGTTGAAGCTCTCGAACAAAAAAACATAGCAACACTCATTGAAGACTTTCCATATCTAACCAATTTTTTCGAATGTATTTCATCAAATATTGAAGAGCAATTGGACGAATGGCGCGAACAGATCACCTTGACCAATAAAACGGGCAACCTTATCTTAATGATCAATGGCGCAACTCTTCTAGGATCAGATGGCCTGGCGAGTGGTTATGTTATCGTTTTTGATGAAATCACTGCTCTGATTCGTGGGCAACGTGATGCGGCATGGAGTGAAATGGCACGTCGACTAGCCCATGAAATCAAGAATCCACTCACGCCGATTCAACTAGCCGCAGAACGATTGCGACATAAATATTTATCTTCAATGAATTCAGCAGATGCCGATATGTTGGACAGAATGACAAATACTATTATCCAACAAGTCGATACCATGAAAGAAATGGTAAACAGCTTTTCAGACTATGCAAGGTCTCCCGAATTTAATCCTGAAGAGATCAAACTGGAGCATCTGATACAGGAAGGCCGCGACTTATTCAGCACTATGGATAATGAAAATGAAATTGAAGTAGATATCGAAGCCAATCTTCCCTTAATTGTAGGAGACGAAAAAAAGTTACGACAAGTCTTCAATAATATTTTGACGAATGCTATTGATGCGAACGCAATGGGAGAGGAAAACCATCTTATCATCAGTGCTAAGGGCATTAATATTGATAGCAAGCATATGGTTGAAATCCGCGTTAAAGATAACGGCCCTGGTATCGATACGCAGGTTGTAAATAAGTTATTTGAGCCGTATATAACCACAAAACAAAAAGGAACCGGGCTCGGATTAGCTATCGTCAAGAAAATTATTGACGAGCATTCTGGCACGGTATGGCTTGAGAACAATAATGATCAAAATGGGGCATGTGCCGTGGTAAGATTACCAGCACTCAACCAATCGATTCAAACAACTAAAACACAGATAGTTTAATGGGTATTCGACATATTCTCGTTGTAGATGATGAACCTGATATCAGAGGTCTGGTAAAGGAAATTCTTGAAGACGAAGGTTTTAGCGTAGCTGTAGCAGAAAATGCTATAAAAGCGCGTCAATTAGTGACGTCATTTAAACCTGATCTAGTGTTGCTTGATATCTGGATGCCAGATATAGATGGTATTACTTTATTAAAAGAATGGCATGAGCAGAATATTTTATCTGCGCCAGTCGTTATGATGTCAGGTCATGGGAATGTCGAAACAGCAGTTGAAGCCACACGCCTTGGTGCTTATGATTTTATCGAAAAACCGCTTTCAATTGCCAAATTGTTATTAACAATCAAACACGCACTTGAAACCACTTCACTACAGCAAGAAAATTTACAATTACACCATGCCACTTCATCTAAACTTGATCTGATAGGAAGAAGTAAAAAAATATCAGATCTAAGAACCCAGATATCAAGAATCGCAAATCATGACACCCCCGTATTAATTTATGGTGAGTCGGGTACAGACAAAGAATTGTTCGCGCGTTACTTACACTCACTGAGCAAATATAATGACGGTCCGTTTATCTCAACTAGCATATCTACTTTAGGCAAAGATCATGCGGAAACCGAACTATTCGGACTGGAAACAAATAACCAATTACAAGAAGGTTATTTTGACAGAGCCAAAGGCGGAACACTTTATATCAAAGATATTGGTGAGTTAAATACAGCACTTCAATCTCGTCTACATGATGTATTAGAGACTAAAAAATACACTCATATTGGAAGCTCTGAACCGATTGAGCTGGACATGCGAATCATAGTCGCAACACGATTTAATATTAAATCTCTGGTTGAAGCAGGCAGCTTCAGGGATGACCTGTATTATCAATTAAATATCCTGCCAATCAACATCCCTGCGCTACGTGACCACTATGAAGATATACCAGCATTACTTGAACACTTTGTTAATTATTTTATAGAAACAGAAGGTCTTTCTTATCGAAAGTTTAGTGTTGCCGCACAAAATCGTTTAAGAAGTTATGCATGGCCGGGGAATGTAAGAGAATTAAAAAACATTGTGCAACGTCTTTTGATTCTGGGTACAGATGAAAACATAAATATCGATGAAATCGAGGCCAGTCTGGGTAATACTGATACAAAACAAAACAGTGCCGCTACAAAGACTTTCGATTTCGATTTGCCATTACGAGATGCACGAGAAAATTTTGAGAAAGTTTATCTTGAATATCAATTAAAAAAGGCAAAAGGTAGTGTCAGTAAAGTTGCCAACGCAGTCGGGGTAGAACGTACACACCTTTACCGCAAACTGAAAATGCTGGGAATCGAACTAAAATGAAAATTATTATATTGGGAGCAGGACAAGTTGGTGCATCAGTAGCAGCCAATTTAGTCAATGAAGACAATGATATTACATTGGTCGACAATAACCCTGCAGCATTACAACTGATCAGTGAACGCTACGACTTGAGAACGATTACCGGTATTGCATCACACCCTTCAGTTTTAGCAAAGGCCGGTGCCAAAGATGCGGACATGATCCTGGCGGTTACCAATAGCGATGAGGTCAACATGATAGCCTGTCAGGTCGCCTACACCCTGTTTCACACCCCTACAAAAATTGCACGAATACGTGAAGAAGAATATCTCTCAAGTACCGCGCTCTTTGCTCAAGAGGCGTTACCAATTGATGTTTTGATTAGTCCAGAACAGTTGGTTACCGAATACATAAAAAAATTGATCGAGCATCCTGGCGCACTACAAGTACTTGATTTTGCCGATGGAAAAGCACAGATGGTGGCTTTAAAAGCATCTTATAGTGGTCTATTAGTGGGGCATTCATTACGAGAACTCAGAAAACAACTTCCCGGGATTGAATATAAGATAGCGATTATCTTCAGAGACAATCAAGCAATTATTCCCAATGCAGATACTACTATTGAGGCAAATGATGAAATATTTTTTATCAGCTCCCAAAAATCAATTCGACAAATATTACAAGTCATACGTTTCAAGGAAAAACCGCTTAAAAGTATCATGATCGCCGGTGGTGGCAATATAGGTTTACGACTAGCTGGATTATTAGAAGATAATTACAAGGTTAAATTACTTGAGTTTGATCGTGAAACAGCACACGTTGCATCTGAAGCATTAAAAAACACAATTGTTTTGAATGGTGATGCGTCCGACGAAGAGCTATTGCACGAAGAAGATATTGATAGAACCGACGTATTCTGTGCGTTAACAAATGCTGATGAAGCTAATATCATTTCTTCAATGCTTGCAAAACGGTTAGGCGCTAGAAAAGTAATGGCGTTAATCAACCGCGCTGCTTATGTCGATCTAGTTCAAAGCAATACCATTGATATCGCGATTTCACCACAGCAAGCGACTATTGGCAGTTTACTCGCGCATATACGCAAGGGAGATGTGGTCGTAGTGCATGCCTTAAGAAGAGGGGCTGCTGAAGCGATTGAGGCCATTGCACATGGCAATACAACCTCATCAAAGGTTGTCGGTAAAAAAATCGGCGATGTCAAATTGCCACACGGTACGACAATAGCCGCTATCGTACGGGGCGATGATGTTCTGATGGGTAAAAAGCGAACTATTATCGAAGCCGAAGATCATGTCATCCTGATAGTCTCTGATAAAAAGCATGTTGCAGAAGTCGAATCCTTGTTTCAGGTTGGCATTACCTTTTTATAAATGAAAGTTTTCGCTAGGTATTATTAACGATGCAACTTGCAGTAATCCAACGCATATTGGGCATATTGTTAGCTTTGTTCAGTCTAACAATGTTTCCGCCATTGCTGATCTCAGTTATCACAAATGATGGTGCTACAGTTCCTTTTACCTCAGCCTTTGCTCTAATTCTATCAATCGGATTAATTCTTTGGTTCCCGGTCCGTCATGAAAGAAATGAATTGCGACTACGAGATGGTTTTGTCGTTGTTGTTCTCTTTTGGGTTGGTCTTGGATTGACAGGAAGTGTTCCACTCATATTATCCAATACCCCAGAATTGTCGATTACAGACGCAGTATTTGAATCAATATCAGGCCTGACTACAACTGGCGCAACTATTATCGTCGGAATAGATTTTTTACCTAAATCAATACTCTTCTACCGACAAGAACTTCAATGGCTAGGCGGCATGGGTATCATTGTATTAGCAGTTGCGATTCTGCCAATGTTAGGCATCGGAGGCATGCAGCTATATCGTGCTGAAACACCCGGTCCTGTTAAGGATAATAAACTCACACCTAGAATTACCGAGACCGCTAAAGCACTCTGGTATATCTATCTGAGCATGACAATTCTTTGCGCTCTTGCATACTGGTTAGCTGGGATGAGTGCATTTGATGCAATTACACACAGTTTTTCAACTGTCTCTATTGGTGGATTCTCAACCCATGATGCCAGCATGGGGTATTTTGAAAGTGGCTTAATAGAAACAGTGGCTATCTTTTTTATGTTTATCGCTGGAATTAATTTCAGTCTACATTTTATATCTTGGCGACAAACCAGCTTAAAAGCCTATTGGTATGATGCGGAGCTACGTGCCTATTTAAGCATCTTGTTGATGATCTGCTTTATCTGCGCAAGTTATCATGTTCTTATCGGTGACTATCAAAGCTTTGGGAAAGCACTTAAAGACAGTATCTTCCAAACTGTTTCTATCGCGACAACGACAGGATTTACTACAGCAGAATATCAAGGCTGGCCGGGGTTTATGCCGCTGTTATTATTGTTCTCCAGTTTCTTTGGCGCCTGTGCTGGTTCTACCGGCGGCGGAATTAAAATCATACGTATTCTCTTGCTTTTTAAACAAGGAATGCGAGAAATAAAACGGCTCATTCATCCTAGCGCTATCTTTATCATCAAGGTAGGCAATAAACCCATCTCTGAACGTATTATTGAAGCCGTATGGGGATTCTTTGCTACTTATATCGCTGTATTTGCAATACTACTATTGGCGTTGATGGCCACTGATCTTGATCAGGTTACCGCATTCTCAGCGTTAGCGGCCTGCATGAACAACCTTGGTCCCGGATTGGGAAAAGTTAGCCAACACTATGGCAATATCAATGATGCCGCCAAGTGGATACTCTGCTTTGCCATGCTCTTAGGTCGTCTTGAAATCTTTACTTTATTAGTCCTATTCACTCCAACATTCTGGCGACGTTGAACGAGACCACAAAAAAGAAGTGGGATAAGAATTATGATTCCTGCTCAAGTGACTACCCTTCCCCGGCTGAAGTGTTACGTCAAAACCAACATCTTTTACCCTCACAAGGTAGCGCGCTTGATTTGGCATGCGGTCGTGGTGCAAATGCGATCTGCCTTGCCGAAAAAGGCTTAACTGTTTCGGCATGGGATATCTCTGCATCTGCCCTCGAACATCTTGCTAATGAAGCAACAAACAAAGGTTTAATCATTGAGCTTGAGCCAAGAAATATTTCCGAACATCCACCTAAGCCAAATTCTTTTGATGTCATCACTGTTAGCAATTTTCTCGAACGCGAGCTGATCGATGATATTAGAAAGGCAATAAAACCAGATGGCCTTATTTTTTATCAAACATTCATTATAGATAAAGTCAGTAATATTGGGCCGAGCAACCCGGATTATTTATTAGATAATAATGAATTGTTGAATTTCTTTAGTGAATGGAAAGTGGTTCTCTACCGAGAAGAAGGATTGCTCGGCAATGTTGATAGTGGATTTAGAAACCAAGCGATGCTAATCGCTCAAAAACCATAAACGCTTTTATATGACTCAACTTGATACATTTAAAGCCTTACTCGACAAAGGGAATGACAATGAACTTCTCAGATACAGTCTCGGTAATGCTTACTTTAAGCAGAATGATTTTAAACAATCGATAATTCATTTGAAAAAAGCCATCTCACATAAACCCACCTTCTCAGCTGCATGGAAATTGTATGCAAAAGCGTTAACGGCAAACAATCAAAATGATGAAGCAATAGTTGCCTATGAAAAAGGAATTAATATTGCTGAAGAAAATGGCGACATACAAGCCGTCAAAGAAATGCGTGTTTTCCTAAAACGCCTTACGAAAGATTAACCGTGTAGCTGAAGCGTTCCTATAAGTTCCGATACATTATTTAGATTATGCTTATCCAGATAATCGACAATCCCTTTATTTAATTTAGGGCAAATCAACGGCTCATAGAATAACGCGGTGCCAATACCCACCGTTGTTGCGCCGGCAATCATAAACTCAATCGCATCTTCAACAGTGGTTATACCACCTTGACCAATGATAGGGATATTATGCTGTTTGGCGACTTGATGAACCTGATGTACTTTTAGGAGTGCAATCGGTTTAATCGCCGGACCGGATAAACCGCCCTGATTATTACCAATGACCGGTTGCCGGGAATCAATATCGATCGCCATTCCCATGAGTGTATTAATAACAGCAAAACCATCGGTGCCGGCTTCAATACAACGCCGGGCATTTTCGGCAATGTCTGTTTGATTTGGAGAGAGTTTGGTAATCAGCGGTTTTTTTGTCGCTCGACGACAGGCCTCAACGACACGAAAAGACATATCCGGATCATTACCAAAGGCAACACCACCTTCTTTCACATTCGGGCAAGAGATATTGATCTCCATTGCATCTATCGGAGAATCATCAAAGATACGCGTCACTTCTTCATATTCTTCAACCGTTGAACCGGATAGATTTGCGATAAAGCGCGTTTCAGTGAAATCCAGATTGGGAAGATATTCATCGACGACAGTTTTAGAGCCGGGGTTTTGGAGACCTATCGCATTAATCATGCCCATATAGGTTTCAGTAACACGATGCGGTAAATTACCCAGGCGAGGTTCCAGCGTTGTGCCTTTTAAACATATCGCGCCCACATCAGTATTGGAAAAACCGTTAATACGTGTATATTCCTCACCAAAACCAACACAGCCTGATAATAAAACTAGCGGGGAATTAAGTTCTAAACCACAAAAATTGAGTGCCAGTTTTTTCTTTTCTTGTTCAGTTAAGATTGTCATTTAAATTTTAGTAATGAGAGAACGATGTATATTTATCTAACAAGGTAATTATACTGATAAACAATATTCAATACTCGGATCATACATGTTTAATATCGTATTATTTGAACCAGAGATTCCACCTAACACAGGCAACATTATACGCCTATGCGCCAATACCGGCGCGCATTTACATTTAATTCACCCATTAGGTTTTGATATGGATGAAAAAAGTCTACGTCGAGCCGGACTTGATTATATCGATTTATCAATCGTACACCACTATGATAATTTTAAGGATTATCTTGAAAAGAACGCATCTAATTCGCTTTATGCAATCTCAACTAAAGGAACTAAGCAATATTCAAATTGTGATTTTAGCGATGGAGATAGCTTTATCTTCGGACCTGAAACACGTGGCTTACCAAATGAAATATTAGGTGGATTTGATACTAATAAAGTTTTGAGAATCCCTATGCTTGAAAAAAGCAGAAGTTTAAACCTATCAAACTCAGCAAGTATTATTGTTTACGAAGCCTGGCGACAGAATAATTTTGTTCAATAAAGTTAAGGGGCATCTGTTACAGATAGATTAATCTGCCTGGAGACATAAGCTAGATCGCCTGGATCTCCTCTGGTCGCTCTTGATGTCAGTGCATACACATTGTATGTACCAACACCCGCCTCCGTATAGGCACCAGAGCTACAGGTGAGTCTCACTGTAAATCCATTGGTATTTCCACCGGTAAGATTAATGGTAGGTGAAGAGCAAGTTCCCGATCCAACAATAAGATCACGTACCGCCCATTCAATCCCGCTACGTGCTGCATACCAAGCCTGCATGGTACCTGCTGAGACAGTAGTATTGATCGAACCGACACTGGTCAAGGTTGACATATAAGCACCGATCAAAGCCAACAATATAACAAGTATCACGGCAATAATTGCACTAAAACCACGCTGTTTTTTTCTTAATAGTCTCATGGCTGATTATCCACATGCGCTTGCTGTAACAAGGTAACACTACCACCCGGCAAGGTACTGTCCTGAATCGTGATACTCAAAGTAACTAAACCAGATCGTGTTGCTGAGCCAGCGTTATAGGTAAAGTTACAAGCACTAACCTGATTGATTAACAAATTACCTGTTCCACTTACCCCACCGGTAATTGAATAATCATCAAACCGATTAATCTCTCCACCACTGCAAACGAAGCTGACAGGTGTATCAACAACAAAGAACCGTTGCTGCGGTGACTTATAGGGGAACGGCGGAGCACCAGCAAAGGTAATATAATTTGCCGCAGTATCTGAAGTGATAACCGCAATATTATCACCGTTATAAGCATTCGCACCGACCTGCCCGGTATTATAAATAACCAGACAATCCGCGGTACTAGTAAGACATTCAGCCTGTGTTGTTCCAAAACTTGTAGGTACATTATTCAATGCTCCTAGCACTTCAAAACAGTCACTTGTCTTTGCAAAATTTAATTTATCCTGAGCCGGAGGCGCACCACCGGGACAAACAGCAGCCCCGCCACCCGGTTTTGCACGATAACGCCCACCATCCAATGTACGTAGAAATTCAATAGTCGTTCCACCCGTTACACGAACACTATTTGGCAAAGCAAGACGTATTTCACGGGCCATGCGTTGTAAAGCGGTATCTGCAATGTCGACCAGACGTGTTCGTTTTTCTACTTCAACAAACCCCTGCATAGGACCAAGAAGTACCGTAAATAAAACACCCGATAAGATGCCGATCAGCAGGATTACGATAATCATTTCGATCAAGGTAAAACCGTTTTTATTGTTAGTCTTCATCCTGTCTGTTAATAATTAGTCTTGTATGCACTTAACCTCATAATCGCACCTGCACTATGAGTGACATCTGTACCCCGTCAGCCCCATGTGGACCAATTAGCCTAATTGCCTAAGAGATAGTTTTCGTTCATCGTTAACCGAAGAGGAAACGATGATGACAAATAAAAGAAGTGTAGAACAGTCAGTACGTGATAT
>Ga0209630_10002002_pt1 | contig 20453 bp, 21 predicted proteins | sample COG_01_FD_184745 | JGI IMG/M metagenome (GOLD analysis project Ga0209630, IMG submission 184745) | Pelagic Microbial community sample from North Sea - COGITO 998_met_01 (SPAdes) (version 2) | ecosystem: Environmental > Aquatic > Marine > Neritic zone/Coastal water | place: Helgoland, sampling... | reverse complement strand
CAGAAGAATCTCTTGAAGATGGCAACATAAAAAGACTCAACCATACGGGCACTATCCCCGTTTACCACGATTTAACCATTGAAGCGGCCATAACATATTACGCGCTTTTAGGTGCAGCTAGAAAAGTAGCCCGACTGCGGTATTTGCAAGAATATTGGACCAGCAGGGTTCGAAATCACAAAAACATCGTGGTGAACACGCCCAAAGAATCACACCGTGCATGCGGGATAGCCAACATTGGGATTAAAGGAATGACTCCTAGTGTCATGGCAAAACGTCTTTTAGATGAACACAAGGTATTTACCGTAGCCATCGACAATGCCAACGTACAGGGATGCCGCGTAACCCCAAATGTGTTTACGACGATCGACGAATTGGATGTTTTTGTTAAAGCCTTAATCGACCTTGCTCAATAAAAAAGATATGATGAACGCAGTGGTTCTGATTTACACAACAAGCAGTTGATACAAAGAGTCATCATATTGATTCTAGGCATTTTCTATTGTTTACCCGGCTTTTGCCAAGTAACCCAGATTTCTGGAGTGATTAAAAAAAGAAAGAGCATTTTGTTAAGCTTACGCTACAAAATGGTTTTCTAGCGACTATTCACCCCGGCACTCAAGCCTATTTTGGTAGATATATGAATGAAAATTACTAATAAAAAACCAAATGCATTAAACCGGTGTATTGGTCAAATTAAGCAGAAAGTTATACATGCATTCGTAGGAAGCTGGTTGTAAGATCCGGTCAAGCAAAACGACATTCAGGATGTTGAGAACTTAGTCACTTTGCTTGCCACAGGAACATAAGCAAACTACTTTTTTCAACACATAAAGTTAATTCGTACTAGAGCTGATGAAGCACTTTTGTTTAACTTATTGGTAAATCTTTAAACAAAAGTACGTTTAATGTTGTTAATATTGCATTAAAACATTTAAAACGAAATACAATGACTTTATTAGAAGTACTTATCATTCCGAAGGATGACGCTGTAGCGTTCACTTTCTTTACTGGCTACATGGCAATGTTAGCCGCGTCTATCTTCTTTTTCTTTGAGAGAGGAAGGGTTTCTGACAAATGGAAACTCTCTTTACTTGTCTCTGCTCTTATCACCTTTATTGCTGCTGTCCATTACTATTACATGAGGGACTACTATTTGGCAACGGGAGAGAATCCTACAGCCCTTAGGTACATTGATTGGACACTGACTGTTCCATTAATGTGTGTTGAATTTTATTTATTAACCAAAGCGGCTGGTGCTAAAATTGGTTTACTATGGAAACTCATTGTAGCTTCTGTGTGGATGCTAGTGGCAGGATATATCGGCGAAGCATTCAATCCAGAAGGCGGAGATACTAGTCACTCCGTGTTGTGGGGATTCTTGTCAACTATTGGATATATATATATTCTGTACACGGCATGGTTTGGTGAAGTAGCGAAATTGGCTGAAGCAAGTAATAATGCCGTTGTGAAAAAAGGTGTACGAACACTTGCATGGTTTGTTCTCGTAGGCTGGGCTATTTATCCAATTGGATACATGTGCATGCCAGGAGGATGGTTGAACACGTCATTTGGATGGGGCTCGGAAAACGTTGATTTATTTTACAACATCGCTGATGCCATCAACAAAATTGGATTTGGTCTTGTGGTATACAGTATCGCAATCTCCTCAACGAAAGAGGAAAAAGCCTAGTTATAACTCTTTATTAAGGCCTTGCGTTAATTCTAGCGTAAGGCCTTTTTTTTCATGACCAAAGCAACATTTATATTCATCTCTTTTTTATTACTCACGCTCACCCTTATTTCGGGTGGATATGATGCTTCTCTTTCTGGTCAACTAATTATCACCACACCATTTCTACTAATCTTAGGAATTCCTCACGGCGCCATTGACAATGTGCTCTTTTTGAGAAATAAAAAAATTAAACACGTTCACTTCATTGTGGGATATCTCCTATTTGTAAGCTTAAACGTGGTGCTTTGGACAGCTGCTCCATTGATAGCCTACCTTATCTTTTTGGTCATTTCAGCCTTTCATTTTGGTCAATCTCAATTCTGTCATTACTTCAACAAACAAACTTTTGTTGCCAAACTACTTTTCTTCTTTTGGGGATCAACTCTGCTATCAGGGCTTTTATATTTAAATTATAACGAGACTCAAATAATCATGGATCTGTACAAAGAATTCGATCAATTCAGGGTTCTTCATCGGAAAATTGGATTATTATATTTTTTCTCGGTTTCGGTTAGTCTAACTATCATATTTACTGTCATCCTAACTTACAAAAGACTGTTAACTATCGAAAACATGTTTATGGAGTTTTTAGTCTTGACTCTAATTCTTTCTGCATTTTACTTACTCCCTCTTTTGATTGGCTTTACTCTATATTTTATTATCCTGCACGCTTTCAAAGTGATGCGAGAGGAGTATCATTTTTTAAAAATTGAGCAACAAATCGTCTCACTCCGTGGATTTATATCCTTGGTTGCACCATTTACTGTGATTTCAATAGTTGGCATATTAATTCTGTTTGGATGCATTTATTCGAACTTAGTCAACCTGTCTTACGGCTACTCCTTATTGATAGCATTTTCTTCCATTACCTTGCCTCATGCTTATGTTATGAATGGATTCTATCTATTGACGTACAACAAACAGTATTCTGCAAACATGAAATAAGTAAAGCATAGTGTAAAAAGTAAACTTTGAAAATTTAGCCCTTTAATAATGTGGTAAATCATGCGATTACGTGGATAGACGCTAGCCAAAAAATAGCGTTAAACCATCTAAGTTGGCACGACTGAGTTAATAGCTCATAGATTAATACTGGAAAATCTACTTTAAAAATCGAAGTCTAAAGATTATGATACTTTGTTTGCTGAGTTTACCTCGCTTCCCTTAAAGTATAAGTGGGGCGACATCGAGCAAATAAAGAGTTTGATTCAATCTGCCATCTCGTTGTATTACTCATCGGGTAAAGCGGCAACTGGTCAATCAAAATTTATCCGAACACCTAGTAACAAAATCACCTTCAAGTTAGTGAAGCAATAACAAATCACTTAAACACATATATTTGATTCTTCATGCAGACCAAACCGAAAATCACTGAAATTAAGGAGACAAGCTACCATACCCGTTACAAGAAGGACGCCTATGGGAATCGAATTAGGGTTAAAGAACCATTCATTAGAAATCGTAAGGTTAAAACCATTTCTGCAGGTCCAAGGTTTGCCCACTTCTTTATCGATGCGATGATATTTAGCACTGTAATCAGTATCGTTTCTGTACTCCTAGAATCTCCATTGCCCGCAGTGCAAGACTCATTTGTTGGGGAGTTATTGGAAATTGTGACCGATCTAGTCGTGTTTGCCTTGTATCCGTTCTTGTATTTTATATGTGAACGAAATTGGCAGCAAACCCCGGGGAAGATGTTAACTAAAACCTTCGTAATCGACCAGTACGGCAACAAACCCAGTAATAGACAGCTGATACTAAGGTCACTCATCCGGCTAGTTCCATTCGAGCCATATTCCTGCTTCGGCGACTTGAGTAGAGGCTGGCACGACAAGTGGTCTGACACTTGGGTTGTTAAAAAAGAAGAATTAATCGAGCTAAAAAACTTAATGGACGCTCAACTACTTAAAGAAAAAAATGTTTAAAAAACTGAAAGATAAAGATTGCAAGTGCTCTGTCGAACAAAAAATCCGTTTGTGATACATGGGGTATAAAATGAATACGTACACCCTGCATATTGACGAAGCCGATACTGAAATTAACCTGGACATCGGAACATACCGAATAGACATCCTTGGTGGTTGGGGTGTTCGCTTAAACGGTTTTGGTATTGTTCTTACGAATCGCGAAACTGATGTAACGGTGACTGTTACAAAAACGAATCTTAAAATTCAATCTATCAAAGATGGTCACCGTGCCATCCGTGTATTTTTGTTTGCAATATTTAAAGCGGGCACTTACAAGCTGCACTTTTCAAATATAAATGCCTTAGAAATAAAGCGCTCAAGACTAAAAGCATTCAGTACCTTCAGAAAACGGGTCCCTAGAAGTCAAATACAAATTAAGATCTATTGATAACCTCATCGATAACACGTATAAACCCGTTTGCACGTTTTAATTGTTAACCAAGTAATGAAGATAAAGGAACTCACCCTATACACCTCGGAACTTCACAAACAGCGTGACTTTTATCTAAATACTTTTAATCTCCAGCCCTATGATCGCACAGCGACGTCCTTCGCCGTGCAACTTGGGCACACTAAGCTAATTTTCAAGCAGTCAAACACAGCATACGTCTACCACTATTGCTTCCTGATTCCCAATAATAGATTGCAATCCGCCATCACTTGGCTGCAAAAAAGGTTAACGGTGATATCATACGAAAAGGGTAGAGTAATTGAACCCGGTCCTGAAGATTGGAATTCAGAATCGGTATACTTCTTGGATCCCACAGGAAACATCTTAGAGTTCATTGTCAGACATGACCTCGACAACGATTCAGATAAGCCAGGATTTGATGCTACCCATATTATTTCTGTAAATGAAATTGGTATGGCATCAAAACACCCTGAGGTTTTAAATGCGCAAATTGTATCAACGTTAGGCTCAAAACTTAAATACGGAAACCTTGACAGATTTGGAGCAAATGGATCAGAAGACGGATTATTCCTTCTAGTTAATTACACCAAAAAGAAAACATGGTTTCCAACATCCAAGTTCCCTACCCCTTCTCCTTTTGAGGGGATATTTGAACAAAACGACCGTCTGGTTAACCTAAAATTCACAAACGAATCGGTTCAAACCATTGGATAATTGCCGTCTGGACTTTATACTTGAGACTTAATCGAAGAATAAGAAAATGAACATAGCAGATATCAAACAACGACTTAAAGACGGTAATAGCCGATTTGTGGCTGACAAATTGGACGGGAAACTGCAAGACAGTGTCAGAAGAAATGATTTAGTTGGTGGTCAGCAACCGCATACCATCGTATTAAGTTGCGCAGATAGTAGAGTAGTTCCAGAATTGGCTTTTGATGCCGGTCTAGGTGAATTATTTGTTGTTCGTGTTGCCGGAAATGTAGCAAACAGCTCTTCTCTTGCGAGCATGGAATACGCTGTTGCAAATTGCGGGTCTCAGGTCATTGTTGTTCTTGGACACCAAAGTTGTGGTGCCGTTACAGCAGCAGTAAACGGTGGAGACAATGGCTATAATTTGAACCATTTACTTGGACATATTACACCAGCAATAAGCGCTGCATCAGCATCTGATTCAGTGAATGACATTGTTAAAATAAACGCACAAATGACTGCTGAAGAACTGGTAAACAGGTCAACGATTATCGGTGATGCCGCCAAACGCGGTGATATTGAAATCGTTTCAGCATATTATAGTTTGGAAACAGGAGAAGTTACGTTTTTGTAACACTGTTTCACCGAATTATTTAAGCCGCAAATAGATGCTTCAATTATGTAACTAGCCTTCTTCTTTCTTTCAACTTTTGGATTCATACAAGAATCGTTTAAGTTTTTTTGAATAAATTGTATTCAAAATATCATCCATGAGATACACATTGAGCAATACGATCAATGGCTCACTTGATGAAGTGATCAGCAAATTCAAAGATCCAGAAGGTGTTAAGCATTGGATGGAAGGTCTACAAAAAATCGAACATCTTTCAGGGGTGCCCGGATCAAAAGGGGCCAAAAGCAATTTTCATTTTTTACATAAAAACAAAGAAATGGTAATCGCAGAAACGATTCTTGAGGAAAACTTGCCCGACCATATCAAGTTTGGTTATACCAGTTCTATGGGATACAATGAAGTTGAAATGCAATTTGAGAAAATTGACGAAAATGTTGTCAAACAAACAAACAATAGCTACTTCGAATTAAAAGGTTTCATGAAGCTTTTGGGACCTTTAATGAAAGGTATGTTTAAAAAGCAATCTTTAAAATACATGAACGCCTTTAAGGCATATGTTGAACAATAACAATACGCACTATGAAATCAATGACCTGTAATGAACTTGGTGGCGCCTGTGGGGCAGTATTCACAGCAGAAACCTTTGAGGAAATTCAAGAAAAAAGCAAAAAACATGGAATGGATATGTTCCAAAAACAAGATACTGCACATATTCAGGCAATGCAAAAAATGCGTGATCTTATGCAGACCGCAGATTCTAAAAACATGGCCAAATGGCTGAAAGAAAAGAGGTTGGCTTTTGAGGCGAAGCCTGAAGAGTAATCTACAAAAACCCTATAATCGAATGCATGCTTCAGCAATGAACAGTGGAACAACAAAATACTAACCAACTTGGGTTTTAAAAGTCTCTACTGAATGTCTACAATGGAATCGTAGACAAGGTCTTTAGGAACATACTTAGACTGAGCTTCATCATAAATATTACACCGACTTATTGGTTTGGCATAGATATGTAAAGACATGGCACGCTCTTCGCCAACGTTCTTTAATCTGTGGCAGCCCATAAAGTCAATCATATAAGCCGTACTCCCAGCATGAGCTACTTCTGTTTTTACTGGCGTAGGTGCGCCATTTTCGTTCGGTTTGTAAATGGTTTCTTCTATTGACCCGCTAATTATTTTGACCCAGCATTCTTCTCCACCATGATCGTGAATTGGCGTGTATTGGCCTTTCTCCCAACAAAGCAAGATGGCCTCATATTTGTCATCGCAATACAAACAGTTTCTGGTATAATGCTCCTCACTCCAAGATCCATAAGGCGTAAAGTCACATTCTGAGAGATCTACCGCAAAGATGCACGCATTGAATTGCGACTTATCAAGACTTGTCATACACGAAAGTAAGTCTTGAACTGAGTTAACGTTTTCTACTAAAACTTGAGTTGAGTTTGAAATAGTGGTCATATGGGATTAATCAATTTAAAATCCAAGGACAACCCTCAAATTTAGTGTCTGTCGTTTTTTTTCACTTTCCGAATCAGTCACAAACGAAGATAGTCAATTCCCTTTCTTTTTTACCGTTTTTACTCGTTTTTCCACCATATCAGCTCCATTTTCGTTTAAAATAAGTTGTTTTTGGCAAAAAATACGCTTTTTACATCTTCCCGGTAATCGCTAAAAATTAAGGATATTTAGGTAAAATACCATTACTTCCGAATTTATTAGCTAATATCCAGCATTATGATTTCGAACCCACTTACAGTCAAAATAATTGTCCTGAGTATTTATGTTGCCATCCTTTTCTTAATAGGAGTTGTGGCATCAAAAAGAATAAAAAACATCAGCGACTATTATGTTGGAGGAAAGAAAATGGGTTTCTGGGCCGTTGCATTTTCAGCAAGAGCAACAGGAGAATCTGGTTGGCTCCTTATTGGACTGACAGGAATGGGTGCCATTGCCGGGTATGCCGGTTATTGGGTCGTTGCTGGAGAACTTCTTGGGGTTTTTATATCCTGGCAGTTCATGGCCAAAAAATTCAAACGGAGGTCTGATTCATTTGGATCGATAACCATCCCAGATTATTTACAAAGCCATTTCAAAACCACAAGCCATACACTTAGAGCCGTTGCTGCATCAGCCCTTGTCATATTCATTGTTATTTACGTGGCTTCGCAAATTGATGTAACGGGCGTTGCTTTTAAATCAATGCTCGACATTGACTACAAAGTTGGTGCTTTAATAGGCTTCTTAATTGTACTGGTCTATATATTTCTAGGCGGTTTTGTTGCGGCTGTTTGGTCTGATTTGTTTCAAGGAGTCTTGATGTTTTTTGGACTGGTTTTGTTGCCAATTGTGGTGTGGTTCTCCATGGATCATGGGACTGGAATCACGGAAGGTTTAAACATGATCGACCCTGCTTTAACCAATATTTGGGGTAAAAGTGACGACGTCTGGATAAACATCTTTACCATCTTAGGATTCTCTATGATTGGTTTAGGATTTTTAGGATCACCACAAGTATACGTGCGATTCATGTCTATTAAGAATGAGGCCGAAATAGATAAAGGAAAAAAAGTTGCACTTCTTTTTACCCTGCTTACTGACGCAGCAGCTGTTACAATCGGGATTCTTGCCCGTGTGATTTTTACAAGAAATGGTCAAGACGCCGAAGCGATATTGGGTGTTGGTGGTAAAGATGTATTGAGTATGGTTACCGAATTATACTTACCGCTTGTGGTTGTTGCCATTTACGTGGCCATAGTCTTGTCGGCTATTATGTCTACCATCGATTCTCTCTTAATACTTGCGTCAAGTTCAATTTCACGCGACTTTTATCAAAAAATATTTAGACCTGATTTAAAAGATGAAAACCTAACAAACATATCTCGAATATCAACCGTGATCATGGCGGTATTGGCCTTGGGAATAGCCATCATACTTAATTGGGTTTCACCAGACCGGCAAGTCTTTTGGGTAATCATTTTCGGTTGGTCCGGAATTGCTGCTACCTTTTGCCCGGTTATCATCCTTACACTGTTTTGGAAAGGTTACAGTGAAAAAGGTGCGATTGCGTCTATGATAACGGGATTTGCCTCCGTCATAATCTTTAAGTTTTTTGTCCAATCCATGGAATCTGTCGGAAAGTACTTTATCGAATTAGACGTCTTGGCACCCTCTTTTGCATTAGCCATGCTTGCTGGTGTAATTGTGTCAAAACTATATCCACCGAGAATAGAGGCTGTCAAAAATTTAGAGGAGATAGACAATTCATAGCCGCTCAGGTTATCAAAACATATAAACATCCCGAACTCATTACAGTAACGGATGTAAGAAATAATCAGCGTTTTGGTTGATATTTCCCACTTGCTAAAACCAAAATTATCTACGTTCTTTGACTAGATACGTATAACATCTTACGTCATAAAGCGTTTTGAAAGTGGTACGAGTCATGAAGTTAAATTCCATTCTCCTGTTTCTATTGGTCGCATCTACGGTGCAAGCACAGTCTGCTGCTGTTGGATCATCCATATATGGCGATTTTAACGGCGATGGCATTAAAGAATATGCATTTTCCGTTCAGACCAAATCAGGCGTTGGCAATGCCATTGAAAATGGAACCCCAGGCAGTTATGCTGTTTATTTTTCCATTAACAGCATACCCACTATTGAGGCTGGCTGTTGTGAAATTATTCTAATAAATGAAGGAGACTTAAATGGTGATGGAGCAGATGATATTAGCTTATATCAGGCGCCAATGAACGGAAACACCTATTCCTTGACCACCCTTTCACTGAAAGACACTGTATGGGAAACCATCGTTCCTTTATTTCTGATTCAGACAGGAGTCACTCCGTTATCACCATCTGATTTGGAGCAACGTGTTTACAGTAAATGTGGTATAATATACTACTTAGACAACGATGTTAACGACGAAAACTTAACGTTAATTGAACAAGAAGTTCGGTTGCAATAGTTCGTTGCCTCAATGCCTTTAGGTTCGGCTAGCTCACAAGTGTTCCGACTTCGTTGCCACGAACCAGATTCACCAAATTATCTTCTCGATTCATATCAAAAACAACAATTGGTAAGTGGTTTTCTTGGCACAACGTAAATGCCGTCATATCCATCACTTTGAGCTGTCTTTGAATAGCTTCTGTAAAAGAAAGGTTGTCGTATCTAGTCGCTGTCGCATCCTTCTCCGGATCTGCAGAGTAGATTCCGTCAACGCGGGTTCCTTTTAGCAACACGTCAGCTTCAATTTCTACTGACCGTAGCGACGCCGCCGTATCTGTTGTGAAATAAGGATTACCTGTTCCAGCACCAAATATGACCACACGACCTTTTTCAAGGTGTCTGATGGCTCTTCTGCGTATAAATGGCTCAGCTATCTGTTCCATCTTGATGGCACTCAATAAACGCGTATAAATGCCTTGTTTCTCTAAAGCTCCTTGTAAAGCCATGGCATTTATTACAGTGGCCAACATGCCCATATAATCAGCTTGGGCTCTGTCATCCATTCCACCTTCAACACCTTGGACACCTCTAAAGATGTTTCCTCCACCAATAACAATTGCTACTTCTACACCTAAATCAAGAACTTTCTTAATTTCAACAGCGTAACGCTTAAGGACTTCAGGGTCTATTCCGTACTCCTTAGTCCCTAATAGGGCCTCTCCACTCAACTTTAGCAATATTCTTTTATACTTCATGTTCCTTTAGGACTTCATTATTCTTCAAAAAAAGGCAAAAAAAAAGGAGAAACTATGTTTCTCCTCATCTCTTTATTTACAATGGTAATTAACCAAGTGCAATTCTTGAGAAAGATGATACCTTTAAATCAGCGTCGATGCCTTTAAGCATGCCTTCAACACTCACTGAGCTATCTTTCACAAAAGATTGTTTCGTTAATGTGTTTTCTTTATAAAACTTATTCAGTTTACCCATTGCAATCTTTTCGATGATTTGCTCAGGCTTACCTTCTGCACGTGCTTGCTCACGTCCAATTTCTAGTTCTCTTTCGATAACGTCGGCAGGAATATCATCCTCACCTACAGAAACAGGATTCATTGCTGCAATTTGCATAGCAACATCTTTACCTGCAGCTGAAATGTCATCATTGGTTGGTAAGCTTAACTCAACCAAAACACCAATTCTGTTTCCAGCGTGGATATAGTTAATAACTGATGCACCAGAAACGATAGCGTATTTAGTCACATCAATTTTTTCACCAATCTTACCCATTTCCTCAGTCAGTCGCTCACTAATCACTTGCCCATCAATGCTTAATGCTTTTAATGCGTCAAGGTCAGCTGCTTTATTTTCTAAAGCAATTTTTGCGATGTTGTCTGCAAGTGCGATGAAATCAGCGTTTTTCGCAACGAAGTCAGTTTCACAACTTAACCTTACGATTACACCAACCGTGTTGTCATCAGATGCTAAAGCGATAACCGCTCCTTCTGTTGCATCTCTGTCTGCTCGGTTTGCCGAAATTTTTTGTCCTTTTTTTCTAAGTAGGTCGATAGCTGCTTCAAAGTCGCCACCTACTTCAGTCAATGCCTTTTTGCAGTCCATCATGCCTGCTCCGGTCATTTTTCTCAATTCGTTTACTGCTGCTGCGGTAATAGCCATGAAAATATTTTTTTAAAGTGTTATGATCCGATTAATTAGCAGCAACTTCTTTTGTTGCGCTTTCTTTATCTACATCTTTCTTAGCAGCTTCTTTAGCTTGCTTTCTTTCGCTAAGACCTTCTGCAATTGCATCCGCAAAGCTTCTAGCCAACAATTCGATTGACGCAGACGCATCATCATTCCCAGGAATTGGATGATCCGCTAAGTTTGGATTTGAATTCGTATCAACAATCGCAAAAATTGGAATATTTAACTTTTGCGCTTCCTTAACTGCAATATGCTCGCGTTTAACGTCGATGATAAATAATGCAGCTGGTAGTCTGTTTAATTGTTCGATTCCACCAAGTAAACGTTGCAATTTTGTTTTCTCACGATCCTTCATCAAACGCTCCTTTTTGTTAAGGTGCAAGTAGGTACCGTCAGTCACCATTTTATCAATGGATTGCATTTTCTTGATTGACTTTCTTACAGTAGCAAAGTTTGTTAACATACCACCTAACCAACGTTCAGTTACATAAGGCATGTTTACACGTGTTGCCTCATTTTGAACGATGTCTTTGGCTTGCTTTTTTGTAGCAACAAACATTACTTTTCGCCCTGACTTTGTAATACTTTTTACCGCTGCTTTCGCATCGGTAAGTTTTGAAAGGGTTTTGTTTAAGTCAATGATGTGAATCCCATTTTGCTCCATAAAAATAAAAGGAGCCATTTTTGGATTCCACTTACTGGTAAGGTGACCGTAATGTACACCTGCATCCAATAATGTTTTTGTCGTAATTTCTGACATATACGAAGTTTATCGTTTACTGAATTGGAATTTCTTTCTTGCTTTCTTTTGTCCAGGCTTCTTACGTTCAACCATTCTGTTGTCACGCGTCATGAAACCTTCAGCTCTTAGTGCTGGCTTTTGTTCTGCATCAAGCTCAACAATTGCCTTTGCAATTGCCAATCGCAATGCTTCAACCTGACCAGTTGAACCACCACCACTTAAAACAGCTTTAATATCATATTGTCCATCTAATCCACAAAGGCTTAAAGGCTGGTGCACTTTATATTGCTGTGAAGCTGATGGGAAATAATCTTTGTAATCTTTTTTGTTAACGGTAATTGCACCGTTTCCTGGAGTCATATAAACTCTAGCTACTGCAGTTTTTCTTCTGCCTGATGTATTGGTAACTTCCATAATATTACAATTCTAAGGTTTCAGGTTTCTGAGCGGCATGTGGATGCTCTGTCCCAGTGTAAACAAAAAGGTTATGAAATATTCTATTACCCAACTTGTTTTTAGGCAACATACCTTTCACAGCTTTTTCAACTAAAGCCTCAGGTTTTTTTGCTAACAATTCTTTTGCTAATGTTTCACGCTGACCACCTGGATAAGAAGTGTGTCTGATGTATACCTTAGTATCCATCTTGTTCGCTGACATAGTAATCTTCTCAGCATTAATTACAATGACGTTGTCACCACAATCAACATGAGGTGTAAAATCAGGCTTGTTTTTACCTCTAATAATTTTAGCGATTTCAGAAGCAAATCTACCTAGGGTTTTTCCTTCTGCATCAGCAACATACCATTTTTTCTGAACGGTTGCCTTGTTGGCTGATTTTGTCTTATACGAAAGCGTATCCACTGTGTTTTCTTTTTATTGTATCCTCAAAAAGGGCTGCAAAAGTAGTCCTAACTTTTTAATTTTTCAACGAATTTGACTAAAAAAACAGCAAAATAGACAATTGACTAATTTTTATAGGAAAATAGGGGCTTAACGGACGATTTGGATGGTTCCTTGTGTCTGCTGTCGGATAGTTTTCTTCCCCTTGTATTTTATGTAGTATGGATACACCCCTTTTGGCATGCGTTTACCCATATAATTACCATCCCATTCAAAGTCTTTATCATTCGTTTCGAACACCTGTTCCCCCCAACGGTTAAAAACAGCCATATAAAAATCCGTCACCCCTGCTGTACGCACATGGTAAAAATCATTAACGCCATCCGTGCCAGGCGAAAATGCCGTCGGTATCACAACATATACCGAATCGTCAACGCAGACATCAACACTGAATGAATCTTTGCAACCACCTCTGTTCTCAACATATAACCAAATGACATACTTATTGGTATCAGTCTTATAGATATGGCTCGGGTTATCCTGAGTTGAATACACCTGCTGCGTGCTATCCCCAAAAAACCAAGTTCCTTGTGTGGCGCCAACCGTATAATTAATGATTTGTAATTCGGGGTCAAACGGATTCAAACAGATTCCTTCCGTAGGTGTCGTAATAAAGTATGCGTTAATCCGCGGATAGGATGGAATATAAATGCCTGAATCAAGGGTACATTTCGTATTTAAATTCTGTATCCTAAAATCATACGTTGTTGCTACCTGTGCACTTATCCTATTGGTAAACCGCGGCGGTGTGGTAAACCACCTTACACTGTACGGATCGGCTAATCTAGGTTGTAATTCTGCAAACCCGACTGTTCCATAACACTGCGAATCTGAAGTGATGGCATCCGTTTCAATTTTAGGAAACACATGAATGTATACACTATCGCTATAAGAGTCTGAACAACCATCGCTAATCACAACATGCACCCATTGTGTATTTGGTGGCCGAACAAAGACATTACGATCAGTAGAGGTAGATGCCGACCAATTATAGGCATAACTCGTATTTGCTCCACGCAATCCTCCTGCAATCAGTGTCGCTTGCTCACCATAACACAACGAATCATCGTCGTAGGTAAAACTTCCTTTTAAGGTGTCTAACACATCAATAAAGGCACTATCTGTTGTATAACACGTTGCGGTACCGAAGCGATACAATATTTTATGATTACCTGAACCGGAAAGGTTCGGATTAAACAGACTATCACCGAAGGTTGTACCTGTCCAAGTCCCCCCAAAAGGTGTCCCAGAAAAGATGAGCGTCGTATCACTAAAACAATAAAAGGGTTGGTACTGAGCAATACGTGCAATAGGTCTTGCTCCAACCTCAATTTCACAGGAGTCTATGCAACCATAACGTGAGAAATAATACAATCTGTGCGTCCCTACGCCAGCAGTTCCTGGATCAAATCTTCCTAAAATACTGTCCAATATCCCTGGCCCAGTAAAATAACCTCCTGATTGTTCTGCAAATAAAATTATCGATGGGTCCGTTTCACACAGCAAAGTATCTTGTTGGATATTGGACTGAGGGTGAACAACCATAATTAAGCTGTCTCTACATCCGTAGGCATCATAATACAATTTGTGTACACCTCTTCCTGCCACAACCGGAGTAAAATAATTACCAGAAATTCCGGCTCCAGTCCATCTACCTCCGCCAGGCGTGCGTCGTGCACTTGACCAGTTAAGCAACAATCTTGGGTCCTCGATACAAAACTTCAAGGTGTCGTTATACACCCGTGTTGGTCGCACGTACATTATCTTTTCATCCACACAACCATTAAGGTGGTAGTACATCGTATCGTTGTACGAAGTACGGTTTATGGTGTAAACAAACGAAGCATCGTATTCTCCAGTGATGGAGTCTACAATTCCACGCCCTACCCAGTAACCGCCCGCAGGCCAACCAGCATAGGTAAATCCATTACCACCGTCCGGACACAGAATTTGATTGCCCCTTGCACTAATGGGTTTCACATACACCCAGGTTGTGTCCCTACAACCATTTGCATTATATATTACTTGCCTGTTGCCTGAGCCTGCTAGCCTGGGCACAAACCAGCCTGACCTTGTATCATTAAATCCTCTACCAGACCATACTCCTCCAATCGGACTGAAGTTAAGTAATATCGAATCTGTTGATTGGCAAACGGTGTCAAATTCTTGTGCAAATACTGGAAACACATTTATCCTTTTTGTATCCGAACAACCATTCCATGTGTATGTCACCAAATAAGAACCCGTATCAACAGGGTTAAACAAACCTGTGCTATCGATATTCGGTCCGGACCAAATGCCGCCGGCTGGATTAGCTCCAGTCACTTGAAATGGAGACAAGCCAGGACATGATGCATCTGGAGGTCCCGCGTCAAATGCGATAACATTCACTATAGTAGTGTCTGTGCATCCAGCAAAGTGATAAATTTCTTGATGAGAACCAGCCCCTGCTGTTGGCGGATCAAACAATCCAGTTGCGGAATCCGTAATTCCATTTCCAGTCCAATAACCCCCTAAAGGTGTTGCTGTTAAATTAAACGCATTGGCGGCTTCACATACGGTGGTGTCCCCACGAGCCACAGGTGGGCTCACAACTTCTATCCAAATTGAATCTGTACCTGGGATTGAAATTCCGTCAGAAACGGTCAATTTCACCCAACCAGACACCAATGGACAATACGTGTGTGGTCCAAACGTCCCGTTTATTCCTGTCGACCAATTGAATACATATAAGCTAGAATCCCCTCCTGTTACTTCAGCGGTTATCTCCGTACAGGTTCCATTACATACCGTATCTGGATCAGCAAGTAAGTTCACATAAATCGGGCAATTCGTGATATCGAACGTCGTATCTGCATGCAGCGTCCAAGCAGAATCGCATCGATCGTATTTGATGGCATCAAACTCAACGGTGTACGTCCCACTACGGTCCAACATTGGCGTTACGTTCAATACAAATGTGTCTGTTTCGTTATTGGCATCACAATTCACGGGTGTCAGGGTCAACCCCGGGTTAATCGGCCCAGTAAGGGTAAAATTAGACCCCGATAATGAATCGCAATTCCACTTTTGGTCAAGCTTGATTCCCACTTTAGAATCTTCACAACTTACCGTAGGTGGCATAATTTTTGGCGGCAATATTGGAATAACTTTAGTTGTCCAACTTGCTTCCCATCCATCACAATACTTACTTGCATCACTATGGAAATAAATGGTCAAACACGAATCTGTGGTTGTGTATGAGCCTGGTGTCCTTGATCCGGAAATCTTTCCGCTTAGTTTGTTCGCTGTCGTATCTTTTCCATCATACAAAATCAGATAGTCCAAATCTGCCTCGGTACAAAACGCCGAAAAGCTCAACGTTATACTCTCTGCTCCAGGCACGCAAATCGTAAAAATATAGTCTTCGTTGTGATCATAATCCAGCGATGTACTGCCATTGTCACTATCAAAGAAATTACCCTTACAATCACTCACTTTTGCATTACTCATGTAAAAGTCGTTTTGCGCAAAGCTGGTCAAGGCAAAAGCGAAAAATGATACTATGGTAAACAGTTGCTTCAACGGCGGATTATACTTATTTGATCGGTCTGTATTGGGTTACTCGCATTTCCTGCACGGTCGGTAAAGATGAGTTCGTAAGTGGTTAACTCATTTTCACTGGAACCCAACAAAAAGGTGTTTTTAAGTTTTACGGTTAACTCTCCAGCTATATCAACATTGGCGTCTATTGGCGCCAGCAATCCGACATGCTGAAAGTCAGAAGTTTCAAGCCTCAAATCATGAATTCCAAGTGGTTTAATATCTGGATTTTCAAAACCTAGATCTCCGTCTGGGTCTGAATACTTAAAAGTAATCAATATAGAATCCTGAAACTCGCTCACCACGCGGGGTTGAATGTCCACATATTCGATAATTGGTGGCCCTGAAGGCTTCTCAACAAGTGTTACCTCCGTGCAACCCAAGGAAAGCACAAGCATAGTCGTGAGATATAGTAGCTTTTGCATTGGTTATTTCAATTTTAAGGTTGCGTATTCTTTTGCTCTGAACAGCGAATTGTCATTTGGCGCCTCACTCGAATTGACACCATCAGAAACATGTGTCCTTAACCAAATCACATCCCCACTTTGCCAATTTGCTAATGATACGGTAGCTCGGTGGTAGAACGATTCGTCGTCCCCAAAATACCCTTTGGCCGTTTCTGGGCTACCAGTATACACCAAGGTGGTCATATTTGTGCTATCAAAATCGTTCGCCATAATTGACACGTCAACCGAAACATTGGTAAGTTGATCAGGCGTTAGTCCGTCATCCTCAAAAGACACCCAAATTTCAACACTTGACGCTCCAGCGGGTATATTCATTGATTTGTATATTCCGTTCCGAGACACAATACTTCCATTAACTTTTGCTATAATCCCATTAAGCTGAACTGGATAGTTTGATGCCGTAGGCACTTCCCCATTTTGATTAAGCGCTCCATTATCAATCCAGGTCTCTATGTTCTTTATGTATTCGTCTTTCTTCTGAGGCCAATCGCTGTCTGGATCTGCCAGAATTGGCATGGTTCCGGAATTGCCATTAATGTCAACCAACATTCTCCTAACAAGCATACTTGTTGAAGCGTTACCTGGCGTAACTCTTGCTGTAAGTGGGTTCATGTCATCTTGTTTGATAATGGGTTGACCAATTAAGGTGTTGTATGAAGATTCTATGGTTCTGAAGTCTGGCTCAAAATTACCGTCATGACAACCTGAATTTGCGCAAGTTGGCAGGAAGATGTTCGCATGAATTCCTTCAATCGTATTGGGGTCTAAGTCTGCCTTTGATCCATCAACCTTTGCATGCTCTTGCCCTACCGTTTGGTTATCATACGGATTGGTTACGTCAGGGTCTGAACTATTGCATCCGAATAGCAATGCAGTGCCGAGGAGAAATGATACTGTTGCCTTCCTCATATTCTATCAAATAATGATTTTGAACCTGGGTTTACGAAACCTGCATTTAACACAGCATCTTTAATTCCAAATATGTCTGCAACGGTTAATACGTTGTCTGTCGTTAAACCAATCTGATTTGATTCGCTACCAACAACCATATTGGACGGCACATTTGGGCCCGCCATTAAACTCCATACACGTCTCGTATTGGCATCACCACTATGGTCGTAGCCATACCAATCATTTTCGTCTTGAATTGGGTTTGGGTTTAAGTTTCTTCCACATTCCGGCGTAGCCAACATAATTGTTTTCCCTGCCATTTCAGGAATTTCCTTTTGAATGTAGTCCCATAACCAGCCAACACCATGGTCTGCCCGGTGTAATGCTCTTAGGTATCCGGAAAAATTAGAGTGACAACCATCTACATTCGCAAGGTTGACTACCGTAATTTTTGGCTTAAAGTATTTCATTACCTCTGCTGCATAAGCAAGGGTTCTCAAATCACCACCGCTTCCAGCTGGAGGACCAGCCAACCCACCTGTTTGCTTTTTGGTAAACATCTCTCGAATGAATTTTTTAATGTTTTCCTTTTCATCCTCTCCGTTGCGGATTCCTTGCACTTCCCCGTTTTTGATTCTAAACGAATTGTTTAAGAATTCTCGCATTTTTTGAATGGGTTCGAGCTCTTCATCCGGATGATACACTTTCGCATTACTTAAGACGTCTAAGCCCTCGTTGCCAAACGTAATACTAGGCGCGACGAAATTCGCCCCATACTCTGTACCGTACATCTCGTGGTTACTTGAGTTTAGTAATGGAAACGAATTCCCAATACCAGAACCTACAAACCATACATCAGAAGCTTTAAACCCTCTGTGTCTCCTCAAATATTCGAAAATGGTGGGTGAATTGGGTCTCACTTTTAATCCTTGTGCTAATGAACGACTGCCCGTTAACAATGAATTTAATCCACCATAATGTCCGCCATTCACTGCTTCAACTTCTGGAAACAATAAGCCTTGCGACTGCAGCGTATTGGTCAATAGTTTTGGAATTGGCAAGCTACCTGTTGGCTCATTGGCTGGCGTTGTGCCGTAAACAATCTTTTTGTCAGGTGCCGTCCCATTAAACATGTTGTACATAATGTTGCCACCAATGTCTACACCTTGGCTACCAGACAGATATTGTTGCAATACGGATTCTTGCTGTCGCACGCCTCCTGCAAACAATACATAAATCACATGATCTGCGAGTTCTGCATTTGTTTTTGCAAACAATCTACCTGATGGCAGTATATAGGGGAATGCAGCGCTTCCTGCCGCTGTCAGTCCTACTTTTTTAACAAATTCTCTTCTTTCCATAATGCGACTTAATAAAACTGGTACTCATCTGCAGAAGCAAATGCCGTATACACCAACTCGGGTGTAATATTCGGGTTCGCTTCTATATAATTAACGAAAAATGCCTTTTCAATTTCTGTTGGTATTCGAACGAAAAACAACTTATACGTATCTGTAATAAACGTATCTAAATCCGCCCTCATTTCATCGTTTGTTGGCATCACAACATTCCCACTATTCATGTAGTTGCTCACAATAACCTCGTTAATCAATGCTTTGTCACCGAATGATTCAATAACACGCTCTGTGCGGATCAATTGATTACTGGATATTGCTTTTTGATGCAGCGTTGTATACAGAATGGAAATAAACTGCTTATTCGATTTAGACCTGTCTTTAATCAGGCTTTTATCTTCAATATCGACGTCGTTTACATCGTAAGTAGCAATAACATCTTTTTTACAAGATGCTAGGCTGATGAAAGCGACTGCCAAACCTAAAATATACTTGTTCTTAAAAATCTGCATACTCATCTGTTATTATGATTTCTTTTTGAAGGTTTCTAAAGTCTTGTGTGCTCTGGAGCGTTTGAAAATGACTAGACACTTCTGATGTAGTAGGGTCTCGATCAAGCAAGGTTAAGTAGGTCCAGCGTATAAGCCCTTCATAAAACTCATCCGATTCGGTCAACAACTTGCAGTATTCCCCTTTTGTGGCAGCAAAACCACCAAAAAGTGGCCCGACTTCATTTTTCTCTATTATGTTAAACGCAATGTCAAATTCAGTTTGTGTTGGAAACCGATAAAACAAATCGTCAAATGACGCATTAACAAAATTGAACGTATTCATATTTATTTCGTCATAGACATTATTGTTCAGCATCCGTGCAAACACTTCATTCAGTGTAATTTCTTGATTTCTAAATTCATACTTAGCGTCAATGACCTCTTGGTTGCGCTTTATTTTATCAAGTGCCGCAAAAACGCGAATAGAATCCCCCAAAAGTCTTCCTTGCCTTAAAGAGTTGTTTGCATTGCCAATATGCCTTGTAAATGAAGGTGTTTCTGCTCCCTCAACCATCCTTGATTTGATGATGATATACAAACGCTCGCCATATGCAATTTCGTAGCTTGAGTCTCCGACAACTTCAGTAGAATCCGTTTGCAATTTTGCAACAAGCGCCTCACGACTTTCTTTACTCAAATTTTTTTCTTTGAGCAGGTCCGTTTCGAAGGCCAATTCGGTTTCGAGTGGCGTTCTACCTATTAAATCAATAAATACACGCGTTACATAGCCTTCAATTTTGATGGTCGAGATGCGGTGCGGAGAAATAGCCGTGTTATTATCAAAATTTTTGTCTTCCGTTTTTTTGCATGAAACAAAAACCGTAGCCAAAATGACTACGCAAAAAACCCATTTTATAAAAGAATTAGAG
>Ga0209630_10001996_pt1 | contig 20498 bp, 14 predicted proteins | sample COG_01_FD_184745 | JGI IMG/M metagenome (GOLD analysis project Ga0209630, IMG submission 184745) | Pelagic Microbial community sample from North Sea - COGITO 998_met_01 (SPAdes) (version 2) | ecosystem: Environmental > Aquatic > Marine > Neritic zone/Coastal water | place: Helgoland, sampling... | reverse complement strand
GTACCTTGACAAACATCAATCGTTTGATCACCAGACGTGTTATTAATTTTAACTTCTGGTCTTGGATCAACACTAACTGTAAATGTATCTCTAGTTGTCGCTCCACTACAAGCTCCAGCAAAAGCCGCAACACTCGCGTCAAAAATGTGATCATTTGGCGTTAATGTATTTGGAGAGTTAATACCTATAGTATAGGTGTTATCTCCACTACCAGTCAAACCAGGAATTACTGTTGACACATCACTATTAACGTTATCGGTGTGCACAGTAAGTGCCCAACTTGCAGTTGATGTAGTGCCAATCCCAGAACATCCGGTAGAGTTGGTAATACTTAAATTAAATGATTCCGCGTCCAACTCACACATATCCTTTGTATCAGGATTCATTGTGATGATTGGGCGAGGCTCAACGATAATTGTTATCGTTGCTGTTGCTCCAACTGATCCAGTACATCCAGCCGATGTATTTGCAATACCTGTTAAGGTATATGTATAAAAACCTGGAGAAAGACTAGAAGGAACATAAAATTTTTGTGATCCATTTCCTGAACCTGTGAAACTCGCTGGTAGAATACCTGCTAAAGTTCCTGAAGCACAAGGGGTACCTGTTACAGCACTTGCACCAGTTGCAGAATAAAATATTTGCCATGATTGGTCAACTGAGTTTAACACAGAATTTGCAACCACTACATTAAATGAATCAGTATTTCCTTCACACATGGTAATTGACGACTTGTCAAAAGTTACCGTTGGTTCAGGATTTACAGTTAATGTAAAAGTTTTTGAAGAAACATCTCTATTACAACCAGGAGTTGCAGGAGTTGTTACTGTAATTGTTGTCGGGTCAAAAACATAAGACCCTACAGCTAAACCTGCATTGGTTAAAAAACTTCCAGTGCCAATGTTGACATCCGTAAGTGGAGAAGCTGGTAAATTACTTGTCGAGCTAGTAATCTGACCTGCACCAGTAGCATAAGGTAAAGACCAAGAAACATTTCCTGGAGTACCACTACCTGCAGTAGTACCACAATAAGCAGTATTTGTAACCGCAACTACAAAACCTGTAGCAGTATTCGTTTCACATGCACTTGTTGATGTTGGAATAACTGCGATATCCGGAGTCGGATCAACGCGCCAATCAACTGAGGCTGGAGCTCCAACCGTTCCGGTACATGCATTTGATGTATTTGTAATTCCTGTTAAAGTATATTCATATATACCTACACCCATTGAAGTTGGAATTGTGTAGGTTGTTGTTCCGTTACCATTTCCAGTAAGTGTTGCTCCTAGTAGTCCAGCTGAACCGCCAGCACAACCAGTCACTTGAGCAAATGATGCTTCAGTTATAGTTACACTCCAGTTAACCGAAACAGGAGAACCACCTACAGTGTACTCAGCGTTTGAAACTTTTATTGCGAATGATGTACCAGATCCTGATCCGTTACAAATATTAGATGGCGTTGAAGAAAAAGTTACAACTGGCTCAGGATAGATGTTTACGTTTATTGAGTTAGTAGAAACTGATCTAGCACACGTTGGGCTAGATGTTGTATTTGTAATGGTAGTAATTGTAGCTGAGTATGCTCCCGGAGCTAAAGTACCTCCAGAAACTGGAATACTTATTACACCACTACCACTACCAGTGGTCGTCAGTAGGGCAGTCAAGGCTGCATCACCTGTTACGGCAATTGTCCAAGATACACCAGCACCACCGCTGCTTGGATCGAGTTCAGCATTACTAATAGTATAGTCTATTGTGAATGCTCCATTTTCGCAGGCCGACAATGTGGACTGAGATGAAGCGACTGTTACATCCGGTCTTGGATTAACAGAAAGTGTTGATGTTGTTGCTGATCCAGATCCACAAGCATTCGAAACTGTAAGGTCAATGTCATCTTGATCGTCAGTTAACAATGTTGTGTAAGAAAACGTATCAACCAACGTTAGTACACCAGAAGAAGTTTGTACTGTAGCAGATGCTCCACCATCTGGAGTCTTAGCCCAAACATAAGTTAACACACCTGCTGGGCTTGGCGCTGATACCGATGCTGCAAAAACAGCTTCGTCACCCTCGCAAATATCAAAGCTAGGTGTTAACGTTACAGTTGGCACTGCCGTTACCTTGATGTAATTAAAAGGTCCAAGTGTGTCTGCATCACTACAAGCTCCAGACGACTCAGTTACAACAGCGAAGTAAGTCGTGTTGGTTCCCAAGGCCGAGGCATTGTTAACGTTCAGGGTCGACGTATTCCAACCGGAATAGTTCGGAGTCCCTGCTGCCGATATCGCCGTAGCCGTAGCGAAGGTAGAACCGACATACCACTGATAAGTGATTGTTCCGGCCCCACAATTACTCGTGGCGACGATTGGCAAGATTAAGGATGGAGAACCAGTACCACAAAAGTCATTGTTTGTTAGTGGAGTCGAGTTCACCGTAATGGTTGCATTAACTTGCGTAAAAAGAGCTCCTATGAAAAATACCAATAACGAAAGGTATTTAACAAAAGCTGCTTTAATTTTTAATGATGTCCCCGGTATCGAGGCGAATCTTTTATTAGTCATTTTCACAATATTTGTACAGGTGGCAAAAGTATGAAGATTATTCCAAAAAAAAATCTTTTCAAAAAAATAAGTCAATTGAATTTGGTGGCTTGTGTATTGGAAATGAGACACTGATAACCACCTCCATAAGGACCTCAATTACAATACATTACAAACAGCATTACGTTTAATTGCACCAAAATCTGTGATAATCGCGCTTTTTGTCTTGGTAAACGTCGCGCAGCATATCAAATATCATTAATTTTCGTTGCATTATTTCACCCGGATTGAAGGTCCTCTAACATATTCAAATAGTTTTCGTACCGGAATTGCGTAATATGACCATTAACAAACCCAGCGATGACGCCACACTCCGGCTCATTCTGATGCACGCAAGTATTGTATTTACAGTCTTTGATATACGACGTAAACTCTCTGAAATAATGCCCGAGCTTCCACGTCTCCATCTCTTCCAAACCAAATTCTTTAACGCCAGGCGTATCGATAATTCTATTGCCATGGCCGTCTTGGAACATTTGCGCAAAGGTGGTCGTATGCTTACCCTTCTGGTGTTGTTTGCTGATTACGCCGACGTCTTGACTAGCCTCGGGAATAATACGATTCAACAATGTCGACTTCCCAACCCCGCTGTGTCCGAATAGAAGCGACGTCTTGCCTTCAAACAAGTCTAAGACCGGTTGGTCTATAGTTTCAGCGATAAAACTGGTTTGCAATACGGTGTATCCTGCTTCCTGATACACCAAGGCCTTGGCGTTAGACATCTCCTTATCTGTTAACAAGTCCAATTTATTAAATACGATGACAGGCGTTATATCGTACTGAGCGCAGGCGACAAGAAAACGATCAATAAACCCGGTAGACGTTCTTGGCGCTACATCTGTTGCGATTACAATGGCTTGATCAATATTAGAAGCAACAATTTGAAACTGGCTGGTTGACTTCGTGGCTTTCCGTAAAAGATAATTACGACGCAACTCGATCTCTTGAATAACCGCTTCTTCTCGATTCGTCACGTCGACGTGAACAAAATCGCCTACGGCAATGGGATTGGTAAGGCTAGACTTTTTTAGTCTAAACTTGCCTCGCAGCCTACAAGCTAATTGCGAGCCATCCTCCAGCCATACGGTATACCAGCTTCCGGTTGATTTCGCAACGACTCCTTTCATTAGAATAGCTTGGATGCAATTTCTTTGGTGGCCTTTGACATACCCATCGTGTAGAAATGCAACACTGGGACACCTTCTTTTTTCAACTCTTTGCACTGCTCAATGCACCATTTAACTCCAACTTTATACGCGTCTTCGTCTGTTTTTACGGACGACATTGCTTCTGTTAAAGCCAAAGGAATATCTATGTTGAATATTTTAGGAAGATTTCGCATTTGCCGCTTTTTCGTAATCGGCTTTATTCCAGGAATTATTGGAACGTCAATACCCGCTTCTCGACAGCGTTTTACGAAGTTGAAGAACTTTTGATTATCGAAAAACATTTGTGTTGTAATAAACTGAGCACCAGCATCCACCTTTTGCTTCAGGAAGTTTAAGTCATTGTCCAAATTCATTGCATCGATATGCTTCTCAGGATAACCCGCAGCACCAACACAGAAACCCGTTGGGTTTGGATTCTTCAATTCTTTATCCAAATATATCCCGTTGTCCATGTCCTTAATCTGCCGAATAAGCTCCAAAGCATTTTTGTTACCATTGGGTTCTGGTACAAAATTCCGCTCTCCAGTCTGATTATCTCCACGTATGGCCAAAACGTTGTCTATGCCCAAGAAATGCAAATCAATCAAGGCATTTTCCGTTTCATCACGTGAAAACCCACCACAAATAATGTGAGGTATAGCTTCAACGTTGAATCGCTGCATAATCGCCGCACAAATGGCAACAGTTCCTGGTCGTTTACGTATCGACACCTTATCGTAAGATCCGTCCTGACGCTGTCGCATTACGTACTCTTCCCTGTGGTATGTAACGTCGACAAACGACGGATTGAATTCCATGAGGGGCTCAATACCACGAAACAGCTTATCTATGCTACCACCCTTTAAAGGAGGAAGTATCTCAAACGAAAACAACGTTTGATCGCTAGACTTAATATGATCTATTAATTTCATTTTAAAATTGAACTTTAAGTGTTACTGGTTTGCCACCTCTTAGTACGATGACTTCTACATTATCGCCTTTTTTCAATCCACCAAGCACCTTCATATAGTCTCCCATACTCCCAATACTTTGTCCTGCCAAACTTATAACAATATCCTTTGCAATGATGCCAGCATTTGCGCCCGGTTTACCATCGCGAACCGCATCAATCTGCATTCCTTCACCATCAAATCCATAATTCGGCACAACACCCAGCGTAACTTCAAGCTTCATACGTGATTTTCCGTTCTTACCCTGTGTATTGTCTTTCGTTTTGGTAAACTCAATTTTGCCTTGTGAATTTAGCGCAGACATTAGGTCAAGCATATGTTGTATGACAAATACTTCTCCTACATAGTTCAAGTTATCTACGTCATCCGAAGGTTTATGGTAATGATCATGAGCTCCGGTGAAGTAGTGTAATGAGGGAATTCCTTTAAAGTAAAAAGACGTATGATCAGAAGGACCTATGCCACTTGTTGAAAGTGCTACAGACCCAATACCTTCCATGGTTTCATTCATGCTTGTTATAGATTTATAAAATACTGGACTCGTACCTACACCATTTATAATCAAGACTTTGTCAGCATTCAACATCCCAATCATATCCATATTCAGCATGTAATTAACAGACGACAAATCAATTGTCGGGTTGTTAACAAAGTACTTTGAACCCAGTAGCCCCATCTCTTCGCCAGAGAATGCGATAAACAAGTAATTGTTTTGCTTATTCCATTTCTTGGCTTTCTTTAACCGCTTTGCTAATGCCGACAAAGCTGCAGTGCCACTGGCATTGTCGTCAGCACCGTTGTGAATTTCGTTTGGATTCTCTGCAAGAGAGTTGCCATGTTGTCCTTGGCCAAGGTGATCGTGATGCGCTCCTATAACGACTGTCGTTTTAGCTCCATTGTCTTTATACCCAATTACGTTGTACCCCATGTCCTGATCAACCATAATTTGCATAGTGATAGATGCAAAGGCCAGATTACTAGCGTTTTCCCTTACATGATCAAGGTAAACAACTGGTATCGGAGAAGGCTTCATTGTTAAGCTTAATTCGCCTGATGGGCGTTCTACCGTTTCTGAACTGCGATAAAAAACCACTCCTTTTGCCCCGTGCTTTATTGCTTCATCTACCCGTATAGAGATTCCATGCCAAGCTAAAAACTTGCTATGTGGGTGAATACCATCCGGACTACCCAGGTTTATAAATACTACTTTGTCTTTGGCATCAACACCTTTGTAATCGTCACGGATCTTATTGACGATGCCGTACCCCGCATCTGCAACCGCAGAACCTACAGACCCAGTATTGCTGGAGTAGGATAAGGGATAAAACTCACCATACAACGTCAAATCCTTTCCATTCAGATTGAATATTGTTTTCTTATCTGCAATACGAAGCGTGGTTATACTAAACTTTTGAAAATACCCTTGCTCTCCCTTAGGTGTTAGCCCATTCGACTGAAATGATTTTGCTATAAACTCTGCACTTTTTTTCTCTCCATCAGTACCTGTTGCACGACCCATTAACTCATCAGAGGCCAAGTATGCAATGTCTCTTTTAAGGTTTTTAAGTGTCTTCTTTTGCTTACAATCTAATTTCTGCCCATAACTATAGGATGAAACTAGCGCAAACAGGAGCGTTAACATGACGCATGTGTATCTGTAAATTTTCATATTATTCTTTAAACAAACGAGTTAATCAATTGGTACGAATACTTAACGCCAATTATTATTAACAGGATGGCAAATATAAGTTTCAAGTGTGTGCTTTTAATCCTTTTGGCTATAGAAACACCACGCGGCGACCCAATAAAAATACCTATCACTACGGGCAATACAATGAGAAATTGGAGGTAGCCAATTGCCCCTAAAAATTGGTGTTCAGGCGCCTGAAAAGCGTACACCACCAGCATAGGTAAAATCATAACTGGAATAACGCCAATACTAATGCCCGCCGCCTTTTTCATGTCTTGCTTTAATAAGAGTGTCAACAAAGGAATCATAGCCACACCACCGCCTAAACCAGAGAAAGCTGAAATTAGGCCAGTAGCTATGCCAATTCCGATGTATGGTTTGACTTTATAATCCAATTCTTGCTGAACAACTTTCTTTCTTGTCACAATCAAGCGCCAAAGCGTAACACTTATAACGACAACAAAAACCATTTGAAAATACACATCTGCATACCAGCTCATTGTGGTGATTATGTATGACATGGTAGACCCAACAATCATTGCCGGGATAGCAATGGTTATGATTTCTTTTGGATAGAAAGTCCCTAGTTTCTTGTGCTTTAGGCTGCTGGTTATGCCGGAAAATAAAATAGCTAGAAATGAATTAGCGAGCATCAGACGCACAAGCTCCTCTCCTTCTACACCTTTTTGCCGAAATATCCATTCAAAAACTGGGATGAAGATAATTCCTCCCCCTACACCCAATAGGCCAGACAGCAGGCCGCCCAATATCCCAAAAAGTAAGGCGAAAATTAGTTCCGTTATTTCCAAATCTAAGGCTTACTTACCTGACAGGATTGAGTTATATCGATCCTTGTCGTTTAATATTTTGATGGCTTCTTGCACGTCCGAGTCATCGTCAAACGTTGTCTCAACAAAAGCCCTATCATAATAATAACGTGATGCTATTTCCGTTTCTAACAGCTCCATTATCTCAGTTTTGTGCTTGTCCAAATCCGCATTTTTATTAAGATTAAACACCTCACGAAGTGCGTCAATATTAGACTGAATGGCTTCAATGTAATGTTCGTCATCAGCCTTCTTCTCTAAGTCCTTTAATGCATTTTCTGTATCTGTCACATACCCATAGTCCTTACCCTTTATAAACGCTTTAAACTCTGCATAATCGGCATCAGTTAAATGAAACGCTTTCGGTGGAACAATGGTGTCATGCGCATTGCGATAGTGCGTTGCGTAATCAAATATCAAGTATTTAGTGACCAAACTTTTTGCAATTTTCGTCAACTTAGGCAAGCCCACTTTCACATCTGGGTTTACGCCTTCACCGTCGGTTACTTTACGTTTGTTGTTTGTATAAAAGGTTTGTTTTAACGAGTCTGCAATCGAGATTGCATTTCCATCTTTCTTATGAGAATAATCAAGTCTTTGGATACATCTACCTGATGGAATGTAGTACTTTGCTGTAGTGATTTTCATTTGAGTATTAAAGCTCAAGAGTCGCGTGGATTGAACCAATCCCTTACCATAACTCTGTGTGCCTACCACAACGCCTCGGTCTAAATCCTGTATTGTTCCGCTTACAATTTCTGATGCGGAAGCCGAACCACCATCAACCAAAACGACCAAAGGAATGTCTTCATCTAGTGACGCATTAAGGGTTTTATATACTCGATTTTTTTCCTTTTCTTTACCTTTTGTACTTACTACCAGCTGGCCTTTTTTAACAAAAACGTTTACGATATTTACTGCTTCATGAAGCAATCCTCCCCCATTACCACGTAGGTCAAATACGATACTTAACGCCCCTTGTTCTTTTAATTTCTTTACTGCAGTATGAACCTCCAAACCAGCGTCTGGCGTAAAACCGGTTAGCTTTAAGTAACCAACTTCTTTATTAATCATACCGTAGTAAGGCACATTTTTAACCTTAACTTGAGCCCGTTTCAGTGTTACTTCCATCTCTCCTTTTTCAGGACGGGTAATGGTTAAAACAACCGTTGTTCCTGCTGTACCTTTTAACACATCAGACAGCTGACTACTGGTTTTACCTTTCACAGATTTTCCATCCACTTTAATCAAAACGTCTCCTGCGCGAAGTCCGCTTTTTTGAGCTGGATAATCCTGGTATGGCCTGTCAATAACAAGGTCGTCTCCATGTTTTTTCACGATGGCACCAATGCCTCCATAAGAACCCGTTACCTGAAATCTATAGTCTTCAGCCTGCGCTTCACTATAAAAATTGGTATACGGATCAAGTGATTTTAGCATAGCGTCAACCGCCTCTCTCATCAGGTGACCTGGCTTCACATCGTCGACATAACTGAGGTTTACCTCTTTATATACAGTGCTAAAAATGTCAAGGTTTTTGGAGACTTCAAAGTAGTCGTCTACTTGCGTATATCCAGATATTAAAATGGAAATACCGATTCCAAAAATCAATAGCTTCTTTTTACTCATTTTATGTTTGTCTTACTTCTAGTCAACAATATTAACGAACGAAAACAGAGAATCTTTTCATTAAACGCCTAAATCCGTCAATTTTCAGGTGTACAGCCCAATTGATTCAAATTTTCACAAAGCGCCAAATTCTTTAATTGCTCATTTTCAACAATTTAGGCTCATAAGCGCAAAATACACGAATATTTAAGTCCCCCTGGCGATTCTCCAAGATACAGGAAATTGTTACGCATTACGATATAGTCAACGCCTATATGTGAAATATTTTTTAATGCCAACACCTATAATAGTTATTTAGCATACAAAACATGTAAAATATTGACAATATCTATGGGACTGGATCGTGACCATGACCTCCCCACGGATGACATCTTAAAATTCTTTTTGTAGTTAACCAAAGACCTTTTACCGGTCCATGTTTTGAAATAGCCTCAATTCCATATTGCGAACACGTTGGAGTAAATCGACATGAACTTGGCAAATAAGGAGATATCAAATATTGATACCCTCTTATCAATACGATAAACAGCAAACTGATTAAACTACGAAACCCTTTCAGTAAGCACATCATAAATTGAATCGATTGATTTTTTAATATCCATCAAAGGAGTAATGGTTTTACCTGTATAGACAAATGCCAAGAGTAATTGTTCGGTCTTGTCTGCAACAAGATTTTCAAAACCTTTGACCCTATATGCTTCGCGCATTAGTCGTTTAATGCGATTTCGGTCTACAGCCCTTGGGTACTTTTTCTTAGATACAGAAAACATCACCTTCACTCCTCGTTCTTCAGCGCTGGCGTTAAACCCGTAAAACAAAAGAAGTGGGTACTTGCCCACTTTCTCGTTTGCTTCGGAAAATAAATATTGAATAAACCCCAGATTTTTGAGGCGTACTTTTTCAGGTAGACGTGCCGATAAGGCCGTCATTTCTATCGCTTGTGACCAGGCTCGTCAGAAACAGATAGTTTCTTACGTCCTTTTGCACGACGTGCAGATAAAACCTTGCGCCCGTTTTTAGTGCTCATACGCTCTCTAAAACCGTGCTTATTTTTTCTCTTTCTGTTCGAAGGTTGAAATGTTCTCTTCATCGCTTATGCTTCTGTAAAATTCCCTATCTAAAAAAGGACTGCAAAAATAAGATTAATTGCGTCGGTTTTACTCACTTTAAAACATTTTTTTTGGGAAATATTCTGAGGGTCATTAAACTGGTGAATCCCCACCAGATTATACAGCAAGTTCAGCCTATGTCACAAATACATCGTGGTTTAACAAAGATTCATATCCCTAATCTTTATTTTTGCCCTTAACACGAATTTAGTGTTCGTGAGTTAACATGCACAACCAATGAGCAAGTGGAGCGAAACAACAGATAAAGTTGGCGAATTATTAAAAAAGTCAATTGTAACCTTTGGCGACAAAACCATACACGTCTACGACGTATTTATCGCCCTATTCATTGTCGTTTCTACCTACCTAATACTAAGATGGGTTAGAAAGCTCCTACAAGCTGGACAAAAGGCCAACAAACTGACCATTGGCCAACAGTTTGCGTATTACCAACTTGCCAAATATGTCATCGTTGTCGTGGCACTAGTGTCGATACTAAAAACTTTTAAGGTCGACTTGAGTATCCTCATCATTGGCTCTTCTGCGGTTTTAGTTGCGCTTGCCTTAGGCTTGCAACACCTCTTCAACGACCTTGTATCCGGTTTCTTTCTGTTATTTGAAGGCACCATTCGTGTTGGAGATATCATTGAAGTAGATGGCATGGTTTGCCGCGTGCAAGAAATTGGCATTAGAATATCGAAGGTCAAAAAACGAGATGGTATTTCTTTGGTCATACCCAACGGTAAAATTATCAGCAATTCTGTAATAAACTGGACTACAGACAGCAGCATTACAAGGTTCACTGTCGACGTAGGCGTGGCCTATGGATCTGATGTACAAAAAGTGCGAGACGTTCTTCTAGACTGCGCCTCTCGTCACAACGAAGTAGTAAGAAGCCCAAAACCCATATGCCGATTTATTGCATTTGGAGAATCCTCGTTAAACTTCGAATTACTCTTCTGGTCTAAAAACAGATTTAGAATTGAAGACGTCCAAAGCGACCTTAGGTTTATGATTAACGCTGAGTTTACGAAGAATTCTATTAGAATTCCATTCCCTCAAAGGGATATTCATATAAAAACGTCTACCGACAGCAGCGCGCATATCCCAGACACGGTAGGATAATTATTTTAGACCCAGTTTCTTTTTTGTGCTTTTGCTTAACGCATCCTTATGCACCATTATGTCCATTGTTTTGTATTGAACGTAAGGAACAGAGGCGTACATATACCCATCACAATCATTCTTTGTGCCCCACGAGTTCTTCACGATGTAATACTTTGAACCTAGCTGGTCGGTAACCAAACCAGTAATATGCATTCCATGATCATCAGTTGTGCTATAGTTATCGAATGCGGTTTGTCTCATTTCCTGTGTGATTGTTTTTTCTTTACCTGGACTGTCAAATTGAGTACCTGTTCGTTTCGCACCAGCATCACTAAAATGTTTGTTGTCCTTACCAGTCATGCTTAAAGCTTTATCATCCTCTGGCACAATGGCCAAACCATTTTTAAAAGAAAAACCTTTTTCGCTGACATCACTAGCCCATGCAATGGAATAACCAGACATCACTGCGTTTTCCATTTCAGAGGTAAATTCATTCAATGGTAAATTATACACCGAACCACCTATCCAATTATCCGCCACCTCTAAAACAAAGGGCTGATAAAACGGCTGGTGTTTATATGAAGTCAACGTTACATAGTCGTCCATATTGAGCCCTAAATGATCTCTGAAAGACTCTGCTGTATATGACGCCTCGTCGTAAGTAAATGTTTCGGGCAACTTGCCTAAATAGGCATCCAACACCCCACTTATTGCCGCTTTCCATGACGTTGTAAGCCCTCGCTGGCGTATTATCGCATCACACATCCCCTTAAGCACAGCTTCCATTTCACTGTGGTTATGTGTCTCCGAGCCGTAGTTCAAACCTTTGTATTCCGTTTCAGGTACAATGCCATACTTTTTAATCACGTATGGAATGTCGTGAAACGCACCACCTTGTGAGAAATTGACTTTCCCCTGCATACGTACATACTTAATTGCTTTATCGTAGTAAGCCATTCGAACTATATACATTTCAGATAACTTGTGTTTCCCGTTACCTACACGTATTACTTCACTCTCAATAAATGATAGTGCACTAAAGCTCCAGCATGTTCCGGTTCGGTCTTGGCTTTGGACCTCAGTGGCTTCAATATCTTTAACAACTTTAAAATAGTATTTCCCGTCTTTCTTGTTCTTAAGGGTGTCCTGTGCAAATAGTTGCAGACTAAATAGGCTGCACATTAAGATCAGGGCTACGATAATTTGTTTCATACTTCGAATTTTGGGCAAAGTATTAGAAAATATTACGGCTTAAAAAATAATTCTATAAACAGCGGTTAAAACTGGAAATAAATAAACGGCTGTACGTCGGCGGTTTTTGCTTGATAACATACAAATATGATCACGGCACAAACAATGACTTTTGCCACATCGGGCACTGTAATAAAGAACTCTTTGGTCCTATTCTTCAGGTTAACAGGCAAGAAATGTATTAAAAAACCCAATGCAATGAGTAGCAATGGTGTTCTAAACTCCACAAGCCTTTGACCTATTCCAGACCAGTTAAAATGCAACCCGATTCTTTTCAGCATCAACTTCACTTTCTGGACATTGTCTGCTCTGAAATATATCCAACAAAACGCAACAAAGTGAAACGTAATCAAGCCCGTTATAAAGGTCGATAGCTGCGATGTTTTTTTGCTCACCTCAGGCATATAGCGCATCCATAGTTTATGGATAGCCAATGCCGCACCATGAAGTCCACCCCAAATGATAAATTTTGTGGCTGCACCGTGCCATAAACCACCTAGGAGCATCGTTATCATAAGGTTGATATATGTTCTTATTTTTCCCTTCCTGTTGCCGCCAACACTGATATACAAGTAATCTCTCAACCAAGTCGACAAAGAGATATGCCACCTACGCCAAAAATCCGTGATTGACGTCGCTTTGTAAGGCGAATTAAAGTTCAATGGCAGTTGAAAACCGAGTAAAGCGGCCAAGCCAATGGCCATATCTGAATATCCTGAAAAATCACAGTAAATCTGAATACTATAGCCATACACGGCCATCAAATTACTGAAACCCGTGTACAAGTTTGGATCATCAAATACGCGATCTACAAAATTGACCGAGATGTAATCGGATATGACGACCTTTTTGAAAAGGCCTGTCATGATCAAGTAGATGGCCATACCAAACTGCTCTCTTGTTAGGCTATACTTCTTATAAATTTGAGGTATAAAATCCGCCGCTCGTACAATTGGACCTGCAACAAGCTGAGGAAAAAAGGTAACAAAGAAACCGAAGTCAACTAAATTCTTGGCGGGTTCTATTTGCCGCCGGTATATATCTATGGTGTAGCTAAGCGTTTGGAACGTGTAAAATGATATTCCTACAGGTAATATGATTGCCGAAACATTAAACTCTGTACCAAAACCAAAGTTCGATATGGCGGCCATGAAGTTGTAGGTTTCCAATTGTGTTCCTGCAAAGTCGTTAATCAAGGAAACGAAGTAGCTTGAATATTTAAAAAAGGCTAGTAGCCCTAAGTTTACAAAAAGGCTTATGACTAAGAAAACCCTTCGTTTTATGTCGTCGTTGGATTTGTGAATGGTATTACCGCACCAATAATCGACAACTGTCGAAACCAGCAACAGCCCAAAATACAAACCCCCTGATTTGTAGTAAAAGAACAGACTGAACAACAAGAGATAAACGTTTCGTATCTGTGGTTTTTTATAGAACAATCCATAGAGGATGAAACCAATACTAAAGATGAATAAAAAAAGGTATTGACTGAAGATCAGTGGCGAGTCTTCAGCATAAAAAAATATTTCCTTTAGCGTTAACATTAACCTTAATCGAAACGTTTTTCATACCCATCCATAATGCCTTGATATAGCATTTTACCTTGCAAAACATACCCTTCTTCGGAGTAATGAATCAAATCACCGCGTGCCAATCCATCAGACTGCCACTTCTTTATGGCGTAATTACCGCCCATGATTTTGTTGAAATCCCAAACGGATGCATCATAAGACTTCGCCAATTCATAAATCGCCTCTATTACCAAATCAATATTAGAATTGTGGTACCGTCGCTTAATATAAAAATCACCTGGCGTAACAAACAACAATGCAGCATTGGGGTTGCTTTGTTTCACCTTCTTGATTAATGCTTCATACGACTCTTTAAAGCACCCTTTGCAGAATAGCCTTTCAGACATATACGCGTCGTTTGTCCCTAAGGAAACAATGACTAAATCTGACTCCAACACTTGCAGTTGCTCATCAAAGAAGTTATTCCGCAAATAAGACTTTGCATATGCTCCGTTTAAACCTATGGCATTGTAAACCACGCCAGGGTTTGAGTTCTCAAAACTCATCCCAAATAGTTGAAAGTAACCTTGCTCTTCAAATTTTTCAAACGCCAGCCAAAGGCTGTCTTGAACATCGTTAAAAAATATTTCGGAAACTGAACTGTTTATCGGTTGATAATCAAAATCCATAGTTAAGCTATCAGAATCGAGCAGGTTGACATCAAAACTCAATGGGGTGTGATAACTAAAAAGCTTCAGCTTATCGAATTCGTAATTCATATCTCCATCCAAGTTGGGATTAAGACGTAAATAAGCCGTACTGTCAAAGGTTGTTGCTGTTGCCCCACAAATACCGAAATTACATTGATCGCGATACGAGATACTTCTGCAGCCAGTCCATTGTCCATCGTAACGAATACCTACGTTCAGTGGGCTGTTACTTCGAATTACCCTAAACGGAAACACGAAACCTCTGCCGCCATTTCCAAATGTTTTTTGAAACAGCTTTCGTGCAGTATGGGTTAGGAAATCCGCTTGAATATGGCTGTCGCCAATATGCGTAATGACAACTTTTTGCTGTTTTTCGTGCACATAATTGTCTAGTGCTTCATAGAATTTTTTCAGGCTTTCTGACTGATAGAGTACGTTTTTCTTGTAATCAACAGACTTGTATTCCGGAAAATAAATTGGCAAAGAGGTAGCGGTAGTCTTAGTAAACGATGTACTAAAAACCGCAAACGCAAGACCTAATAAACCAAATAAAAACCTTTGTGTCAAATGAATTTTCCGTTATGGCCGCTTTTAACGTCGTTAACGATTCGCTTTACTTCTTGCTCATTTTCTTTATTGCAAATAAGTAATGCGTCTTCGGTGTCCAATACAAACAAATCTTGAACCCCTTCTAAAACCACTAATTTGTCTTTTGACGAAACAACCAAGTTTCCTTCTGAAGAAGACAACTCTACATTTTCGCCTATTATTACATTTTGTTCTTCATTTTTATCCGCAACGTCATAGAGCGATTTCCACGTTCCTAAATCAGACCAACCAAAGGCCGACGGTAAAACATAAACGTTTTCAGATTTTTCAATTATCCCGTAATCGATAGATATGTTTTGGCAGGCCGGATATACTTGATCAATTAAATCTGTTTCTTTTTCTGAATAATAGGCTGACGTATTTGACGAAAACAATTCAGCCATGTCAGGCAAATGCTGATCAAAGGCTCTAGTAATCGCGCCAACCGACCAAATAAAGATTCCAGCATTCCACAAAAAGTCACCGCTTTCAACAAACTGCTTTGCCAATTCTATATCTGGCTTTTCAAGAAATGTCTTGACTTGGTGTATACCTGGTTCAACATCAGCTTCCTGAAACTGGATATAGCCATAACCGGTGTCTGGCCTAGTCGGTTTAATACCTAAGGTCACCAACGCATCATTAGATTCAGCAAACTGCATAGCCGACTGCACTTGTGTATTGAAGGCCTCTGTATCGATGATTAAATGATCAGAAGGTGCTACAACAACTACCGAATTAGGATCTTTGGATTCAATTTTATAACACGCATAAGCAATACAAGGCGCTGTGTTCTTTGCAACCGGTTCACCCAATATTTGGTTATCGTCTATATTGGGTAGTTGCTCCTTAATTAAATCTCTGTAAGCCTCATTAGTCACAATATATATATGTGACTCAGGCATTATGTTGGAAAATCGCTTGTAAGTCATTTGAAGAAGTGACTCCCCAAGTCCAAGAATGTCTAAAAATTGCTTGGGTTTTGTAACCCTACTTACTGGCCAGAAACGAGTACCAACCCCTCCTGCCATTATCACTGCATACTTATTCATTATAAAATGCCTTCTCTGTTTAAATCATGTATATGTACCATGCCAATATACGACTGTCCATCAAGCACAATCACTTGACTTATTTTCTCCTGCCTCATTATGGCCGTAGCTTCAGCCGCTAAATCATTGGCTTGCATGCTGATTGGGCTTCCACCCATAATGTCTTGAGCCACAAGGTCGTTTATCCCATCCTCACGCTCTAACATTCTGCGAATATCGCCATCGGTTATCACACCTATTACTTTTGCGTCGTTTAAAACGGCAACAGCCCCTAATCTTTTCTTCGTCAACTCCATAATTACCTGGCGAATAGTGGCTTCTGGTGAAACAACTGGTTTGTTATTCAAAGAAGCGAGGTCGCCCAAAGTTGTATACAACCTCTTACCTAAAGCCCCGCCTGGATGATATCTCGCAAAATCTGAAGATGTAAAACCGCGTGCTTTAAGCAGGCAAACCGCTAAGGCATCGCCCATAGCCAATTGTGCAGTTGTACTAGTTGTTGGAGCCAAATTGTTCGGGCAAGCTTCTTTTTCCGTTGATACGTTTAATTTATACTTTGCGCCTTTGCCGAGAAAGGAGTCTAAGTCTCCAACCATAGCTGCCAATAAGTTCCCAGCCTGTTTGATTAATGGCACAAGTGCTTTAATCTCTGGAGTATTTCCACTTTTTGATATGCAGATTACAATGTCGTCTTTTTGAATCATCCCAAGGTCTCCATGAACGGCGTCAGCCGCGTGCATAAAAACTGCAGGAGTACCCGTGCTATTCAATGTGGCCACTATTTTGGTGCCGATTGCTGCACTTTTACCAATTCCTGTAACAACAACACGTCCTTTGGCTTCCAATATCGCATTAACCAAATGAACAAAATCGTCATTAAGCTGATCCTCTAAACGCTTAACAGCAGTTGCCTCCATTGCAATCGTCTCCTTAGCCCAACCCAGTACTTCCTCTTTATTTTGCAAAAGCTTATCTATTTGATGCAAATTAAATTTTTTTTGCTGTGAAACTGAAAGTTTTACTAATTTAGTGCTACAAAGAAACCTACAAGGTAAAACATAGGAGAGCGGGAGTAGATGACACAGCAGACGGTAGATATTAAGAAAAGTTTAAAAGACTTTTTTGGGTTCGATTCATTTAAGGGGAATCAGGAAGCGGTAATCCAAGCCATTCTTGAAGGAAAAGACAGTTTTGTAATCATGCCAACAGGTGCTGGCAAGTCTCTTTGCTATCAACTTCCTGCATTGATGCAAGAAGGAACAGCAATTATCATTTCTCCATTAATTGCCTTAATGAAGAATCAGGTTGATTCGATTCGAGGTTTTGGAGAAAGTGACGCCATTGCACACTTCCTTAATTCTTCTTTGACCAAAACTCAGGCGACGATTGTAAAATCAGACGTGATGAGTGGAAAAACGAAGATGCTGTATGTGGCTCCGGAAACCTTGAAAAAAGAAGAAACAGTTGATTTCTTGCGCTCTGTTAAAGTCTCTTTTGTTGCAGTAGATGAAGCGCACTGTATTAGTGAATGGGGTCATGATTTTAGACCAGAATACAGAAGAATCAAAGAAATTATAAAAGCGATAGATGATGTACCAATGGTTGCGTTAACAGCAACAGCAACACCTAAGGTTCAATTCGACATCCAGAAAAACCTTAATATGGTGGATGCAGAGGTTTTCAAATCATCATTTAATCGCGACAATTTATACTACGAGGTAAAAGCAAAAGGCAAAAAAGGTCAGACGTTAAAAGACATTCTTTCCTTCATCAATAAAAGACAAGGCAAATCAGGCATCATTTATTGCTTAAGTCGTAAGAAGGTTGAAGAAGTCGCTGAGATTTTGGTAGCTAATGGCGTTAAGGCACTTCCCTATCATGCTGGATTAGATGCCAAAACAAGGTCAAGTCATCAGGACAAATTCCTTATGGAGGAAGCTGATGTTATTGTTGCGACCATTGCGTTTGGTATGGGGATTGACAAACCTGATGTGCGTTTTGTCATTCATTACGATGTACCCAAAAGCTTGGAAGGTTATTATCAAGAAACGGGTAGATCAGGTAGAGACGGAAAAGCAGGCGATTGTGTTTTATTTTACAACCCAAACGATAACGAAAAGCTAGAGAAGTTTTTAAAAGACAAACCGGTTGCTGAAAGAGAAATTGGGACCCAACTCATATTAGAAATGGCTTCGTTTGCTGAAAGTGCACAATGCAGACGTAAGTTCCTGTTGCACTACTTCGGCGAAAATTTTGACGCAGACAACTGTAACAAAATGTGTGACAATTGTCGTCACCCCAAAACAATGATCGACGTAAGTGAGCAGTTTGTTCAAATGTTGGAAGTAGTGAAGGCGACCGATGGTCGTGTCGACATGAAGCACATCGTAAATATTCTAGTTGGTAAAGCCTCTAACGATGTCAAGGCGCACAAACACAATGTCCTCCCACAATTTGGTGTTGGAAAAGCACAGGGCGAAATGTTTTGGAAAAGCACAGTACGTCTTGCACTTCTAAATAACCTACTAGAGAAAAATATTGAAAAATATGGCCTGATCAGCATACTAGATAAGACCGATGAATTCTTAAAAAACCCGAGAAAGGTTTTAATGCCGGTTGACACCGAGTTCGAAAGTGTAAACGATTCTGATTTCGAGAATGTTCAACTCGAGACGCTACACGACGAAGAACTGTACCAAAAGCTTAAAACGTTACAAAGGGAAGTTGCTAAACAAAAAAATCTTCCTCCGTATGTGATTTTTCAGGAATCGTCTTTGGAAGACATGGCTACCAAATACCCAATCACCATGGAAGAGATGGAAAACATCTCAGGTGTTGGAAAAAATAAAGCCCTAAAGTTTGGTAAACCGTTTATAGAACTGATAGGCGCATACGTTGAAGAGAACAATATTGATCGACCAGAAGACTTGGTACTAAAAACTGTAGCCAACAAGTCTGGGAAAAAGATTGCCATCATTCAGAACATTGATAAAAAATTGAGCATCGACGACATTGCAAGGTCACTCGCGTTTAACGTTCAAGAATTATTAGATGAAATGGAGCGCATTGTCTATTCAGGCACCAAGTTGGATTTCACCTATTACATAGAAGAGCTCATTGACGATGACGTTAAGGAAGAAATTTTCGACTACTTCAGGTCTACTGAAGACAATGATTTAGATGCAGCGGTAAATGAGTTTGACGGTGATTTCACTCATGACGAAATGCAGCTATTTCGCATCCAGTTTATTAGCGAAGTAGCTAATTAAAAATTCTTTAAAAAAGTTTACGCTTTACATTTAGTATTACTAAATTTGCACCCTTATTTGCCCGATCGTCTAATGGCAGGACCGCTGTTTTTGGTACAGCTTGTGGAGGTTCGAATCCTTCTCGGGCAACAAAAAGTCAGTTAAACTGACACGTTTATGATAACCAGTTGTACTTTTGGCTGGTGAAAGTGAAACGACATTATGCCTTCTTTAATAAACAAAGTAAAAATCTTTAGTGGCTCAAGCAGCCGCTCCGTTGCCGAGAAAATCGCATACTCATACGGTTTACCTCTTGGCGACGTATCTGTTCCTAGTTATAGTGATGGAGAATTCCAACCAAGTATTGACGAATCTGTACGAGGTTGTGACGTCTTTTTTATCCAATCTACAAATCCACCGGCCGACAACTTACTAGAGCTTCTGTTGTTCATTGACGCGGCAAAACGCGCCAGTGCGCACATGGTTACTGCTGTTATCCCATACTTTGGATTAGCCAGACAGGACAGAAAAGACAAGCCCAGAGTACCTATAGGAGCGAAAATGGTAGCAAACATATTGCATGCCGCTGGTGCTGATCGCGTCATGACGATGGATTTACACGCACCGCAAATTCAAGGTTTCTTCGATATTCCAGTGGACCATCTAGACTCTTTAGTAATATTCATACCTTACATCAAAAGTCTTGACTTAGACAATATAATACTTGCTGCGCCGGATGTTGGTGCGACAAAGCGCGTGCGTGAATTCGCTAAAGTGCTGAGTTGCGACATGGTTATTTGCGACAAAGAACGTAAAAGAGCCAATGAAGTAGCCTCTATGGTAGTCATTGGAGATGTTAAGGGAAAAAATGTTGTATTAATTGATGACATCTGCGATACCGCAAATACTTTGGCAAAGGCTGCCCAACTGTTGATGGATCAAGGTGCTCAATCTGTAAGAGCTGTGTGTACGCACCCAGTATTGTCTGGAAAGGCATACGAAACAATTGAAAACTCTGCATTAAATGAGTTGGTTGTATCGGACACCATCCCATTGA
>Ga0209630_10001990_pt1 | contig 20567 bp, 26 predicted proteins | sample COG_01_FD_184745 | JGI IMG/M metagenome (GOLD analysis project Ga0209630, IMG submission 184745) | Pelagic Microbial community sample from North Sea - COGITO 998_met_01 (SPAdes) (version 2) | ecosystem: Environmental > Aquatic > Marine > Neritic zone/Coastal water | place: Helgoland, sampling... | reverse complement strand
AGAAGATGATAAAGCTTTTATAGCAGCACTAGGTAAATATCTTTCTCCTGTTTTACTAGAAGGTTTACCAGATTTAGTTCTCCACTTTTGCTTACTCCAATTCTTTAAGCTTTGTTGAGACTTAGCTAATGCCATTATGATTTGTATCCTCCACCTGCTTTCTTATAAGCTTTAGCTAGAGCCTGTGCTTTTCTTGCACTCCATTGTCCAGCACCTGTGCCATGAGAAGCTTGTGATTTTATTCTTTGAAATATTTTTTTTCTCATTGTAGGTTTTGTATAATTACCTGCTTTATTTACTGTACTCATATTTAAATATATACTTCTCCATTATTTAATAAATTCATATTTTTATAATAGTTTTTAATATTATTTGCTGCAGCGTTACCATAAACTTTTGCAACTAACTCTCCTCCACCTGAACCTCTTATATCAGTACCACCATAATTTGCATTAAAATTTGTCATACCATAAGAACTACCAGTAGGAATTGGCACTCCTAGTTCAGGAGTTTCAGGAGTAGGTGCTAATAAACCTTTAGCTATATCTCCAATTTTACTTTTATTTTTTGAAAAAAATCCTTGTGTAGCTTGTTGTTTACCAAATGTTTCTGCTCCATTAAAAGTATACTCAGTAGCTTGTCCTGGTAAAGTTGTTCCCATCCCGTAATCACCAGTTTGTCTTAAATCAGGTATCTCTGTTTTAATTTGATATTTACCAGTACCTGTTCCAATGTAATCCATATCTCCAGCATATTCCATAATTTCATTTGTATAGTTTTTAGCTGCATTATTATTTTCTACAAATGAACCAATTTGTTCATCATTAAGATAAGTATCCATTTCCATAGCTTTGCTTTTAATATCATTAAACATTCTTTTTGCATTTTCTCCAAAACCATCTAGTCTAGCTTTGTATGCATCATTAATTGTATCAGTAACAAGTCTATCAGAAGTAATACCAGATGAATTAGTTTTAGTAAACCATCCACCAGGTTGTGTTAAAGTTTGTTTACCTAATTCTGAAGCTTGTAATGTTCCTTTTTGAATTGCAGCAGCAGCATCTGAACTACTAATAACAGAAACACCAGGGTCTCCCATTCCAAAAACTTCAACTGTACCTTCTTTAGCTGTTAAAGGTTTTGGCATTACAGATTTTAATTTGTTTTTACCTGCATTATATAAATTTTTAGCACCTTGAGATATTCTACTAAATATATTTCCACTACCTTTAGGTGCAAGTTTACTAAATGCTTTACCGATAGTTTTACTAATTCCTTGTTTAACTGTTCCAGCAAAAGTATTAAAAGCTTGATAACCAGTTCTTATAGAATTACCTATTGTACCAATAGATTTTAAAAATAAATTAGATGAGTTCATTAATCCTGTAGTTCCTCCTGCAGTACCAATTATAGAACTTAATCCTCCTAATGCATAAGGCATAGCAATAGATAAAGCAATCATTCCAAGTGGACCAAGTTTATTAGATATTTTAGCAACACCTTTCATAACAGATTTGCCAATTTTTTTTACAGATTTAGCAACTTTTTTTACAACTCTAGTAATAGGCTTAGTTATTTTCTTAGCTACTTTTTTAATTGACTTTGTTATTTTTTTTACTACCTTACCCATAACCAACTATCCTTTGTTTTTTGTTTCATTATTGTTCTTACTGTGTTATTTTTATTTAATCTTATCCAATGTATATTTTTATTTATACCAATTGTTTTTAATGCATTATCTTTTAACCACTTCATTATTTGTTTTGTATTTTTAGTTGCAACAAAATCAACATGAAGCATTATATTTCCACAATTCCAGTTTTCAATTATACCTGTATTTAAAAAATATAATTCTGTTTTATTATCAACATTAGCCCAGTTTGTAAATCCTATTAATTTACCATTGTCATAATGTTTTTTATATTGAGATAATGATAAAGAAGGAATTATTGACTTTGCTAATTCTCTATCAGTATACGAATCATATCTAGAAAACTTTCGATATAATTCTATTACCTCTATTATATCAGTAATATTAACCATTGTCAATACTTACTATTAATACTATTTACCCCAGTTATCCCAAATTTTATAAGCAAAATTACCAAGACTTTCTAATTGTTTTCTTCTGTTATCATCTTGGACTGCTTCATTATCTAAAGCAGCTAATGTTAATTTTGTTTTTTGTTCGTTAGCATTTTGAGTTGCATCATACTCCCACTTAGCAGAATCTCTCATTTCTTGCCATAAAAAAGATAATCCTTGATTACTTAAATTAAATGCGTTCATTGCATTAGCTTGATTAACAGCATTTTCTCCTGCAGTATTAGCTTGATTTAATTGTCTTCTCCAAGCAACATTTGATTGTTCTATAGCTAAAGAATTTTGAACATTAAATTGATTTCTATTATATTCAAGTTGTTCATTAAACTGGTCAATTTGTGCATTAAGAGTACTTTGTAATCTTTGTGCTTCTAAATCATTACCTTGATTTAAAGCTGCAACTCGATTAGCTTCAGTAATATTAAATTGTGTCATAGCATCATCTCTTGCAGCATTTTGAATATTAATTGTATTAGATAAATTAGTCATAAATTCAGTAGCTTGATTTTCACTAGATGCATTAAACTGTTCAGCAGCATTTGCAGCAGCTTGGTCAGTTAACATAGCTTGTTGTCTATTCTGTGTATTTATTACTTCAGTCTGTTGAGCATTAGTTAAGTTAGCCATATCCATTTGTAAAAAAGCTTGTGCATTTAATACAGCTTTTTGTTGTGCATTAGATAAATTAGCCATATCCATTGTAGCTAACTGAACAGCATTTTGCATAGTAGCTTGTTGAGAATTATTTAAATTTTGTAATTCAAATGTTCTAAATAAATTAGAATTTGAAATTGCAGTTTGCTGTTGATTGTTTAAATTTAAAACATCCATACCTGCAGTTGTTTGAGCATTTGCTAAAGCAGTACCTTGAGAATTATTTAAATTAGCTAAACCCATTTGTTGAGTTAACTGTGCTTGAGTTAATCCAGCTTGTTGTAAGTTAGCTAAATTAGCTAGTCTTACTTGCTGTTGTTGATTAGCTGAAGCAATAATTGCTTGTTGTTCATTAGTAGCATTTAATTTTGTTAACTCTTGTGCAAACTGACCATTCATCATATTTGCTTTCATATCATTTTCAGCATTAACTAGTTGTGCTTGAAAACTTTGTTGAGCAGTTAATACAGAAGCTTGTTGTTCGTTAGTTAAATTTTGTGATGCTCTTTGTTGTAACGCAGTAGCATTTGATTGTGCTATAGGTAATGCATTTTGTATAATAGCATTTACTAATGCATCTCTACCAATAGAAGATTTACTTAAACCTCTTGCAGCTAAATTCTTTTCAACATTTTCAACAGCACCTCTTGCCCATGTAGGAATACTACCAGTATCAATACCATCTAATAAAGTACTAATTTGTGTAGATACTAAAGCATCTGTAGGTAATGAAGCAACTTGTGCTTGAACTGCAGCAGGTTGTTGCATAATAGTTGCTGTAACTTGTGCAGGATTACTAGCAACTGCTGCTTGAATATCAGCAGGTAATGTAGCAGTTTGTCCATTAACAGTAGCAGCAGTACCACTTACAACTTGTGCTAATGCACCAGCAGATAATTGTCCTTGAGAAGCTTGAGCTATTGCTGAAGTAGTTGGAGCTGCTGTAGCACCTGTAGTAGTACCAGATAATGTTCCAGTAACTGTACCTACTTGTGCTTGAGTTCCAATAGTACCAGTTTGAGCAGTACCTGTTTGAGCAGTACCTGTAGCACCAGTCATAGTTGCTACATTAAAAGTTCCAGGAGCTTGAACTTGTGTAGCTGTTGCACTTGTAGGAGCTGTAATAGCAGCTTTAGTAATACCTACATCTTGAATATCAGTAGGTGATGTCATAGTTGTACCACTAATTAATTCATCAGCTTGTACAGTTTGTTTAGTATATTTTTGTTTTGCAGCTTCAGCTACTTCTGGTGATTTAATTTGACCAGCAACATATTTATCTAAAAATTGATTTCTTTCACCTACTTTTTGTTGTACAGGTTTAGCAGCTTCAGGAATTTTTTCAAACTTTCTAGCTTCATCACCAACAGCAAATTTCTGTCTCATTTTATTTAGTCTCATTCTTTTTACTTTTGGAATCATTGTTTACCTATTTAATAAAAAAATTATATGCACCACCTATCATACTAGAAATAATTAATAGTATCCAGATAGCACCTTTACCTTTGTTAATATCAGCTCTAAGACATTTAGTTTCATTACGAAGTTCTTTTATTTCTCTTACTAAAAAATCTATCTTTACTTCTGTAGCTGATTTTCTTGGCATTATCTTCCTTGTCCTTTATAAATCTTTACACCTGTTTGTCTTCGTTTATGTTTATTCATAGTACTTGTGTTTGGTCTTTTACCTTGTGAACTTCCTTTTGCTATTCTTTCATGAGAAAGAAAATCTTTAAACTTCTTAGCCATTATGGTTTAGGTGTATCTGATTTAACTTTAGCAATAGCATCTTCCCAGTTAGTAGTACCATTAACCTTATCCCAGTACTGTAAATCTAGCTGTTCCTGTATTGATGGATAGGCAGTTGCTCTATCTCTTTGATATTGATTAGCGTCATACTCTGCTTGTAGTTCTGTCATCTTAGCTTCTATGTCAGCTACTGGTATAGGTGTTGTTCCATTTAACCATTCAATAGTATTTATATCTTCTCCATTTACAGTTACTTCTGCATTTGGATTTATTTTTTGTATTGCTTTAACTATATCTGTCATAATTTATCCTGCTATCTCCATTACTGTTATACTAGATGGAAAAGTAGCTCTGTTTATGTCATCTCCTGAACCACTTGTTCTACCCCATGTAAAAGTTTGAGAATTACTGCTTGTTAAACCTTGTAATTTATACGTAGTTGCTGAAATAGTATTTGGAGAATCTAAAAACATTACACTAGCACTATAAGTTTCTGTACCTTGCGAAACTCCATGTGTAGTATGAATACCACCACTTGCTCTTACTCTGTTAGAGCCAGATTGGTCAGCTAAAAATATATCTGTACTTCCTCTTACAAGTTTTAAAAGACCATTTCTATCAGTACCATCAATACTTATAGAACCAGTAGCAGTTATAAAAATTTTACTAGATGTGCTTGAAGGAGTTATTGAAACTGACATACCAGTAATATCTGTAAAACTTGTAGAAGTAGTTGTAAAAACATCTAGTTTAGTTGTAGATTGAACTTGCAAAATCTTTCCTTTACCAGAGTTTGCTCCTAATGTAATTAATGCCATATTGTTATACTCCTATTAATGCTTGGATTTCGTCATCATCTAATCCCAAGTCTTTTAGTTTTTGTTTGCCAGATGCTTTCTTATCTATTGCTGTTTGTTCAGTGTCTTTTAATTCTTGTATCTTAGCATTTACTTCTGCTTCTGTTGGCATAGTAGCACCATCTTTAATAATCTTAATGTGTTGATATTGCATACGTTCAGAGTTAGGAATTTTATTTCCATTGTCGTCTTCTTTTTTCCAGCCATACCATTGTGATTTATCTGTATTAAAATAAGCTAATGCTTCTTGTAAATAATCCATTATTGGCTATCTCCTAAACGAATAAATGTTAAATATGTTTCATTTTGGTCTGTATTACCATAAACACTCCAAGTACCACCAGCATCAACTCTTGCTTTTACTTTTACATTTGAGGTATCAGTTACATTTACAAAAGTATGAATTTCTACATTAAAATAATAGCCATCAGCATCTCCACCTCTACCTATTGCTTCTCTAGTATATGTTGAATTATTTATAGTAGTCCATAATTCATTATTAATTGTAGTATTATATGCATGACCATGAATATTAAATTGTACTTTATATAATCCTGTTGTTGGAAAACTCCAAATACCAGAACTAACTGACATTCCAGTTCCAATTTTAGAAAAACTTGCATCATCTACTCTCTCCCAGTTTGATGAAACTGGGTCGGCACTTGCACTAAAAGCTGCTGTAATTCTAAAAATATCAGCTTCTGTAATTCCACTAGCTGGTAATGTGCTAAAACTATTATCTCCTCTTAAAAAGGTTGTAGCATCTTTAGTTCCTGTTGCTGTTAGTTTAGCAAGTGAAACAGCACTATCTCCAAGTTTAGCAGTAGTTACAGAGCCATCACTAGGTACTGTCATAACTCCTGTTCCATAATGTAAAAAGAAATTACAAACGCTTGTGCTTGGTATAGCAACGCCAAAGTCTATTGTAGAACTTGAAACTGTAAAGTTAGTAGCTTGAACCACACCATCAATACTAATCAAGCATGATTGAGCAGAGTTTGGTGTAAATGCTACTGAACCTTTTGTAATAGAATAAGAACTAGAACCATCAAAGGTAATATTATCTAGTACCTCTATGTTTGATATTTTATCTAATCCTCTGCCAAGATAAGCCATTACTCTGAACCTCCATTATCTATTACTGTTCCACCATCTGCTATCCATTCCTGTATTGCTTGGTAATCTGTGTTGTCTTCAACTAAAGGTACTGATTTAACTATATTAGAATTTACATAAGTTACTTGGTAACTTACAAACTCTCCATCTAAATAATTTTTTGTAATTGTATCAATCATAATTATAACTCCGAATTTAATGCTATACTTGCACTTGCATTATTTGACCTAACATAACCAGCATGACCAGCAGTTCCACTAACTTGACTATTGTTATACAAGTTAATTTCATTTAGACTTGCTACACCACCTCCAGCTATATCATTAAAATTATCTGTAGCACCGTTTCTTGATATTTTGTAATAATTTGTTCCTGATACATAAACTACTGTAGGTACTGCTCTCATAGTATTAGGAAATGTAATATTAAAAAATATCTGTGAAGAAATATAATAGCCACCTACTCCTACATCTTGTGAACCAGAAACATGAAGATAATAATACCTTTGACATCTCTGTAAATTCACATCAACAGGCAAGAACTCAAAATCAGATGCTACTTCTCCAGCTTCTAATTGTACTCCAGTAAATTGTACATAGTCATTAGCACTTGCAAGAGCATTAACTTGACCTACTGCTTGGTTAGCAGCAGTATAAGAGTTCCAAGTAGTGTTTAAAGTTCCAGAAGTAAAATTACTTCCAGCACCAAAATATAACTCTACATCTAAAGACCTACCATTATCATTAGCAAATGCACCAGTAGTATCTGGTGGAAAGGTAATTGTTTTATACTCCCAAGTATTTGCAGAACTTACTGTGTATGCTTTTGAAATAAATCTTGAGTTATCATCATCAGTAAGATGAGCAATATATGTTCCTGTAACTGATGCTTTTATCCAAAATGATAAAGTTAAACTTTTAGCAGATGATGTACCTTTTAATAAGTATTGTAAATTTTGACCTTCAATTCTTTGTGTTATTAGATTAACATCACTAGCACCTGGATTTGCACCACTACTAGCCTCTAAAAATTTTAATGATTTTACAAAACCAGAACCAGTAGGTGCATCTGTTGCTTGTGACATTGTAATTTGACCAGCACCTCTTGATATTCTCCATCTATCGCAAGTTCTATAACCAGTAGATACATTAATTTCAGATGTGCTTCTTTGTGCTATGCTCATGTCACCATTGATGATGATGTTTCTGAACTTAACATTGTCTTGAAATCCAGCACTTGGTATTTTTGATATTGCCATCTTATGTATCTCCTAATCTTACAAATGTAAAATGTGTTTCGTTTTTAGTGCTTGAACCTCTTAAAATACAAGAGGAGTTCATGCTGTCAGTTGCAAATTTAAGTTTGCATTGCGAAGTATCAGTCACATCAAAAAAAACAGAGGCAGAACTGTTTTTATAATGTGCACCTCCAGTAGTTGATGCATTAATATCAGCTCTTTGAGTATATGAAGAATTGTTTATAGTTGTAAACATTTGAAGTAAAGATATATTTTCGTTTGTTACGTTCCAATTTGCATACATTACTATTTGATAAACTCCAGTTGATGGAAAAGTAAAAATTCCAGAAGATACTGTCATAGCCGAACCAATGTAACCAGCTCCAGCAGTATCGTCTCTTTCAAGATTTGCAGTTATATCGGCATCTGTATTTGTTATATCTGCTGTTAATCTCCAGCTATCTGCAACTGTAATTCCACCACCTTTGATAAGTGAGTAGTCTATTCGTTTTAAAGTTCCAGCATCACTTACTAGAAACTCATCAGTATCAGCTGGTTCAGATGCTAAAGCAGTTTGACCAGTAATTAAATCAGCAGAAACTTGTGAACTTCCAACAGATGCATTTGGAGGATTTACTGTTTGAACAGCTTTACCTAAATACACACAGTACATATCGTCAGATGATGATGTAGCACTTGTTAGTGTTAGACTTGTGCCAGATGCAGAATATGCAGTTGTAGGTTCTTGTCTAACAAAGTTAATAAATAATGCTAACTCATTTGCATTAGCAACTGGATTATCCAATGTGTAAGATGTAGTCGCACTTGTAGTGAAGTCTTGCTTCTGAAAAGCACTATATTTTTCAGCTGGAGTATTTCCTATGTAAGCCAAATTTATTCTCCTATGAACTTATTGCATCTACTGTTGATACCCAAACATCTAAAGATGAAGCTGTATCTGAAATTACTTTAAGAATATCTCCAGATTGAACTACAAATTTAGCTCCACCATCTAATACTTGTAATGATGAACCTGCAGGAATAGGTGCATCCTTAATTAAATAAATATCGTTTGAACCATCATTGATATATACAGATGCTATAACTGATGAACCAGTTACATTTGAAACTGATATACCAACTACTGTATCAAAACTGTCTGCAGTAAATAAAGTTGCTGCTGATGTTCCTACATCGTTGCTTGTGTATCTTCGAAAGTTTTGTGCCATGTTTTATCCTAATTATACTAGTTTATTGTTTATATGTCAACACTCTTACAAAGCGATTGCCATTGCTATACTAAATCCATTAGTTGCTTTTGCATCTAATTGAGTTTGTACTGAAGAAGTTACACCATTAATGTAACTAAATTCTGTATTGTCTACTGAACCATCACCAACTAGATTAGCATTTAATCTAGCAGAAGCATCAATAGTTGCTTGTTTACTATCTATCTGTGTTTGAATAGCTGAAGTAACACCATTTAAATATCCAAATTCTGTATTAGATATTGACCCATCATGAATTTTTGTAGCATCTATAGCTGCTGCAGCTTTAATATTTGCATCAGCTAAATTAGTAATTGAATTCCCAGTAGCATCTACATCAATAGTTTTGTTAGTAAATGTAGTTGTGCTTGAAGGTGTTACACTAGAAACATTATTATCAACATATGTTTTAATTGCTTTAGCAGAAGCAAGAGTATCATCACTTGCAGAAACACTTGTTAAATCTGTATCAAGAACACCTGAAGCTAAATCTGCAACTTCAAGGTTTGTAATACTATTTCCAGTACCATTAGCATCAATAGTTTTGTTAGTAAATGTAGTTGTACTTGAAGCTGTAGTATCTGCAGTTAAAGTTACTGCTCCACTTGTACCACCACCAGATAAACCTGTACCAGCTACAACTTCAGTAATATCTCCAGTTGGAACTGTTGCTACTTGTGTATCTACATAAGCTTTAATAGATTGTTGTGTGGCTAAATGACTAGCAGAATCAGAAGACATATTATCTTCATCTTTAATTGAAGTACCTGAAATAGTATCATTCAATACTGCTGATGTTAAAGTTTTATTTGTAAGAGTATCTGTTGTAGCTTTACCTACTAATGTATCTGTAGATGTTGGTAAAGTTATAGTTCCAGTATTTGATATTGTTGAAATTACTGGAGTAGTTAAAGTTTTATTTGTAAGAGTTTGTGAACCTGTTAATGTAGTTACAGTAGAATCAATATTAAAAGTAACTCCATTACCTGCACCAACAGAATCAATACCAGTACCACCAGCTAATGTTAAAGTTTCTGAATCTAAATCAATATTTAATGCACCACCTGTATCACCTTGAAAATCTAAATCTTGAGCTGTTACTTGTGAGTCAACATATGTTTTGATTGCTTTAGCAGAAGCTAATGTATCATCTGAAGCAGAAACTGAAGTTAAATCTATATCTAAAACTCCAGATTTTAAATTATCTACTTCTACATTTGATAATGTATTATTATCTATATCTAAAACTTTATTAGTTAAAGTTTGTGAACCTGTTAATGTTGCAACTGTTGAATCAATTGCAAATGTCATAGTCTGTGCAGAACCTGTAGTATCAATACCAGTTCCACCAGTTAATGTTAATGATTGTGAATCTAAATCAACTGCTTGAGAACCACCAGTATCACCAGAAAAATCTAAATCTTGTACTGTTACTTGTGCGTCTACATAAGTTTTAATAGCTTTAGCACTAGCTAATGTATCATCACTTGCTGATACTGAAGTTAAATCTGTATCTACATCTGTAATACTTGTAGCTGAACCAATTACTAAACCATCTAAAGTAACTGTACCATCAAAGAAAGCATCTTTAAATTCTAAAGAACTTGTACCTAAGTCAATATCATTATCTGTTATAGGTACAATTGCACCATCTAATAATTTAAATTGTTCTGTAGAAGTTCCTGATACATCAATATGAAAACCTATTTCATCATTAGTAGTATCAATTAAAATTTTATTTAAAGGAGTAGCAAGACCTGCATCTCCAATTAATCCTATGACTGGACCTTCTGCTGTTGTTCCATCATGCTTATGTCCTGAAGCTACATTAAAAGCAGCTAATAATTGATTATATTCATTATTAAATAATGCTGCTGTAATTATATCACCATTATTTAATGAACTCTGTCTAGTATATCCTGCCATAATTTATCTTCTTCCTCCTGCTATGAATGAAACAAACATTCCATTTACTGAGTATGGAGAATTTGTATCATTACTAAAAAATTTAAAGTTATTAGAAAAACCACTTCCTGTTACTGTTACACTTTTACTTGGTAATGTTGTTGCTCCAAATCTTCCTGTACCAAATGTTGCTGTACCAAATAATGAAGGAGAACTTAAATTTCCTACTGCAAAGTTTCCTGGTTGTGGAACTTCACTACTTTCAAAATCATATCTAATTCTTAAATTTAAATCGTTTTGTGTTCCTTCAGGTTCAATATTTGCTTTTATTTTATATAAACTTTTTCTTAAACCATTATCACCATAATCCATGTCTGGTGTTTGAAACTCTGCTTCAACATTTGAACCATCAAAACTATTACCAGTATCATGTTTATACACATAACCTGTTTCATCAATATGAAATAGAGCTTCTGTTCCATCATTATTAATAGTAGAAGTACAAAATTTTACAGATAAACCTTTTGTTTCACTCCATTCAAAAGCAGGAATACCTTCAGAACTATATTTAAATGTTCCTATAATTCCTTTTTGTCCTAAACTTGCTTGTCCACTTTGATAATAAAATAATCTATATTGACTTCGTTCTCTTATTACCATACTAGAAATAGTGTAGTTACTAAAATTATTAATAATATTATTAACTAAGGGTAGTATTTTTCTAGATATAGAACTTAATTCAACATCATCAATTCTAGCTGTTCCAGCGACTGTTCTTAATCCATCAGGTGCTAAGAAAATTAAATCTCCACCTATCTCTTGAATTGAATTACCACTTATACAACCAATATTTTTTGTTACTGATTTGATTATAGGTGTAGAATCAAGGTTTGTCAACTCATATATACTATTTTTACAAAATATAATTAAACTATTTCTAAATACCTTAATACCTGTTACTATATCTCCAACATCTACAAAACCTGCAGAAGCACCTTCAAAATCATAAGGCTTTAATCTAGTACTATAATATACTAAACTAGGATTAGTTGATTGTCCTGAAACTACAATTCTTTCAGCATATCTTTCAATTAATGAACATTTTTCTGGAGAAGACCTATGTACTTCTTCAAAATGATATTTATTATTATCATCAATAAAAAATTCACCTATTCTATTTTGACCATCTACAAAATATATTGTACCATTTTCACCATGAGACTCAAAATTTATAAACTGAACATTACTTTGATTGGTTCTTAATATTGTAGTAGCACTAGCTAAATCAGTTGAAGCTATACCACCTTTAAAATAAGTTAATCCATTTTGTGTACTAGCAGTATTAGCATTTATATCTAATGTTAAAACAGTATCACTTGTAATAGATAATACTTTATAAAAATTTCCATCTATTTTAATATCATCTCCAACAATAAACTCAGAAGTAAATACAGTACTAGTTCCTGTTACTGTAGGAGAACCTGAAGTAATTGAAACTGTTCCAGTAGCTGTTACAAAAGTATCTTTATTAATTTGAACATATGAACTCCCTGATGTACTAAAATATAAATTATTGCCTTGAGCAACAATTATACCTCCAGCATATCCTGTAATACCATGAACTGTATCAGTAGCTAATCCTGAAGGAATTACAGCACTTGATGTTCCTAATTTTTCATAACCACTTACTCTTCTATATCCTCCTGTAGTAGAGGATTCAAAATTTTGTAAAACTGTAGCAGCTCCAGGAGTTCTAAATAAAGCATGAGAACTTGAAATTAAATCCAAGCCACCTTGTACTGTAATTGAAGCTCCTTGAGTTGGCATAGTTTATCCTTAATATAAATATGTAAATCTAACATCTGACATATACTCTGGTTGAGGAGAGTTTAATTGGTCAGCCATATTTTGTAATCCTTTTTTATATTCATCTAAAGCTAATTGTGATTGTGCAATATTGTCTTTAAATTGATAAATATAATATCTAGCTCTTGCTAGTAAAACTGGTTTGTATTGTTCTGGAAATAAAACCTTATCTGTATCTACTGATAATTCAGTAGGTCTATTATAAGCAAAGAAATATATTCTATATACATCATCTGGTATAGGAGATAATCCAAATCTTCTACCATCTGAACTTCTTAATACTCTTAGTGGTGTTGAATAAGTTTGTGAATTAGCTTTGTTTGCTTCTTCACCTTGAGCATAATTAGCTCTCCAAGCTGATAAAGTTGTAAATGCTAATTTATTAATTGTATGAGGAGCTGTCTTACCTGTAACACCTTCTGTTGTTAAAGTAAAATCATCCCAGTTAACTGAATCATAATCTGTATCTACATCAGTTGAACCTGCTTTTAAAAGATACCATCTTTGTCCAGCTACTGTTTCAATAAATGTATTACCATAATAATCATTTTGAGGTGCTGCAGTTTTTAACCAAGACCATTCATCGACTGCATCTACAATATCAAAGTAAGCTCTGTTAACACAATTAGATACGAATTTTTGTATGCCTAATGCTCCTGATACTGTTGTTACTTCTGGTTCATTTATTTCAACCAGTAATTCGTTTGTCATTGATAAGTAAGTTTTAGCCATTTAACAGTTCCATGCTCTTAGTGATTTATTAATTCTTGAATTAGGGTCTCTTGCAGTTTTCTTAGATGTAAGTTTTTTCTTCATTCCTTTCATCCTTGCACAAAAACTCTTTCTTCTTTTATTACCTACTACTTTACTTGGTGCTTTAAGTTTTCTTTTCTTACCAGTTTTAGTTTTACCTTTATTGTAAGAAGCTCTACCTTTAGCATTAAGTCCACCTTTAGGATTTTTTCCTTCTTTACGAGTCCATGCAGGTGAAGACATTATACCCATATTAATTCTTATTTCTTTTTATTACTATTTTTACTTTTTTGAATAGTAATAGTCATCATACCACCATGACCTTTTTTATTTCGGTGAACTTTTCCACCATGTTTGTATTTACCTTTGTTTACTATTTTTCCACCAGGCATTGCTTTTTTCATTGGCATATTGTTTCTCCTATAAAATGTATGCGATTATAATTATAATACCTACAATAAAAACTTCTTTTTTATGATGTTCTTTGTAGTGATTAATTTTGTTTGTCCAATATTTACTTAACATAATTCTTCTCCTAAATTAAGAGGATGGGGATATTGCTACCCCCACCCAATAGTGTATTAAAAATTAATCTATTGCGTAGATAATTTTACCAGCTACTTCTGGTCTTAATACTTTTCTTCCCCATACCATTAAACCTCTAACGATATCTGAGAAAGTACCTGTATCTCTAACAGTTTCCACTTTGTTCATGCTTGACGCAGCAGCAGTTGAACTCATGTGACCGAATAGAGCTTCAGGTGCAGTTGCTGAACCAGCAGGTGTAGCACCAGATAAGTCATTAGTTGGTAGGTTGTTTGATTTGTACATTGAAAAACCTCTAAGTAATCCAGATGCAACTAAACCATTTCTGATTGAACCTTGACCAGCATTAAAGTCTACTGATAAAAGTTTTGATGCAGAGTTAGAAAGTTGATTGTACCATTCAGGTGCAGCAACAAACCATCTTCCATCTTCAGGTGCGTTAGCTTCATCTAATTCCTTAGCAGCTAATGCCATTTGGTTTAAAGGGTCAACTTCACCACTTCCAAATCCAATATCAATTGGAGTTGAAGTAGTTCCCATTCCTGTAGTTGCAGTTGCTCCTGCAGAAATAGCTGCTAGAATATTACTATCCATAGCATCTCTTAATGCATAAGCAGCATTGTCTGCAGCTATAGCTTGGAAGTTGACATGAGAGAATCTCTTCTCTAAGTCATCAATCTTAAATGAAAAAGATTTAGCTTGGTCTACAGTTAGAACAAGTTCTTGGTCAGTTAAGTCAGTTGATGTTACAGCCAGACCTCTTGTGTAGTCTGCTACTGCTATTTGAGGCTCTTTGATAATGTTAACAGTATCACCGAAAGATGAGATTTCTCCCATGTAATCTGTGTTACATACTGCTTCTGCTACTGCAGCTTTTCTTAGAGCTATTTGTACTTTCTTTGAATAGATTTCAGGAATGAAAAAACCATTAGTTTGACCTGAAACACCTAATCCAAAGTTATATGTTGAACCACCAGCGAATTTAGCCATTGTAGTTACTCCTTTGTTAGTTGTTGATAAAAATGAAAATAGAATTAATCTATAATTCTACCTTCCCTTTGAGCTTTTAAAATATCTTTTTCATATTTCATAAACTCTTCATCTGATAATTTTTTTATATCAGACCTTTTGAAGAAAGGTTCTTTAGATTCAGGCACTTGAGTTTGTTCGTTAGTTTTAACCAACAAGTCTGCACCTTCATTCTTCGGTTGTCTCTTCGTAGTTTTTTTATCAAATCCAAGTCCTCGGTCCTTCTTATACAAGTCAATTGCTCGTGCAGCTAATGCTCCATTAGAGTTGTTTTCATATATCCAGTTTTTAATTTCCATTGGCTGAGTATCTGCCCAGTTATGAAAATCATCAGACTCTTTGATTTGCTCAAAGTCAGGATGATATTTTGAAAGTTCAAGTGCAGCTTCCTTTTGTTGTAAAGTAGTATTTGCTTTCTTTAAACCTTCTAACTCGTCTTGTAAAGTCTTAACTTCATTTTGCGATTGTAAGTGAGATACAGTTTCCACAACTCCATAAATGTCAGGATAATCGTTTTTAAAAGCTTCAAGCTCTTCTTTCGATTTTGGTGGTTGGTACTTAGGTCGGTTCTCTTGAAGTTGAACTTTAAGGTCACTTTCTTTACTGTTCCATTCACCTAACTTCCTATCATAATATCGTTTTAGGTCGTCATATCTTTTCTTATAATCAACTTTTGTATAAGGGTTAGATTCTACATTTAGTGCAGAGTCTTGAACCTTATCCATTGTTGCATCAGTATTCTCAGCATTATCATCTGGGTTGCCATTGGCAGTAGCATTTGATAAACCTTGATTACTTTCAGGGTTTGGCACAAACAAACCTTCATCAGCAGAGGTTCTATCTTGTGGCATAGCATCATCTGTATGCCAAGATTTTTTCCTGTTGTAAGGGTTTGCTTCGGCTTCTTGTCTTCCTTCTTCGTTTTTGTTACTCATCGTGTCCTCCTTTAGGGCTTCTTAACTGAAGGTAGCTAAGGCAGGTGTTTTGTTTAAAACGAAACTACAAGGGCTTATAATATAATTATTATAAGGTAGCTTGTCTATCCATAGAGTTACCTTTCTCTATAAATTCTTTATACTATCTCTTCTTCTTGAGATTGAATACCAGCATCATAATCTTCTTCTGCTTTTTTCATCATACTTCTTAATTTGTCTACACCAATATTCTTAACTGCTTTTGCTGTAAATACAAATTCACCATCTGATAAAAGTGCTGGGATAGAGTCTGAAGTTCCTGTACCTGGTCCTTCTACTTCTCCATCATCTGTAAATTCTGTTGCTACTAATTTTGGAATAATAGCTTCTAGTTCTGGATGCATATCAACTGCTTCATCTAATAGTTGTTCTTCTTCATCTGATAAAGCTGAAGTATCAATAATAGCATCCATACCTTCTAAGTCTTCATCAGTAATATCTTCTTCATCATCCATAGGCATTTCATCATCCATACCCATTGGTTGTAGTAAAGATTCTTCTTCAGTTTCTAATTCTTGCATAACTGGCATTTCGTCTTCAGGCATTTCGTCTTCAACAATATCACCTTCAGCATATGCTTGATAATCTGGTCTTTGATTATATTTACTTATAGATTCATTACCTACAACTCCACCTATAGCCATTTCTACTTTTCTATCTTTTGCTTTATAAGCTTCTAATTCTTGTTCTTGTTTAGGTGTTAATTCTAATCCTTCTTCCTTCATACTTTCAAGTTGTTTAAACTTTCTAGCTTCAATTTTATCTTTAACCGAATCACCTTCACCAAATTTCATTCGTTCCATTATTCCACCATAAGCTTTTTTAATCACACCTTTACCTATTAAAATATCTTCCTGTGTTATCTCACCATCACCACTTAAATCTGGGAAAGCTTCTCCACCTTTATTCATTCTTGTTCTTGATGAATCTAGAACTCTTGAAGCTAAACCTTTCCTAGCAGACATAGGAGTATTAACATCATAAGGTGTAATACCTTCAGATGTTTTATCTTGTTTAGCTATATAAGGTGGCATTGACATTAATCCACCTGTTGCCATTTTCTTTGCTTTTATTCTTTTCATTTTACTCCTTGCTTAATTATAGCAATATAAATTATATTAGTCAACACTAATATTATTTTACTATGTCTCTTACATTATTGGGCAGGTTCTTCAGTCTGTCCAGTAAATTCCATCTCCCCTGGCATTGGTGTATTACCAGGTCCGATTGGGCTTTCGCCATTTCCAGGGTTGTTTGCTCCTGTAGCTTCTGGAGGTACTCCTCCATTACCACCCATTGCTCCGAGTTCACCAGGGATAGGAGCTTCTGGGCTAGTTCCTTTGTTAGCATTTTGTTGTCCTATTATTTTTGCGTATATTTCTGCTTCATCTTTTGTATTTAAAATTTCTGCTGGGTCTAAATCTAAAGAGAAAGCTAATTCTTTTATTACTTCTGACATTCTTACAAAAGGAGCAATAGCAGGATTCTGTACAGTTTGTAAGAACATAGTTAGTCTTTGACTTCTAACTTCTTTCTTCATTAAACTAGAAGAACCTGTTGCTTTAATTTCTAAGTCACCATATATTGGTAAGTCACCTTCATAGAATTGCATATTCCATTGGAACATTGCTTCACCTAAAGGTTTAATTAATTGGTCATCAATATTTTTAATTACTGTTTTAATATTTAATGATGCTGCTCCCATTAACATTGACATACCAGATGCTGTTCTTGTCATAGATTGAACACCTGTTTGTCCATGTGAGTAAGATGGTATTCCTGTAGATTCATCAGCTAATTGTCTAAACTTATCAAACATTTGCATATTCTCATTTGCAGTATTTGGAAACTTTAAGCCATAAATAGATTGACCTGGAACACCTGCTTGTCTTTTAAAAATCTTACCAGGAAATACTTCCATAGTTTGATTAGAAGCTAATGCAGATTCATCTACATCAAATACTAAGTTACCTGCTAATGCTAAGTTATCAATTGCCATTCTTGCATGACCATTCATAATTTGTTGTGCATCATCCATATTTTCTGGAACACCAATACCAAAAAATGTATATGGATTTTTTTCATATACAAAAGATTGATAAGGAGTTCTAAAAGGTTTAAATGGATTCTGAACAATTCTAATTACTTTATCTCGAATCATCCAAACATTAACTTGAACTTCTTCCATGTCATCAATTGATTCATCAAGTTCTAATCCTTCTTCTCTAGCACTTAATGCATCTATTGTTCCCCAGTATTCTAATACTTCAAATCTATTATTTTCAATATCAGGGTATTGACTTTTTTCTAAATCTATATCTGTTTCCCAAGATTTTTTATTATACTTAGCACCCATTCTTAAACATTCAAGTATTGCTTGTTTGTCAAAGAAAGGTCTGTTAGCTAAATCTAAAACTTGATTTCTATTTAATCTATGTCTTTGAATTACAAATTCTGCTTCTTCCATACTTCTAGCATTAGGGTCTGGATAAAAATCCCATATACTAACGAATTCCATTTTAGGAATTTTAACAGTTTCAGGTGTGTACTCTCTACTATTACCATTACTAGTATACTTATGTAAAGTTTTATTATATGTAAATGGTCCTTTAATAATTCCTGTTCCTAATAGACAAGCTTCAAAGATTGCATTTCTTAATTCAACACTACCATTTGATTCTTCTATTTGGTCTAATACTAATTTTTCTAATCTTCTTGCTGCTATTTGTGCAGGTTTAATTTGAGGCATCTCAGGACTTGGTGCTGGTCCAGATGATAAGTCTGCTTCTTCATATTCTTTTTCTAAAGAACCTAAGTTAGCATCATTATTTAAATCATTGAAAGTTGTACCAGGAGCTAAATCATTTCCATCACCAGGAAAACCTAATCCACCATTTGATTGTGACATAGTAGGTTCACCAGGAATATAATCCATATTACCTTCGATACCTGGAGTAGGTTCTTCATTTTCATTCATACCCATTTGTTCTTTTAATGGATTTAAATGAGCATACTCATCTATACCTTCAGGTACTCTAGTTTCTTGAATAGTTAATGGAAATTTATTTGCACCAAACAATACATCAATCAATTGACCATATGCTGCTAGTACTTTTGTTTTAGTTACTTTAACAAAGACTCTTGATTTCTCATGGTCTCTAAAAGCTACATTTTTAAAATATCTTCCTCGATAATTATGGAAAGATTGTAACCATCTATCCTCATCATCTTCTCTAGTAGTTTCACATTGTTGAAATCTAGAGTTTATTTTAGCAACAAGATTAGAAATAGTTTCATTTTCTTTTGCTTCATCCATAGTAGAATTTGTATCTTCTCTAATCTGGTCGTAGGTAGCCATATATAATTCCTTAAATTATTTGTGCAGTAATATAATAATACACTTATTATTACCCTTTGTCAACTATTTTTTTAATTTCTACTATAACACTATTAGGAATTATAGTACTATTTCCAATCTCTTCAATTTTACCTGTAGCTTCATCAGCCAAAGAATAATCTCCAAATATTCTAGTAACCCCTTTAGTTTGAGTTAATAAATGACCTTTAGTAACACATATTGGTAACTTAGCTTTCTTACAACCTTCCATACTTTGCCACGAACTGTCTGAGCAAATATCAAGCCAGTATACAGCAACAAGAGGATATCGGTCTATTTCTCTTTTTGCTTTAGGATTTATTTTTATTTTTCTCTTAACCATTATCTTTTTTTCCCTCCTGTTCTTTTTTCATTTTATCAAATCCTTTTTTACCTTTTCCATAGGGATTAAACTCTCCTTTACCTGATACATTTTTATCTTTAGCCCAGTCAGTAAATTGGTCTTTAATTCCACCAGCATCTGAGTATCTATAGATATTTAATTTAAATATTTGTTGTATATGTTTTTGTTTTAAATATTCTTGTAGTTCTTCATATGACATTACCTCATCATATTCTTTATTAGTCTTTTTATTTTTAAAAGTATATAGTGGCATTAGAAATACTTTCTTAATACTTCTAGTTGGTCATCATACTTAGCTATCATTTGTAATTCTTTTTCAATAGTTTCTATAATATCAGAATGTTCTCCAATCCCTATTGAGTTATTTAAATATATCTCTACATTTGCAGAATGTTTTTTTATATGACCTTCTGCGTGTGCTATTAAACTTTCTTTTATTTTATCTCTCATATTAATATCCAAATGTTGGGTCTGATGGTGTCCATCGTTTTTTGTTTGACATTTCTTCCCATACTGAAGTTGCTCTAGGTCTAGACATAACTAAATATCTTAGAGCATCATAAGCATGGTCAGATGCTTTTGTATCTACATCCTCTGGTCTACTAGGGTCAATAGGTATAGATTGTATTTCTCTTATTAAGTTAGGGCAAGATTTAAATATCTGGAGCTTGGGTCGACCTTTGTCGTTTAATTTTAATCTCTCATGTATTTGTATCTTGCCTTGAATTCTGTTCTTGTCAGCTCTTCTAAGCTTATGTCCTGCTCTGGAT
>Ga0209630_10001982_pt1 | contig 20625 bp, 16 predicted proteins | sample COG_01_FD_184745 | JGI IMG/M metagenome (GOLD analysis project Ga0209630, IMG submission 184745) | Pelagic Microbial community sample from North Sea - COGITO 998_met_01 (SPAdes) (version 2) | ecosystem: Environmental > Aquatic > Marine > Neritic zone/Coastal water | place: Helgoland, sampling... | reverse complement strand
CTGTGAAGGCATATTTGTCGAGGAATTTGAAGGACACGCACTTATAAATAATAACTCGATATGGCGGCGTTTTCCAGTTTTGGAGAATGCCCGTTGGTATCATAAAAACCGTGTGCTGGTTGGCGATGCTTTGCACACCGCGCACTATTCAATTGGGTCTGGAACGCGCCTCGCGATGGAGGATGTCATTGCTCTTGTCGACGCCTTGAAGGAAAACGATTTTGACGTAACAAAAGCATTGCCGGCCTACCAAGAGAAGCGACAGCCGGTGCTCACAAAACTCACCGCAGCCGCTCTTTCTTCTGCACTTTGGTACGAGAACTTTGGTGAACATATGGCGTTGGACCCGTGGGAGTTGGCGAGGAGTTACGCGTTGAGATCGGGTCGGCTTTCAATTGAGGACGTCGCAAAAATATCTCCTCGATTTGTCGAGCAGTTAAACCTACGAGAAAAGGAAGCTGCTTTGTGATGAGCCAAGTGTCTATTAAACAAAAAATGGCCGATGAGATCGGCTATTCATGTCCTGATATTTATAATGCTTCTCGATTGTTGTTTGACAATATATCGCAAAGGGAACGTTCCAAAGTAGCCGTCTATTCCGATGCGGGCAATCGAACCTATGACCAACTCGCTGCCGAAGCAAACCAGATTGGCAACATGCTTCTGCAATTTGGAGTCAAACCTGGTGACCGGATTATGCTCTTCCTGGATGATGAGCCCGCTTATCCCGCAGCGATCATGGGATCCATGAAAGTAGGGTGTGTTCCAATCTTAACGAATACTCTCTCAACGGAAGATGCCATTCGCTATATGTTGACGGATAGTGAGGCTAAAGCTGCGATCGTTTCTGAAGATATGCAGGATATTTTCAGCGAAGAGCTACTTGTTGACACGAATTGCACCAAAGTCGTGGTGGTCGGTGAGGCGACTGGAACCAGAATAGCTTGGGAGGTTGTCGAAAATGCCTCTGTCGATCTTGAGGAGGTTCCAACTTCAAAGAACGATATGTCACTTTGGATGTATTCCTCTGGTACGACTGGTCGGCCCAAAGGTGTCGTCCATCGTCACGAGGATTTGCTCTATGCAAATACGGCTTTCGCGCAAAACATTATTAAACTGGCGCCAGGAGATGTTTGTTATTCAATTCCAAAGATTTTTTTCGCTTATGGGTTTGGTAATTCGGTTATGTTTCCGTTGGCTGCCGGGGCAAGCGCTGTTCTGGCATCGGGGCGTCCTGAACCCGGACGCATCTTTGACCAGATAGCCAAACATCATCCAACTGTTTTGTTCGGATTACCAACAGCATTTAATACCTTGATCAATCATGAGGGTTCTCAATCAGCTGATCTAACTTCTGTTCGGCTATGCCTCTCCGCCGCCGAAGTGCTTTCGAAGAATATTTTTGATAGTTGGCGAGATAGATTTGGGCAAGAAATTGTCGAAGGTCTGGGCTCTACCGAAATGCTCCATATTTATCTCTCCAATACTGAAGCAGAGAAAAAACTGGGTTCTGCAGGAAAGCGAGTGCCGGGTTACGCCATTCGATTGCTTGATGCGTCTGGCGAGGAAGTACCTGACGGTGAGGAAGGTATCATGGAAGTTAGCGGGATTTCAGGTGCCAAGACTTATTGGAACCGTCCAGATAAGACCAGTGAAACAATGCGTGGCGAATGGTTGTGGACAGGTGACCGGTTTATTCGAGATGCTGACGGTTTTTACTTTTTTAAAGGCCGTGCGGATGATCTCGTTAAAGTTTCCGGGCAATGGTTATGGCCGCATGAAATAGAAATGGCCCTCGCCGAACATCCTAAAGTGAAAGAGTGTGCGGTTCTAGCCGAGGAAATGGCCGACGCGCGGATGACAGTGGTTGCCTATGTAGTACCGAGCTCGTCCAAACTAGTTGGAGATGAGTTCTCTCTCGAGCTTAAGAATTTTGTCAAACAATCGCTGCTGCCGCATAAATACCCCCGCCATATTCATTATATGGACAAGCTTCCCAAGACCGGCACCCAAAAAGTTGATCGGCAGGCTTTGAAAAATGTGAGAGCTTAGGAGGGGTCATATGGCGAATTTAGGAACTCTTGAAGAACTGCCGCAGGAATATCGGGATACCCTATCGGCTAAAAACCTTTTACCGTTGTGGCCGAACCGGAGTTCCCATAATAATTATTTTAAATATTTTTTTTATGTGCTAAAAAAGTTTGTTTAATTTCTGTGCGGAAGGTAGGTAAATGAATCAGGAGCTTGTTGATAGAGCGATAGCGCTTAAACCTCTTTTGAGGGGGCGCGCTCGTGATTCAGAAATAGCCAGAAAAACGCCCAAGGAAACGACCCAAGATTATATTGACTCTGGTGTATTAAAAAGCCTGCAGCCAAAAAAGTACGGTGGCCACCAAGCTGATTGGGAAACTATGCTGTCAGTTATTATGGCTTTGGCTCAAGGTGATGCCTCTCAAGCCTGGGTTGCTGCTGTGTATTCGGTTCATGTGCTTGACGTCACGATGTATCCCGAACAGGCGCAACAGGAAGTTTGGGGAAAAAATCCAGATCAACTAGTAGTTTCCGGCGTAGCTCCAAGCGGTAAAGGAGATAGAACGGATGATGGTGTAATTGTTAGTGGCAGGTGGGGGTTCGTTAGCGGTGTGGCTCATGGCAATTGGGCCGAACTAGGTTTTATGATGCCTCACGCCAAGACGGGTGAGCTTACTCATCATTTGTGTTTAGTTCCGGCTGAATGTTTGGATATTGAAGACACTTGGCACGTTATGGGAATTACCGGCTCAGGAAGCTGTCATGTTTCCGTCAAAGATGTGTTAGTTCCCCACCATCGAATTATCACGCGTACCGATCAGCGCCAAGGAACAGCACCCGGAACGACCTGCCATGAAGACAAGATCTATCAGACACCTTATTTGACGGTGCCGCCATCGGTTTTGGCATCCGTTGTTGTAGGAGCCGCCGAAGGTGCGCTTGAAGAGTATCTGGAATTTACCAAGGCACGCTCTCAGCGAAATGTCGCAGTAGCTGAAAGGGAAAGTATGCAATTGCGCGTCGCTGAGTCGTCTGTCGAGATTGATCTCGCTCGCGTTCTTCTATTGCGCATTGCTGAAGAAGCATCTTCTGGAATGCGCGAATTTGGTCAACTTTCAGTCGAGAAGCGCGCTAGGATGCGAAGAGATACTGCCTACGCATGCACACTTTCCAAACGAGCCGTGGAACGATTGTTTGAAGCGTCTGGTGCGCATGGTTTGTATCTGAACGAAACATTCCAGCGACAGTATCGGGACGTCAAAGCTGCTAGCAACCATATTGCTATTGGTTGGGATCGGTGCGGTGGGACCTATGGCCGAGTTGCACTTGGATTGGAACCCGGTCCAGATGAGATATAATTTAAACGAGTAGATGTCCTAGAAAACTGGAGATGTAAATAGGAGGGGAAAATGATTAAAGTTACTGATTTGGCCTATGGACGTTTGGGGGCACCTGACCTTGATAGGATGGAAGAGTTTCTTGTTGATTTTGGAATGGTTAGGGCTGACCGTACGAAGAATGCTTTGTATATGCGTGGAACAGACGGTGACCATCACCTTCATGTCACGGAACTTGGTGAACCGAAGCATATAGGCATGGCGTGGTGGGCAAAGAGCTATGATGATTTGGAGAAAATCTCTAAAGTTCCAGGTGCGAGTGAAATTCATGAAATAGATGAACCTGGTGGCGGTAGTCGCGTTACACTTACGGATCCCGATGGTCGCATCATAGAAGTAATCTACGGGTTGAAAAAGTTAGATGATCTCGAGGTTCGAGATGTTCTGATCAATACAGGAAAAAATAAAAACCTTCGCACGGATCTTCAGCGTGTTTCTCTTAATCCTGGACAATCGAGCCTCGTTAAGAGAAGTGCTCATGTCGTTGTTAAAACAAAAAATCTGGTTAGATTCAATAAATGGTACCAGTCAATTCTTGGACTGGCGACTACCGACGCCGTCAAAAGCGGGGAAGATGAGAGCGTAGATATGATGACGTTTAACCATATAGACGCTGGCGAAGTCTATGTGGACCACCATGTATTGCTTGGTATTCAGTCTGATAACGCTGAATTCAATCATCTCTCATTTGAAGTGGCTGATTTTGATGATGTACAGACTGGTCATAACTACCTGAAATCGAAAGGTTACAAACATGCTTGGGGTATAGGTAGGCATATGCTTGGCAGTCAAATTTATGATTATTGGCGAGACCCATGGGGACGTATACATGAGCACTGGACCGATGGTGACGTCGTTAACAGCAATCATATTGCACAAAGGTGGGATATGATGGTCGGACTGAATAGTCAGTGGGGACCAGATTTTTCTGAAGATTTCTTGGACGACCCACATCTCCACGCTCTTTAATCTCACGACGGATAGATATAAATAGACGGCAAAAACATATTGGTTTCGAGATCTCAAACAGAACCGGTATGAGTTACTTTTCTGAAAAACTTTTTAGTCTGGAGTTGTAATGCCTTCAAGCAAACCGAATTTCCTCTTTATCATGACTGATCAGCATCGGGCCGATCACATTGGCAGTTACGGTAATTCTGTCATCGCCACTCCAAATATTGATTCGATCGCGACTAATGGTCTGTCGTTTGACAAGTTTTATGTCTCCAGCCCGATCTGCATGCCTAATCGCGCCACGCTAATGACGGGTCGCATGCCATCTATTAATGGTTTGCTGACGAATGGATTATCTCTGCCCTGGAATTCAAACACATTTGTAAATGTCTTAAAACAGGCAGAATATCATACGGCTCTTGTCGGCAAGTCCCATCTTCAAAATATGATTAACTTCAGAGTAGAAGATTGGAATTATCCGCCGGTGAGTGGGGGACTACCGTTGCATGACGATTATAATGATGCCTACCTGAACACACGAAGTGGTAAGGAATATCAAAATGAACGCCTTGATTTGTTTAAACAAAATCCAGATAGAGAGGTGATGTTGCCCTATTATGGTTTTGAATATGTCCGGTTTGCCAATGGCCACGGCGATTCTGTCGGCGGGCATTACACTAGATGGATACATGAACAGCATGAGAATTTTGGCAGTCTTGTTGGGCCGGAAAATCAATTACCAGGAAATAACTATATTGCGCCACAGGCCTGGCGAACAGCAGTACCCGAAGAGTTGCATTCAACAGCCTATGTCGAATCTTCCACAATAGAATATTTGGAAAAATACGCGGCCTCAGATGACGATAATCCTTTTTTCATTCAAGCAAGCTTTCCCGATCCTCATCACCCCTTTGTTCCGCCCGGTAAATACTGGGAGATGTATGACCCAGCAGATTGTCCGGTTCCGGACGCTTTTGGCCACGAGCAAAATGACCCGCCGCCGTTGCAAAGAGAACTCGAGCGACAATATAAAAATCATGAACGGGAGATCCGCGTCGCTGCTTACGTCGTTAACGAGCAGGAGATTCGAGAAAGTATTGCCCTAACCTACGGCATGATTTCCTTTGTCGATGACGCCATTGGCCGCATTTTGAATAAACTGAGGCAGCTTGGGCTGGATGACAAAACCGTTGTTGTTTTCACCTCCGATCACGGAGACCTGATGGGCGATCATGGGCTCATGCTAAAACACTGTTTTCATAATGATGGATTAATTCGGGTCCCTTTCTTGTGGTCTGATCCTGATAGCGGTCACAATGGTGAACGGACGGATTTACTTGGCGGCACGATTGATATTGCCTCAACAATTTTGGGCCGCGCGGGGCTAGCGCCGTATCATGGCATTCAAGGGTTTGATGTTGTGGATGCTGTGTCAAAGGGCACCGATCTGCCACGGCTGGGTATCCTGGTTGAGGAGGATGAGATTCCCTTTAATGCCAATTGTGGTCAATATCTAAAAACTCGGACCTTTGTCACCGAGCGATGGCGTTTGACTTATTGGCTGGAGCATTGTTTTGGTGAGTTGTATGACCGTCACAACGACCCGCTAGAACTCAATAATTTGTGGAATGATCCATTAGCTCATGCTGACAAGTCTCTTTTGCTTGAAATGATGATGCGGGAACGATTCAGCTTGGATGAAATGTCCCCTAAAGCAGAATTTTGCGCTTAGAAAACGATTGCTGAAATGTCTGCGTGAATTCATGAGCGATAATACTGGACAAACTTGTCAGTCCGCGGTCGGCGGTAAACCGTTCAATTATTTTTTTTGTCAATTTTCGGCATTTTGTCGTTGTTCGGTATAAGTGCTTGCGAGCCCCCTCAACCAATAATAAAAATTGCTATATTTTGAAAATAAATTTCTTTGGAGGAATGTTGTGATAATGACTGTATCGCTCCCTCACTATCATTCTTCTTAATATTTTAAGTATAATATAGCGTATAAAAATTTTAGTCGGAATTTTTTTATTACGCTACGTGATTAGAATTCCTATAAGTTTTTTCGCTAATCTTTTTTGTTTTAAGATATAACTAAATAAATATCAGTTATTCGGAATAGGCATAAGTACACTTCATTGAATGTTGTCACTATTAAGATTCAAAAACGGGCCGGACTATAACAGTTATATTGACCAATCTTATCTTTCTGCCCGTATGATAAAAGAGGGTTTCTAAAATTATTTAAACACCCCTGATTTTTTGGGAGAATTGGAAAGTGAGCTCATCACTATAAAAAACTAAATAAGTGCAACTCAATGCTTAAATTGGTTTTGATTAAAGTCGGTCAAAAATCGTCTTACCTTTATCAGCAAGGAAAAAATACTGAATAAATCGGGCAGTATAGGAATTGTAAGGCGACTAGTATAATATAACTTAAAACAGGAAAGGGAGCTATAAAGATGAAATCGTTTAAAATGCTAATTGTTGGGATAAGTATCTTTTTGGGTGTTAGTGCCACTTCAACAGCGAGCTTAGCAGAGAGCAAGATACTTCGTGCCGATGGCACAATGCAGGCTCATTCAGCAGTAATTCTGATGACTGTTTTGGGTAAAATTTATAAAAGGGAATTAGATGTGTCTCTTCAAATCAATACAGGGCAAGCATTAACAAGGTCCGTGCTAAAATTTGGTACTGGTGACCTTGATCTTATACATATGGTTCCCGTCGTGATGCCTTGGCTCAAAGCTGGCTCAAGAATGTATAAGAAAAACCTATCAGCTCAGGCAAAGAAAGCCTTTGCTTCAACTCGATCGATATTTGGATTTCCTTCTACAGCAATCCATATTATTGCCTATGAAGATTCTGGGATTAAAACACTCGCTGATATTAAAGGTAAAGTTGTTTATATGGGGCCGCCAGCAGGAGGGTTCTTTAATCAGGTTAAATCCTACGTTAATTCTGTAACTGGTTTAGAGGCTAAAAAAGATTATAAGTCTGTTCGCTTACCGTGGGATCAAGGATTGCAAGCCATGCTTGATGGTCAAATAGATGTTTTTTTTAGGCCCACAGCTATTGGTTCGGCTGTGATTAATCAAATCGGTGCAAAATCAAAATTCTATCTATTAGGCGCTGGTGACGCTGCTAAGACAAAGAAATGGAACGACGTTATGATAAAGCGTTTGAAAAATGAGAATACGGTCATTCCAGCTGGAACTTACTCTGCCCAACTCGGCGGTGACGTCCAGACAACGGCGGCAAATGACTTCTTTCTTGTTCCAACAAATATGGATGATGCTCTAGTGTATAAACTAGTTAAAACCATGTGGGAAAATATTAATGAAATTCATAAGACTGCGTCTATTCTCAAAACTCTAAGTTTAGAACGACCTTTTGCAGGAATTAATCATCCGCTTCATCCGGGTGCGGTTAAGTACTATAAAGAAAAAGGTATTAAGATACCGGCGGATCTTTTACCTTAAAGTCACTAGTTTAGTTTAATAGGCTGGTGATGTTAATGTCGCCGGCCTGTTGCTACTAGCTCAACTAATCACGCTATTTAATGAAGGATCTATAAATGCGACCAAGACATTTTGGTGTTCGTGTCCACGACCAAACTAAATCAACACCGGGATTCACCCTTTACTCCCCATCTTGGAGTAAACAAACCTTATTAATTAATATGGAGGGGGATGTTGTACATGAATGGAGCTTGCCAGCTACTCCCGGTGGATATGCACGACTACTGTCGAATGGTAATTTAATTATGACAACGACTACTAAGGGCGGCCCTCCAATTCGGGGAGGAGCGGGCGGTGGCCTTATTAGAGAAGTGGATTGGAATAATAATGTCGTAATGGAACATCGAGATGATTGGCAGCATCACGATTTCCATAAACTCCCAAATGGAAATATCTTATATGCTTGTTGGGAAATGATGCCCGATGATGCTGTTAATAAAGTTCGGGGAGGTATTCCAGGAAGTGAACTTCCTGAAGGCATAATGGGAGATTATCTTAAAGAAATTACCCCAGAAGGTGATGTTGTTTGGGAATGGCATATCCATTCTGATATGGATATTGAAAAGTATGAATTACACCCGCTATGTACTCGCGGAATCTTTGCTTGGTGCAATACTGTATTTCCACTCGAAAATGGGGATGTAATGATTAGCCTTCGTCAGATCAATCTAGTTGCCATAATTGATCGTGAAACAAAGAAATTTAAGTGGGAAAGGCGTGATGATAATTGGGGGCACCAACATGATTGTAAAATGTTATCAAACGGAAATATTATGTTATTTGCTAATGGCATGAATACTACATACCCGCATCCTCATTCTAGAGTGATAGAATTTGATCCGAAGACTAATGAGACAATTTGGGAATATAAGGATAATCCATGCACTTATTTTTATTCTCACCACATTAGTGGAGCAGAGCGACTGGACTCCGGTAACACTTTGATTTGCGAAGGCTCTTTTGGAAGATTTTTTGAAGTGACACCTAATAAAGAGATTGTCTGGGAGTTTGTTAACCCAATTTTTGGTAAAACTTTTTTTGGTGAAGATGCAAACTGGGTATTTCGTGCCTTCCGTTATTCTGAAGACTCGCGTGAGATTCAAGGCCGTTTATCTTTATAGTGTAGAAAATTTTTGTGCGCATTCTAGGTTAATATTTGGATAAAATTTATCAGTCGCTGTAAAAAACGTTCTCGAGCTTCAAGCATTGGAACGTGTCCACAATCTTTATATATTTCTAATTGTGAGTTAGAAATCATATTATGGAATGCATGAGCGAAAGGTTCTGGGAAAATTCCGTCGCTATCACCCCATAGAATTAGCGCTGGTTTATTTAGACGGTGGGCCCATTTCTTGATTTCAGGATTTTGGAACTGCGCTTCATGACAGAGTAATTTTGCCATCTCGCGATTTGATGCCATTAGCAATCTTTCATCCTCATTTGGGACTTTTGCTAACATTTCATCGATAAACTCCTTTCGCGCAAACACCTGAGATGCAGCTTCTTCAGGGGACCATGAAAATAAATCACCCATAGGAGTCCCTTCAACAGATAGTCCAGCTGAAGAAATTAATGTCAGGCTATTTATATTGTGACTATCACGAAGAGCAATCTCTGCAGCGATCCAGCCGCCCATTGAATGCCCAACAAGATTTACATTGTCTAAATTCATTGCCTGTATAATATCGAGATAGAAATAGGCAAGGTCAGGTATTGTGCTAATCCATTTAGCTTGTTTGGTGTCCCCAAAACCAGGGTGATCTGGCAAAATAACTCGAAAATGTTTAGACAGGTCCTCGACAATGGGCGAAAACGACATACTCCCATTTGCGCCATGAAGCAGCAATAGGGTTGGGCCATCACCGGCAACTTTATAATTCAAGTCGATACCCCTATAACGTAAATTCTCAGTAACTATATTTTCCATTATTTTCCCTCACATATCGCCTTTGGTTCAAGGCATTCTGGTTGGTAATTCAATTTTTAATCAACACGTGACATTCATTTTATTCATTCTTAATCATATTACTAAATTCGCCCAAGCCTATATAATTAGTTTTAAATCTCTAAATTTTTATAAGTTATTTTTTTTAGATTACATCTTTTTACACAAAATAATTAAATTTTAACTGTGATTTCAACCAGATCTATAACTTATGTATTTGAGGAATTTTTACTACGCGAATACCAACCAACCTAAATATTCAAATTAAATATATTAGGATTATTTATTCGTTTTCGAATTATTTAGTAAATCTCTATTTTATTTAATTATAATTAATTGAAATAGGCGCTATATTACAGTTATATGATTTCTTATGAAGATATATTCATTGAAGCGCAATCAAAAATGTTGAGCCTAAAGCAAGTTAAAGTTATTGACTCGATCGCCCGATGTGGAGAACTTAGTCGAGCAGCAGAAAAATTAAATATGTCTCAGTCAACAGTTTCTAGAACTCTGGCGGCTGCCGAAGAATCGCTCGGTATTTCTGTGTTCCGACGCGGCTGGAGCGGTGCCGGGCCGACATCCGAGGGTGAAATTATCGCGACGAGTTGTAGTAAAGCGCTAAGCTTAATAAGGAACGCAGAACTTCAACTTGGGGAATTTTCTGATCAAACACCGCGGTTGTCGCCTTATTTAGAATGGCGCCATCTTGATGCTATTAGTCTTGTTGTTAAATTTGGTAGTGTAACCACGGCCGCTAATTATTTAAAAATTTCCCAGCCAGCTGTAAGCCGAATTCTTATGGAAATTGTTGGACATGCGCGTCAGCCCCTATTTAGACGGTTACGAACGGGATTAGCACCTCTGGACTCAGCTAGATATTTGTCGCGATTAAAAGCACAGCTCGTTTCTGAATTGTCTGAAATACCCAATTTGATTGAAAATCTCTCAAATGAGGTTACGGGGCGAATTTCTGTTGGTATTCTCCCCTTCTCTGATCAAGAAGCTATTTATAAGGTCTTTGGAAAATTATCAGGCGAATATCCATATTTACGCTTGCATGCATTGCATGGAACCTACGATATGTTGGCTGAATCATTAATTCGAGGCGATATAGATTGTATTGTTGGAGTGCTTCGACAACCGTCTCCTTATAAAGACCTTAAAGAAATTTGTTTATGTAAAGAACATTACGCTTTGGTAGCTGACGCAAACAATAAATGTCACAAATTTGCTAATTCTTTTGAAGATCTTTTAGAGCAACAATGGGTGGTTGGAGCACGTGGTACGCCTCCACGATCTTATTTTGAGAATTTGTTTGCTAAACTTAGCGTGACGCCGCCAGTTCAAACATGTGAAATACTATCTTTTAATGCTGCTGAACAAGTCCTCGTTGATACTGAGCTTATTGCCCTCTTAATGTATTCCAAAAAGAATAGAGAACGTTTACGAGTAGATCTAAAAATAATTGATATCCCCTTGCCAAATTCTGAAACAGAAATTGGTCTCACAATTGTTAGGGACCAAGAAATAACAAAACCTTTTCAACTTTTTATTAAGGAATTAAAGGAACATCTGAAATAAATAATATGTTACGGGTTAAAAGAGCATTTTTATTATTGAAACTAATAATTTTCTCAAGTGATTATCTATTTATATTAATTTATATATATGTTTTTGCCTCTATTTGTTGAATATATTTACTTTATTTTTATGGCTATTTGAGAAATTTATTAAAGAAGTGACCGAGTTCATTTTTTTCTTTATTGAGTATAATATTTGTTAGGTTTCATATAAATATTTTAGACTTTAAAAGATATAACTAAAGTAAAAATAGTTATTCGATAAAAGCATAAGATTGTTTTTCTGAATATTGACATTATAGAATACATGTATTGATAAGATATATTCGTTTATTTTTTAGGAATTTTGTAAAATGACACTTATACATAGTTTTCCAGGTATTCATTTTGATTTTGGAGCAATTAAAGAACTCGGCCCGGAATTGATGGCGCGAAAAATTAGCAAGCCTATCCTAATTACTGATAAAGGATTAGTTAGATGTGGTGTATTGCAGCAGGTTCTAGATGCTTTACCCTCTGGCCAAGATTACGCTATTTTTAGTGATATTCCAGAAAACCCAACAATTCTTGGCGTGGAAGAGGCGTTGAAGGTATTCCAATCAGAAGCTTGTGATGGTATCGTTGGCATCGGGGGCGGTTCAGTCCTAGACTCTGGCAAAGCGCTTCGCGTAATTACACATCAGAGCGGTACTTTGTTAAGTTTCTTAAATCACTCTTCAGAAATTTCTGCGAATGTAGCTCCTTATATTACTATTCCAACTACCGCTGGAACTGGCGCTGAAATTACCTTTGGGGGTGGCATTCATCCGACAGAGAACGCTATTGGTATGGGTCTTCGTAGTTCTTATATAAAACCAGATATGGCAATTTGTGACCCTGAATTAACCTTAACGTTACCACCTCACCTAACAGCAGCAACTGGCATGGATGCACTGGGCCATTGCATCGAGGGTTATGTGTCCAATATTTCAAATCCGCCGATTGAGGCCATTACCTTGGATGGTATAAACCGTGTAAGTAATTATATTAAACGCGCTGTTAATGATGGTAATGATCGTGAAGCACGATACAACATGCTGATGGCTGGATTAGAGGGTGGAATGGCAATCTATTTGGGTTTGGGGCCAATTCACGCTCTAGCTAATACATTTGGAAATAGTCCATTACATCATGGCACTTTGGTTACTGTCTCAACCCCAGCAGTATTGCGGTTTTATGAGGGCTTGATTGATGAGAAACTTGATAAAATTAAGTTGGCGATGAATCTTGAAGAAGGGGCTAACCTAGCCGACGCTATTTCCGATCTAAATGAGAGAATAGGTATGCCATTTAGCATTCGTGAAATGGGTTATGATCAAGATGATCTTGATTCTATGGCGAATGAAACTTTCAAAAGTCATTTTAATGCTTGGGCACCAAAAAAACCAACTCTAGAAGAATGTCGTCAATTAGTAATTGATACCCTGGGTTAAATAAATGTCTCATTCTAATCAGTCACGGCAAATACCTGATGAGGCTTTGATCAGTAGTATGCAATTGGCTGGGCTATTGGAAGAGCCAGCTGAGGCAAATTTCTCGATATTAACAGGGGGTGTTGCATCTGAGATTTGGAAGGTTGAGACAAGAAAAAAAAGCTATTGCGTTAAACGCGCCTTGCCAAAACTTAACGTTGAGGCAGACTGGTATGCGCCAATTGAAAGAAATAGCTTCGAGGTTGCTTGGTGCCGATTTGTTGAAAAAAATTTACCTGGATCAGCCCCTCATATCTTTTTTCATGACGAGAAGAATATGCTCTGTTGCATGGAGTTTCTTGACCCCATCCACTATTCACTTTGGAAGAACGAACTTCGTGATGGACGTGGTGACCCCAGTCAGGCAAAGAATGTTGGGCAGAAGCTTGGCCGTATCCATGCTCTTTCATCTGATAATAAATCTATTCAAAGTGAATTTCCAAGACAAGATATATTTTATGCTATACGGCTGGAACCCTATTTAGAGGCCACAGCATCTAAACATCCTCATCTAAAGGAAGCACTTTTTTCTTTGAGTAAGCGTACCAGTAATACGCGACCGGTTATGATCCATGGGGATACTAGCCCAAAGAATATTATGATTGGTCCAAATGGGCCGGTTTTCATCGATGCCGAGTGTGCTTGTATGGGAGATCCAGCTTTTGATTTAGCTTTTTGTCTTAAACATTTCTTATTAAAGTGCTTGTGGATTCCTAGGGAATCCGAAAAATTTCTGAATTGTTTCGAAGTAATGGCTAAGTCTTATCTCTCTGAAGTAAGTTGGGAGCAACCAGACGCAGTTGAAGCGCGAACTGCCTCATTATTACCTGGCTTATTTCTTGGTCGGATAGATGGCAAATCCCCTATCGAATATATAAGCAAAGAGAGTGAAAAAAATAAGGTTAGGCGCTGTGCAACCGAATTTTTATTAAGACCATCTAATCGCCTCAAGGATATCACTAATTATTGGAAGAAGGAACTAAATCATTGAGTGCAGAAATTATTTCGGTAAAAGGTCGTCGAGTTTGGGATTCCAGGGGCCGACCTACAGTAGAAAGTGAAATTCATTTATCCGATGGGTCAATTGGTCGAGCAATTTCCCCAGCTGGTGCATCAACGGGAAGTGCTGAAGCTGTCGATAAGCGTGATGGTGGAAAATCTTTTGGTGGTTTAGACGTTATGGAAGCGGTTGAAGCAGTTTCTGGGGAAATTCATGACGCTTTGAAAGGTTGCGACCCGATGGACCAAGAGGGCATTGATCTTGAATTAATTAAACTAGATGGCACTAATAATCGCAGTCGACTTGGTGGTAACGCCCTTGTAGCCACTTCAATGGCTTTAGCACACGCGGCAGCAGCTAGCGCGGGTCTTCCACTTTGGCGTTATTTAGGCGGTAGAAGAGCAGATTACGCTATGCCTCTTCCTGAGATACAAATTTTTGGGGGTGGGGCACATGCCGGTCGTCGAGTGGATATTCAAGATTTTATGGTGATTGCTATTGGGGCACCCAATTATAGAAAATCACTTGAATGGATAGCAGAGGTTTATAGAAGCGCTGGTAAACTGATGGGTGAGGCAGGAAAACTTGCTGGTGTTGCTGATGAGGGTGGATTTTGGCCTAATTTTAGCGCTAATGAAGAGGCACTTGATTTTTTACTGCGAGCAATTGAAGGTGCAGGTTTTACCCCAGGTCTGGATGTCGCTATCTCGCTAGATATTGCAGCGACAGATTTTGGGAAGGGTGGCCAATATAAACTTGCAACTGATAATAAAGTTATTGATTCTGATGGCCTATCGGAAATTTTATTAAATTGGTTAGAGAAGTATCCTATAGTTTCTATTGAAGATCCATTTGGTGAGGATGATCTAGAAGCCATGACAAAATTCACATTAGCAGCTGGTCCTAAAGTTGAAGTTGTTGCTGACGATTTTATTTGTACGTCGGCTACTAAAATAGAGCATGCTGCATCGATAGGTGCCTGTAACACAGCTTTGATTAAGCCCAATCAGGCAGGGACCCTAACCGAGGCCAAAGCGGCTCTTGAGGCTTCGCGTGTTGCTGGATGGGACTCTATTGTTTCTGCCAGATCCGGTGAGTCGGAGGATGTGACAATTGTTCATCTTGCTGTTGGGTGGGGTGTTAAGCAATTGAAAGTTGGATCTTTTGCGCGCTCGGAACGCATGGCAAAATGGAACGAGGGTTTGCGAGTAGCCGAAAGTCTAGAAAATAAAGAATATGATCTTCATCCACGGGATACGTTCCCTTGGTAACAATCAGAGAGCCTAAAATATGAAAGTGATATTTCACTATAGTTCTGGCCCTATTTTATCAGCAGAATTAGATAGCCTCAGTGAACAAGATATATTTGTAAAGCAAATTTCTGTCGATGATAAAGTCGGATTTGAACAAGCTATGAGAGAGGTTGATGTATTGTGGCATGTCTTAGAGCCTATCTCAAAAGAGCATATCAGTATGGCGCCTAATTTGAAACTCATTCAGAAAATTGGTGTAGGCGTGAATACTATTGATATTGCAGCGGCAGAGGAAAACGGAATCGCGGTATGTAATATGCCAGGTAAAAACAGTCAGGCAGTTGCTGAAATGACTCTATTGCTTATGTTGGCATCATTGAGACAGGCGTCCTATTTTGATTTGAGAACACGGCAAGGATTAGGCTGGGACGTTTCTTCAAATATTCAGGACTCGCTCGGTGAAATTAATGGAAAAACAGTCGGCTTTATTGGTTTTGGTGAAATACCTCGGCGGTTGGCACCAATCCTAAAGGCGATGGGAGCGCGGATTATTTATAATTCAATAACAGAAAAAGTGATTAGCGTTGGTGAATTCCAAGGATTTGAGCAAGTGTGTAGAACAGCTGATATCCTCTCACTTCATATACCTTTAACAGCGGAGACTACTAATTTAATTGATGCCTCTGTATTTTCAGTAATGAAGCAAGGCTCTGTTCTTGTTAACACCTCCCGGGGTGGCGTGATTGATCAAGGGGCTTTAATTAATGCATTGGAATTGGGGCCATTAAGTGCAGCGGGTTTAGATGTTTATGCGGAGGAACCAATACCTCTAGACGATCCAATCTTAAAGCTGACGAATGTTATGCTCACGCCACATGTTGCTTGGTTGACCCGTGAAACTCTTAATCGGAGTATAGCTCTCGCCGTTGAAAATTGTATTAGATTGAGAGATAAACAAGATTTACTCTATCAGGTTTTTAATAATTAGTGACGCATAACTTAATAGGATTATAAGACAAATTTTAAACAGGTGATATTGGCGCGCTAGCAGATCATATCCAAAAACTGAGTGGTAATTTTCCTAAAGGATTAAAATAATATCAGGAGAGATAAATATGAATGATGAAGTAAATAGTTTGCTGCCGACGTCCTTGGTAGGATCATATTCTCAACCAAATTGGCTCATTGATAAAAAAAAATTGGGAGATCGGTTACCTCCAAGAACACGAGCGCTGGAGCTATGGCGGGTTAATCGAGAACATTTGAAGGAGGCTCAAAATGACGCAACCGTAATTGCCATCCGTGAACAAGAAATGGCTGGTTTGGATATTATCACCGACGGCGAAACACGCCGGGAGAGTTATTCTAATCGTTTCGCCACCGCCCTCGATGGTGTTGATTTAGATAATCCGGGTACAGCCATGGATCGTACTGGAAAGCCCAACCCTGTCCCCCGAATCACGGGTCCAATCCGCCGGAGGCATGCTGTTGAGGTCGAGGATGTCAAGTTTTTGCGAGCTCATACTAATCGGCGCATCAAGATGACTATACCAGGGCCCTTTACTATGTCCCAACAGGCTCAAAATGATTTTTACGAAGATGAAGTAGAGATGGCTATGGATTATGCGAGGGTTGTAAATGAAGAAGCTCAAGATTTATTCAATGCTGGCGCTGATGTTGTTCAGATTGATGAACCTTATATGCAAGCCCGTTCTGATAAAGCAAGGGAATATGGGTTGCAGGCGCTAAATCGCGCACTTGATGGGCTCACAGGTGAGACGGCTGTTCATATTTGTTTTGGCTATGCTGCTCATCAGCATGAAAGACCTGAAGGCTATTCATTTTTATCCGAATTTTCAAAATGTTCAGTTCACGGAATTTCTATAGAAACAGCCCAGTCAGCTCTTGATTGTCAGGTGTTGGAAACACTACCTGGTAAGAAAATAATTCTTGGTGTACTTGATCTCTCGACACATGAGATTGAAACACCAGAAGTCGTCGCGGATAGAATTCGTCGTGCATTTCCGTTTTGTCCAGCAGAACGGATTATTGTGGCGCCGGACTGTGGTCTAAAGTACCTCCCTCGTGAAGTTGCTTTCAATAAAATGAGAGCGATGACCATAGGTGCCGCGATAGTTAGAAAAACTTTAATGTAGCTATTAAGTTTAATTTAATTTGATTCTATAATTTTATAATAGATATAAAATTCTACCTAAAGTTGTTAAAATCATAGTTTAATATAACTAATCTAAAATTTGTTATTCAATAAATGCATAAGTAATAATCGCATTATGTTGACACAATCATCCAAGATTTAAATATTGAGCCATTGTAAAGGATAAAAATATGGGTGACCAAATAGTACGCTATAATTTTAATAATAATATTTCCTATGGACTTTTAGTCTCAGGGGATATCGTACACCCTCTCATTGATGGACCTTTTGACGATTTTAAGACAACAGGTGATAAAATTAATCTCTGTGACGTGACGCTGTTAACGCCAATTAAAGTCAGTACCATTTTTGCACTAGGGCTTAATTATGCATCACATGTTAAAGAATCTAAGTATGATTTTCCAGAGATTCCGATGTTATTTATGAAACCAGTGACTTCCGTAATTGGTCCGGGTGAAGCAATTATCTATCCTAAAGAAGGGGAAATTGTTCACCATGAAGCCGAAGTTTGCGCTATTATTGGTAAAAAAGGGCGTCACATTAGTGAGGAGAAAGCTCTTGATTTGGTGCTTGGTTATACCTGTGGGAACGATGTTAGTGAGCGTAAGATTCAACGGGCTGAAATGGCACAACATGCCCTTCTGGTTGGCAAAGGCTTCGATACGTTTACGCCACTTGGTCCAGTAATTGATACAGATTTAGATGCAAATAATATTGATATTATTGCCAGAGTAAATGGTAAGGAGCGGCAGAGAAGTAATACGTCAGACCTAATTTTCTCAGTGGCTCAGATTGTTTCGTATATTAGTCAATCTATTACTTTAATGCCCGGCGATGTCATTATGACAGGTACTCCTTCGGGTGTTGGCCCAATCTTACCTGGAGATATAGTAGAAATTGAAATGTCGGGTGCCGGTGTTCTAAGTAACCCAGTAGTCGCGGCAGGTTAACTTATTGCTGTGGTTCTAAAAAAATACTCATTCGGGAGCATAATATGAGAAATAGTGTAAATACAGATTTGATGGGCGCTTTGCGTGATGCTGCGTCTTTAGATGATTTATACACTGGACTTTCGCCCCTAGATTTGACGCCAGGATGGATCGATCGGGAAGTGCCTCTGTTATGGTTTGAACCCCATAGTGCTTTTTTGCCAGTTATCTGGCATTATGACGAATGTCGGCAGGCCTTGGACACAGCAGGTCGATTGATTAGCACAGATCTTGCCGAACGCCGTAACCTTGTGCTTGTGAACCCTGTTAAAGGCAATGATTTTGCAACGACAAAAACTCTAGTTAATGCCTATCAAATGATTTTACCTGGTGAAAAAGCGCGCTCTCATCGGCATGCTCCACACGCTCTTCGTGTTATAATCGAGAGTGAAGGAGCATTTTCAGTCGTAAATGGCGAAAAACATCCGATGGAAACCGGAGATATTGTCTTAACCCCGGGTTGGAGTTGGCATAGTCATGGCCATGAGGGAGACCTTCCAGCCTATTGGCTAGACGGATTGGATGTGCCGCTTACCCATATGTTGGAACCAATGTTTTTTGAGGAGCACCCGAATGAATTTGAGGAAATTCGGCGTATCACGCCCGACTCACCATATAGATTCACTTGGGAGTATATACAACGCTGTGTCGAGGCAGCAGACACTGATCCTGAGGGATGTTTTGGACGTCGCGTGCGTTTGGAGGCGGACGAGATGCCAACAATTGGTATTTTTGTCGAACGATTGGAGGCTGGCCAAGTGACGCGGAGATATAGACATTCTGCAAATGTTGTTTTTAGCCCAATGATGGGGACTGGCACTAGTGTAATTGGGGGGACGGAAATAGACTGGAGTCGAGGAGACACTTTTGTTGGACCAACTTGGAATTGGATTGAACACCGCGCACAAGAGGATACAATCCTCTTTACAATGACGGATGAATTTCTTATGCGGTTTTCTAATTATTATCGTATGGAAAAAGCCGGTTAAATAAAATTTTTGGGTGTCGTTGGTCATGAGATTTAAGGGCAAGGATAATGCTCTACAAATGTTAGAGTAAAATCCAATATGTTTGGCACATAGATTTTTAGTTTAAGTAGTAATTTCGAGCCGAGGATTAAAATAGTAAATGGCTAAGTCTCAGAATATTGAATCTCTCGATGCACTTATTGTTGGTGCTGGGTTTGCAGGCATTTACATGCTCCACAAATTGCGTAAATTAGGCCTGTTAGCAAAGATCGTTGATGCGGCTTCAGGTGTTGGTGGCACATGGTTCTGGAACCGTTATCCCGGCGCCAGATGTGATGTCGAGAGCATGTTCTATTCCTATAGTTTCGATGAAGATTTAGAGCAGGAGTGGGAGTGGACTGAACGTTATCCAGCACAGCCAGAAATCTTGAAGTACATAAACCATGTTACTGATAGATTTAATCTCCGAAATGACATTGAGTTGGAAACATCTGTTACATCAACGGTATATGATGAAAATAATTCTAAATGGATTATATCGACGAGTGGCGATACAAATTTTTCTGCTAGGTTTTGTATTATGGCAACAGGATGCCTATCTGCTGCTAATATACCCGACTTCCACGGCCTTAAAAATTTTAAAGGTCGCGTTTTCCATACGGGGAAGTGGCCACATAAAAATGTTAATTTCTCAAATCGCCGCGTTGGTGTTATCGGAACTGGCTCTTCAGGTGTTCAGATTATTCCAGAAATAGCAAAGCAGGCGGCTCACTTAACCATATTTCAAAGAACAGCAAGTTATGTGGCTGAGGCATTTAACCGTCCGTTGGATGAGAGTGAACAAGATAAGACCAAAAAGAATTATTCTGGGATAAGGGCTGCAGCAAAAAAAACTTTTGGGGGATTTACTAATGTTGCTAATGATCAGTCTGCGATGGCTCTATCCTTGGAGGCCTGCCGAGAGAAATTAGAAGAAGGTTGGCAAGCAGGCGGTAATTCTTTGATGGTCGCTTTTAACGATATAGCTGATAATGAAAGTTCTAATATGCGGGTGCAAGATTTTGTCCGTGACAAAATACGTCAGGCAGTCCCGGATCTGGAGGTAGCTAATAAGTTGTCGCCAAAGCACCTTATTGGCTGTAAACGGTTATGCCTTGGTACAAATTATTATGAAACTTATAATCGCGATAATGTTACCTTGATTTCACTCGGTAAGGAGGGCGTGGAAGGCTTAAACGCTGATGGTGTTATTGTCCAAGGATCTATATTCGAGATTGATGATCTCGTTATGGCAACCGGG
>Ga0209630_10001981_pt1 | contig 20629 bp, 18 predicted proteins | sample COG_01_FD_184745 | JGI IMG/M metagenome (GOLD analysis project Ga0209630, IMG submission 184745) | Pelagic Microbial community sample from North Sea - COGITO 998_met_01 (SPAdes) (version 2) | ecosystem: Environmental > Aquatic > Marine > Neritic zone/Coastal water | place: Helgoland, sampling... | reverse complement strand
CATGGTCTAGTGGTTTTGCAAAACGTGCGTTGATCACCTGAACAGAAATGCCACTTTTGCGGAGTACTTCGGCTGCACGCATGGCCTCATCTAACATGGAGCCTAATGCTAGTATACAGCAATCCGTACCCTTTTTTGTTATAATGCTTTCTCCTATGGTCATAGACTTAAACGGCACGTTCCAGGCTTGATTGCCACCAGATCCTTTAGGGTAACGAATGATTACCGGTTGATGGCAATGTACGGCGGTGTACATCATTTGTCTCAATTCAGCATTGTTAGCTGGCGCCATAATGATACAATTCGGAATTGCACGGGCTAAAGAAATGTCAAATACACCGTGGTGGGTAGCTCCGTCTTCTCCCACAACTCCTGCTCGGTCCAAGCAAAATATAACAGGCAAGTTTTGCAGACAAACATCGTGTATGAATTGATCTAAGCCTCTCTGAAAAAAGGTGCTATAGATATTACAGAATGGTATCATTCCGTTGGTTGCAAGTCCTGCGGAAAAAGTGACGGCGTGTTGTTCGGCAATACCGACGTCAAAGCATTGCTCAGGCAATTCGTCCATCAGTATTTTCATTGAACACCCAGAAGGCATCGCTGGCGTAATGCCAACAATATGTTGATCTGACTTCGCCAACTCTAAAAGCGTATGTCCAAAAACGTCCTGAAACTTGTCACCAGGACTCGGGATATCAGGCTCATCAATTTTTACATATTTAACCGAGTGCCATTTGGTTTGCTCATTTTCGGCTTTTGTATATCCTTTTCCTTTTATGGTCTTAACATGCCAGATTTTTGGTCCCTTAACTGTGACTAAATGCTCAAGTTGCGAGACAAGTTCGCCAATGGCATGACCGTCACTCGTATGGGAATAGGTGAAACCCATCTCCGTGAAAAAATTGGGTGATTGCTTTAATTCATTTAAGTATTGATTTAAGGCGCCAGCATTTGGGTCAATACCCATTTGATTATCGTTTATGACAATCAGTACATTGGTGTCGCTATGTGCAGCATTATTTAGGGCTTCCCATGCCATTCCTCCAGTTAAACTGCCATCGCCAATAACGGCAACATGCTGCCTTTGAATACCAAGGATGTTGTCCGCTTCAGCTAGACCTAAAACCGCACTAATAGACGTTGAGGAGTGACCAGTGCCGAAAACGTCAAATTCGCTTTCCGACTGTTTCGGGAATCCGCTTAATCCATCTTTTTTCCGAATGGTATCAAAGCGGGCTTTTCGTCCGGTCAATACTTTGTGGAGGTAAGCCTGATGACCGACATCCCAAACCAGTTGATCTTCAGGTGTATTGAGCACAAAATGCAGTGCCGTAGTGAGTTCAATGGTTCCTAGATTGGCACTAAAATGTCCACCATGCTGCAATACTTCGTCTATGATATATTGGCGATACGCTGCGCATAATGCCTCCAGTTCAGAGCGATCTGTGTCTCTGAGCAGTCGAAGTTCATGTGGTATGGTAGACCTGTTTTTCAAACAGGGCAAAGAAACAAAAAACTAATGGTGTTAGAGGTTCTTTATCATCTTAAAATGAGGTATCCCAATTTCAAGAAACTGCTCACCAATCTGCTCGTAGCTTTGAGACAAATAGAACTGCAGCGCAACTTCACGGGCATTTAATTCTATTTGCTTAAATCCCATACTTGTACAAAGTGATTCACAAAAAGCGACCAGTTGCTTTCCCACGCCTTTGCCTTGGTAGGCTTCGCTCACGGCTACTTGTCTCATCTTAACCGTGTGGTTTGTCAAAGGACGAAGTAGCAATACACCAATGAGCTGGTCTCCATCCGTAGCTGCGATATGCATTTCGTTGGCATCATTGGTCATGTTTTCTTTGGTGAATTTTAGACCTAGTGGCGTTCGTAGAACATCTTGTCTTAGCGCAACAGACTCGATATAGAGTTCTGAGTTGAATTCAATTAGTCCGATGTTGACGTTAACCATTATTAAATAAAATCAGAAAGTGCGAAGGTCTGGTCTGCTTTAAACTTGCCGTTTTCTTGTTTTACCGTGGCACACTCAATATGCAAGTCATGTTCAAAAAACAAGGTGTAGTTTTGCTCTATGGCTTCCTTCAAAAATCGCTCATTTTCATCCATTCTAACCAGTGGACGAATGTCGTAACCCATGGCGTAATGTGGTGGAATGTGCGCAGCTGAGGGGATCATGTCTGCGGCAAAAACCAATGTTTTGTCTTGGTACTGGATTTTAGGACACATCATCTTTTCGGTATGACCGTTCGCCATAATCACAGAAATGTTATCCGATATTTTTAGGTCATCACCAACAAACCTGAGCTGACCACTTTCTTGAATGGGTAAAATGTTTTCTGCAATAAAAGACGCCTTTTCTCTGGCGTTTGGCTGAATGGCGTGATTCCAATGGGCTTCGTGGCTCCAATACGTGGCGTTTTTAAAAACAGGCTCCAAATGCGTTTTTCCTGAATTCCATTTTACGCTACCACCACAGTGATCGAAATGTAAGTGGGTGAGCACAACGTCCGTGATGTCATCAAAATCTACGCCGGCAGTATGTAAAGACTTCTCTAAAGAATGATCTCCGTTAAGATAGTAATACCCAAAGAATTTCTCACTTTGCTTATCTCCAATACCATTGTCGATTAAAATTAATCTGTTGCCATCTTCAACCAACAAACAGCGCATGGCCCAATTGCACAAATTATTCGCATCGGGTTCTGTATAACGTTGCCAAATAACTTTTGGAACTACCCCAAACATGGCGCCTCCGTCCAGTTTAAAGTTGCCGGTATGTATAGGTGCTAATCTCATATTTTAGATAACCACAAACTTAATGACACGACTCACATTGCCAGAAATGACAAAACAAAAATAGATGCCAGGTTCATAGCCAGCGCGGCTTAGTGTAAATTGACGTGAGGACAAAGACAAATAGTTCTGGCTAAACATAATGTTGCCATAACTATTACGAATTTGTATTAAAGCAGAGCCTTTGTCGTAAAACTGAAGATATAAGGTGATGCTCTCTGTAACAAACGTGGGGTAAATAGTGGCGAAAATGTAGTCGTTTTGACATACGCCGGTATAGTTGATTTGATTGACACCGCCATTTCTAAATGCAACGCATTCATTCCGGTAAGTCACTTGGTCGCAACCACAAACTGGTATAAAACTGGGGTCGTTGCATTGGTAAAATGGATCTACCCGCCCAGGGTCAACACAAGGTTGATTGAACTGTGCTACCGAAATATTGAAGAAAAGAAGTAAGCCAAGTGTAGAAAAACAATTTTTGAGTAGGTGCCACTTCATCGGTCAAATGTAATTCTCAGAATTCAAAGGTTGGCAACGTTTGTTCACGAATATTAAATCATTTTTTAGTCATAGGAATGAAACAGACCAACCCTTTGAAATGTGATTACGTGTATAAGGGCAAACAAATTGATTATGAAAAAAATATTAAAAATTGCATCGCCAGTCTTACTCCTTTTATTCTTTGTGGGCTGCGATGATTCAGAGCCATTACAGTTAGAGGGTGGGAACACATCATTTACTTCGGCAAAAGCTTTCTTACAACGCAGTGCACCCGAAGCTGAGGTTTTCACTAAAGACGTATCAAGTCGATTTACCCTCAAATCTAAAAATGGCTTGCATTATCGATTTAAATCTAACGCGTTTAAAACAATGTCGGGGCAACCAGTAACTGGGCAAGTAAACTTAAAACTAACCGAATACTTGACGAAATCGGACATGGTGTTTTCAGGGGTAACAACAACTTCTGGCAAAGATTTTTTAGAGTCTGGCGCCATGTTTAACCTCACCGTTAGCCAAAACGGACAAGATCTTCAATTGGTAGATGAGTTCCGCGTACAAGTCCCTTCAACAGATCAAGATCCAAACATGATCATTTTTGAAGGGGAGGAGGTTGAGGATTCTTCAGGAACATCCCTGAACTGGGTGCCTTCTAACACCTCTAATGTTGTTCGAGACTTCATCCGGTCTGACACCTCTTGGTCTGACACAACCTACGATCCAGGGTATTACTATACGCTGCGAATCAAGTTTTTAAGCTGGTGCAACTTAGATCGCTACTGGAATTCAAGTACAGGCAGTCCTGTTCGATTAAAAATAAAACAAGCAGATAGAAAAAACTGCGTCGTATATCTCGCGATTAAAAGTTTGAACGGCGTTGTGTTCCTTGGCTATGATCACCTGAATGAAGAGTACAATTCAAGAAGTTATAATCTACCACATGGTTGGGATATAACCATAATTGTGGTGTATGTCGATAGGGACAAACAACAGCTTGAATACGCATGGATTGATTCCAGAACACGCGACAATCACTTGGAAGAAGTTGACGAATTAAAAGTCATATCAGAGGAGGACTTAGAAGCCTTGGTAAAGACCTTACAATAAACCACCCCTATCGTGTAAAAGTCACTTTCTGCAAAGAGAGTGGCTTTTTTTTGTTATACCGTTTACATTTGACACTTGCGCAAGGGTAACAAGAAGTATCCCAGTAAAATCAAATCAGAAGTGGAAAAGGCCTTGGCTTATTATCCAGATTTGGAAGAGGTCGCCATTGAGTTTAGGTGGGGCGTTTTTACCCAACACTCTTTTATGTTAGCCCAACCCAAGGTGCCAACTTTATTGCGTAACAAGACCCAAAGAGAATACCAAATTATCATGCGTAAAAAGTTCTTCTTAAAGAATAAACGTGTGCCAAATGGTAGAATACCGTCTGAGGTAATAGTCGGATGGTTGGGGCATGAACTTGGCCATATTTTGGATTACAAAGACCGTTCGTCCTGGAATTTGATTCGATTTGGGATATTGTATTATTTCAGCAAAGACTTCCTTAAAAAAGCAGAAATTACAGCCGACCTAAATGCAGTCGAACATGGATTAATAAAAGCGTTGGTGAAATCTAAGGAATTCGGTCGAGATCCAAAATTCTTCCCGTGGCGCTATATCAATAAGTTGAAATCTTTGTACCCGAGCGTAACTACTGTTAAAAACTGGGCAGACACTGCGGTCATTTAATCTATACGATCAAAACCCAAATACGGTCTTAGTACTTCTGGCATTTCAATGCCATTTTCTGTTTGGTTGTTCTCAAGCAAGGCAGCCACAATTCGAGGCAATGCAAGTGCACTTCCATTCAGCGTATGCGCGTACTGCATCTTTCCGTCGTCGTTTTTAAAACGTAATTTTAGACGGTTACTTTGGTATGTTTCGAAGCATGACACTGAACTAACTTCTAGCCATTTCTCTTGTGCTCCTGAGTATACTTCCATGTCGTAGGTTAGGGCACTTGTGAATCCCATATCGCCACCACATAGTTTCAATACACGGTAATTCAATCCAAGTTGCTGTAACAGACTTTGTACATACGCACTCATGTCATCCAATATTTGATAGGATTGTGTAGGATGAGCAATTTGGACAATTTCTACTTTGTCAAATTGATGCAGTCTGTTCAAACCGCGGACATCTTTTCCGTAACTACCAGCTTCTCGTCGGAAGCAAGGGGTGTAGCCCATGTTTTTTATCGGTAAGTCTTCTTTTTTAACAATCACGTCGCGATATAAATTGGTAATGGGTACTTCAGCCGTTGGAATAGCAAAGAGGTTGTCAACGGTCATGTGATACATCTGTCCTTCTTTATCCGGTAACTGTCCAGTTCCAAACCCAGAGGCTTCATTAATAAATATGGGTGGTTGTATTTCATTGTACCCATGTTTCAATCCTTCATCAAGAAAAAAGTTAATTAACGCACGTTGTAATCGCGCACCCTTGCCTTTATAGACCGGAAAACCAGCACCAGTAACTTTTACACCTAACTCAAAATCGATCAAGTCATATTGTTCACAAAGCTCCCAATGGGGTTTTTTATGTTTTAATTCTGGCATATTGCCATGCGTGTACACAATTTCGTTGTCTTCTGGCGTTTTGCCAGCTGGAACCACAGAACTCGGCACATTCGGAATCTGGGTTAATACGTCGGTCAAATCCGCTATGGCTTGCTTTAAGTCAACTTCTAAGGCTTTGCTCTGATCTTTAATCTCAACAGTCTGCGCTTTTAGCTTCTCCGCTTCTTCCCTTTTTCCTGTCTTAAAGCATTCGCCTATTTGTTTGGAAACGGTATTTAAGATGGCCAACAAATTGTCTAAAGCGGTTTGCGTTTGCTTGCGCTTGTCGTCAAGAGAAATAACCTGGTTCAATTCGTTCTCGAAACTCTTGCCTCTTTTTGCCAAACGGGTGTTTATTCCGTCAAAATCGTTGCGTATATCCTGTACCTGTAACATGGTGTGTATTAATACTGCAAAAATCAAACAATTAGACTGAACTTTAAAGCAGACATGATGAAAAGTGTATAACAACCTGAGCAATCTTTAAAATCTTGAAGTTGTATGTTTGCCAAACATTCATTCAGGTGACAGAAGAAAAGCAAATATCAAAAGAAAATTCAGCACCAATTTGGCAAAGAATGCTTTGGCTGTTCTGGTTTCTGCTGTCTGTCGTGTTGTTGATTTTAATATTAAAACCATACAACAAAGCATATGTAACCGCAGACGCCTCGAGTTACGCATTCTACAACCAAACAGACACCTCTGAAGGTTACGTGGTTGATTATTCCGGCGTCATAGACCTTGTGGCTTACAGCAATGGGAAGGCACAAGCAGAAATATTGGTCAATAACTCAAATACCTATAAAGTAAGTGTCCGAAACAAAGTTGAAGGTCAAAACGTGGTAACGTTGTTTGTCAATGGGGTAGAGGAGGCCTTCATCAATTCAAGCAAGAAACGGAAAACGAATAAATTTAAGTTAAGAAAGAACGACTATTTCAAGGTTCGTGTGGTATCGGAAACGGCGTCGAAAAACGAAGTGGAGATTAAGATTGAGTTAGATAACGGAAAGCAACAACGTCGTATATACGGCATTATCCTTATCTGGTTGGTTGTTGGCATTTGGCTTATTAACAGCACGTCAGGAATTCACTTAATACTGCCAAGTGCATTATTTGTGGTAGCGTGTTACAATGAGCACTTATATACACAAACCGCGTGGTGGTTGCCAATGATTGGTTTTATTTCAGGCGCTGTCGTGCTTACACTCACCAGGTTTTTTATTTCAAAAATTCATGTAATTGGCCGATATGTAAACCTAGCCTTAGACGCATTCATGGTGCTGATGGTTGTGATTTTTAGCGGATTTGTATGGAATTATAAGCGATACGGATACAAGATGGATTACGATTCCATTATTGCCGTTTTACAGTCAAATTTTTCAGAAACCATTGAATTTGCATTTGCAGAAGCTGGTGTGTTGCCAATCATAGGAGCAGTTATGCTGGTTCTCATCCCATTAATTCTGTTTTTCGCTGGCAAAAAAGTCTCAGATAAACCTTTTATGTCCAACTATTTGTATTGGTTTATTATTAGTGCTACGCTGTCCTATTTATGCATACAAGAAAGCCAGTTTATTAGTGAATCTTGCCAGGCATACAGCCAGTATTACGAGGAAATTGAAAAGTTTAATGAAGTCCAACAGCGATTTAATAACCAGTCTAACATTGAGGCGACAAAATCGGAAACGGGTGAAACCTATGTTTTTGTGATAGGCGAATCTCAAAGTAAAGAGCACATGTCGGTGTATGGATATCACAGGCCTACAACACCGTTCTTAGACTCCGTAGCCTCTAACGGTGAAATTGCCTTGTTTCAGAATGCATATTCGTCGCATACCCATACGATTATGGTTTTACGCGATGCACTCACACAATCCAATCAGTACAACAATTTAAAATATACCAATGTCCCGAGCTTAATTAACGTACTCAATTCAGCCGATTTTGAGACCGTATGGCTAAGCAATCAGGTGATGCTAAGCAATTGGGACAATATTGTTTCCGCCATTGCCGCGAGCTGTGAAAAGAAAGTGTATGTAAACAAGAACATAGGAGAGTCTATGCGAAACAGCCCATACGATGAGCGATTGCTGCCAGAATTTAAAGCGCTAGTCGAAAAGAAAACAAAGCGCAACAGAGCCATTTTTGTACACGTTTTGGGGAATCATGGTCAATACAGCGAACGATATCCAAAATCATTTGATGGTTTACCTTCACGTGGTAAGACAGATTTCGGAGGGAAGAAAGATATTAAGGTATGGGAAGCGTACGACAATTCTATTTTATATAGCGATTACATATTGGGTCAAATCCACGAGATTCTAAGCCAAGCACCAGGAGAAGTGAAATTACTTTCCTATTTCGCTGATCACGCGGAAGATTTAAGCGAAGGGCGTGGTCATAACTCTGGTCAATTTACTTTCAGGATGACACAAATCCCCATGTACATTTGGGCCGATGAGGGGTATAAAACAGTATATAAGAATAAGTGGAACAGAATTAAAGAGGGGGCGAGTAAGACATTCTCAAACGACCTCTTTTTTCAGTTGGCGCTGGATCTTACCCATGTCGAAACACGGTTTCAAGATTTAAGCAAAAATGTAATTAGTACGGCCTATTCAGTCGATACTTTTAAAACGAAAAGTGGTGCAATTGTTTACGAGAACGTTGATAATCCATACGCAAACCTTATTAGTAACGTGCATTGGTTAGATACTCTAGGACAGGCAAATAGGGTAGGTGTTCATCGGGTCAACAGCTTAGGCAAGCTAAACGAAATTCAGTTGAACGACATACGCAGTTTAGAGGTTGATGTAAAGGTCATAGATGGTGCGCTTATCGTTGGTCATGGGGAGGAGGATGCCATGGCAGATTTGACCTTAATCGAATACTTGTCTGTTGCAAAAGCGAGTGAAATATCAAAAGTCTGGCTCGATATCAAAAACATAGAAGCATCTAACTTGCGCGAAGTTCTTCACGGCCTTAAAGAAATTGAAGAACGATATCCGGATATCAAATCAAAACTGATTGTAGAGACTCAATCCAAAGACTACAATATTTCGTTAATTGGTCAACAAGGTTATAACACGTCATATTATCTCCCAACCAATTTGGCTGAGTTGACCGAATCTGAGCAAGTTGAAAAAGCAATAGAAATCGCTAAACAACTTAAATATCAGAAGGTTAGATCTATTTCGTTTGATGAAAAATTATATGATTTTGTCAAATCGAAACTTGAACACCGTATTTCTTCAACAATTGATTACCATACATGGGAGTTATCCATTAATGCTCGAAATGGTCGCTTCAAAGCGGGTATAACCAATGCGAATTATTTTTCTGATGGACGGGTAAAAACGATTTTAGTCAGCTTTCCATCTGTATTTGACTTATAACAGGAATTGACTCACAATAGAGTATCCAATTCCTGAACTTAATTATACATTTGCAAAAAATTAAAAAATGGCATACGATTTATTAGTGATAGGTAGTGGTCCTGGCGGTTATGTAGCTGCCATTAGAGGAGCACAACTTGGAATGAAAGTAGGCATAGTTGAGAAAGCTGAGCTTGGTGGTGTTTGTTTGAACTGGGGTTGTATCCCAACAAAGGCGCTATTAAAGTCTGCTCAAGTGTTTGATTACATTAACCATGCTTCAAATTATGGAATATCAGTTAAAGAAGCTTCGGCAGATTTTGGAGCCGTAGTAAAACGAAGTCGTGAGGTCGCAAACGGCATGAGCAAAGGCATTCAATTCTTGATGAAGAAAAACAAGATTGAAGTGCTTACCGGTTTTGGTAAACTCGTTGGCAAAGGAAAAGTAGAAGTCGACAACGATGGAAAGAAGTCAATTGCAGAAGCGAAAAATATAGTGTTGGCAACTGGTGCTAGAGAGCGCGAATTGCCACACTTAAAAATAGACAAGAAAAAGGTGATTGGTTACCATGAAGCAATGGTTTTACCAAAATTGCCAAAGTCAATGGTGATCGTTGGTAGTGGCGCGATTGGAAGTGAGTTCGCTTATTTCTACAACGCCATGGGAACTGACGTAACCTTGGTTGAGTTCTTACCTAATATAGTGCCAAATGAAGACATTGATGTGTCTAAAGCACTTGCTAAAGAGTTCAAAAAACAAGGTATCCATGTGATGACGTCTTCGTCTGTTGAAAAAGTAGATACATCTGGAAAGGATTGCAAAGTGTCTATAAAAACGGCTAAGGGCATGGAAGAAATGTCTGCTGAAATTGTATTATCGGCAGTGGGTGTTCAAACCAATATCCAAGGCATCGGTCTTGAAACCATGGGCATTAAAACGGATAAAGGTCACGTGGTTGTTGACGATTATTATCAAACAAACGTTCCTGGAGTTTATGCGATTGGCGACATTGTTGCCGGACCAGCATTGGCTCACGTGGCAAGCGCTGAAGGAATTATTTGCGTCGAGAAAATTGCAGGTGAGAATCCTGAGCCTCTAGATTACGGCAATATTCCTGGTTGTACATACTGTTCTCCAGAAATAGCTTCTGTGGGCATGACCGAAGCGAAAGCAAAAGAAGCGGGTTACGAATTAAAGATTGGAAAGTTCCCGTTTTCTGCGAGTGGTAAAGCAAGCGCAGCAGGGGCTAAAGAAGGCTTTGTTAAAGTGATATTTGATGCAAAATATGGGGAGTTTTTAGGCGCCCACATGATTGGTATGAATGTTACAGAAATGATCGCCGAAGTTGTTGCAGCAAGAAAGTTGGAAACAACTGGTCACGAGATTATCAAAACGGTTCACCCACATCCAACTATGAGTGAAGCGGTAATGGAAGCAGCGGCAGCAGCTTACGATGAGGTGATTCACTTATAAGAATAACCAAAGAAACTGAAGGCCTTAGTCGAGAAATCGATTAAGGCTTTTTTTTATGCTTCTACCTTATCGTTGAAAACTGGCTAGGGTTAGCGCTTTATGACTCGGTGTGTAGTTGACATACCGTTTGGCTGTGTGATTTTCATATGGTATATGCCTGATTCTAAATGAGATACGTCTAGTGGTGAGGCACTGAGGTAACCTTGATCAATCAATTGGCCAAGTCCGTCTGTTAGCGCAAAGCGACCGCTTTCGGGTTGATCTGTTTGGATATGCAGTTGAGATTCAACAGGGTTTGGGTAAACGACGTATTTGCTTTCGGAAATCGTTTTAACCTGGTTTAAATCTTGCCTATCAAACACGAATGTAAGGTTGGCAGAATCATTGAGCTTGGTGTCTTTAAACCGAAAAGAAAAAATGGCTTTTCCATTTGACGGTGTATGAAGTGTCAGCTCAAATTTATGGATGTCACTTGGGTCATTTTTTAATATGGTGTCAAGAAAAGAGACTTCAGGGATTGGTGCAAAATAGCACAACACATTGTCGCACAACGAAACTATTTCCCAATCACTGGGAATTGAGTCCAAAATTATTTCCCATTCCCCAATCAGCTGACTATTTGGTGTGCTTAAAAACGTGGTGCCAATCATTTCATCTGAATTGGCCTTCGACACAAAAACGGTATCCATAGTGCTAAATTGAATACTGGATTGGCCGTTTACTTGAGTCATCCAAAGGGATAAAACTAAAATGGGGAGTAAACGAAACGAACGGGCATTACGCATCAATTTTGAAACGTGTTGTTCTAGTAGGGCACTTACAGGAAAAGCTTTCATGCTTAAAGTATATAGGTTTCTCAAATATACTGAACTAAAGCGACTCTATAATTCCCACTTTACATCACCAAAGGTTTAAGAATTTTATCCAAGAGTTATTCCTTGTCAAAGTTTTAATGCTAATTCGAAAAGATATGAGCAAAATAATCGTTTTAGGGGCAGGAATGGTGGGCAGTGCCATGGCCATTGATTTAGCAAAGCAGCATGAAGTAACCGTAACAGATAAAAGTGCAGATGTTTTGCAACGCTTGCAAAAAAGAGAGTCAGGGCTGTCAATTCAAACATTAGATGTGACAGACAAAAATGCCTTACAAGCAACTATTGCATCATTTGATTTGATTGTTTGTGCAGTTCCGGGTTTTCTTGGTTACAACACACTTAAATCTATTATTGAGTCAGGTAAGGATGTTGTGGACATTTCGTTTTTCCCTGAAAATGCATTGGCACTTGATGCATTGGCTAAGCAAAACGAGGTTACGGCTATTATTGAGTCAGGTAAGGATGTTGTGGACATTTCGTTTTTCCCTGAAAATGCATTGGCACTTGATGCATTGGCTAAGCAAAACGAGGTTACGGCTATTGTTGATTGTGGTGTTGCTCCAGGAATGGGTAATGTTATTCTGGGGTATTATAATAGTCAATTAAAACTGACGGATTTTGAGTGTCTTGTAGGTGGTTTGCCAAAAGAAAAGAAGTGGCCGTTTAACTATAAAGCACCCTTCTCGCCCATGGATGTGATTGAAGAATATACACGACCTGCGCGTTACGTAGAAAACGGACAAGTGGTTACGCGTGAGGCACTTACAGATTGCGAATTTGTTGATTTCGCTAACGTTGGAACACTAGAGTCCTTTAATTCTGACGGGCTTCGTTCGATAATTCATACCATGGCACACATTCCAAACATGAAAGAAAAAACCCTTCGGTACCCAGGACATGTAGAATACATAAAAGTGCTAAAAGAAGCTGGGTTCTTTAATCCCAATCCGATTGAAGTTAATGGAAGTTCGGTTTCACCGTTAGCATTTACCAGCGAGTTATTGTTTAGAGAGTGGAAGCTTGGGCGAGAGGAAGAAGAGTTTACCGTTATGCGCATAACACTGAAAGGCGAAAATGCAGATGGTAGACGCATTCAAGTGCAATACGATTTGTATGACGCGTTTGATGTAAACACAAAGACTTCATCTATGGCTAGAACCACGGGTTACACGGCTACGGCAGCTGTGAATATGATGTTAGGTGGTTTGTTTGACGACAAAGGTGTTTTTCCGCCTGAATTGGTGGGACACAACAAGCGTTGCTTTGATTTTATTCTACAATACTTAGAAGACAGGGGCGTGACGTATGTGAAACGTGAAACCATCCTTTAGTCTGCGCTTTTAATCGATGATCTCAAAATCAATATGATAGTGATCGTCGTGCAAACTATTGATTAAGGGCGTTAAACTTCTAACCACATAAACGGAACTGGTTTTCAGACGCGTTCCCCAAGATCCTGCGTACAATTCGTCTTTTAGGTCTGTGTTAACTATTACTTTCTTAATGGATAGTCCATTCGTACTACCAACAGAATCCAGTGTTACGATATGATTGGCCACGAGCTCAAAATCAATGTGTATTGAAGTGTCTTGAGTCAATCGTCCTGTGTTATCAAAGTCCAATAAATAATGAAATTGACCGATCGTGTCTAGTTTGTAATAAGGTTTTCCATCTTTTACTAAAGGCATCATAAAATCTATACTCAAACCGTTCTGATGCGTTCTATGTGGGTATAGCTTACCTCCGTTTTTGTGGGAACATTCCATGATTGTAAACGTTCTTCCTGGGGGCGAGGATGCTAATACACGATACGTCTCTAATACTGTCTTTAACACCTTATCATGTACAAATGCCCTGTCATTCAAATAACTTGTGGTGTCAAAATATCTAAAGTTGTCTCCGTCAAACGGAACAAGTTTGCCATGTTTTAATTGACCGTTAGAAACACTTCCAGTCGATGTGCTAGGAATGCTATCACTTGTATGTTGCTGCCGATATTTTGTAATCTCGGAACTATCTTGAACAACTATTGGCCTGCTAGTTTTGTGTTTAGTTTCATTTGGTGAAGTACAAGAAATGAAAGCGAATACCGAAACAAATAGGAATGAGTTGAAGGCCATAACTGTCAAACGTTGTCAGTTGAATAGAAATTGTTACTGAAATTAATTTTAACGATGATACTTTCGCAGTATGATTCATCTTTATCGATTCACATTTAATGCTTTCCAGGAGAATACTTATGTAATCTGGGATGATACGCTGGATTGCCTTATTGTCGATCCCGGATGTTCAAATGCCACTGAACAAATGGAGTTGTGCACGTTTATCGCTGGACATAATCTTAAGCCGGTTCAACTCATTAACACACATTGCCACATCGACCACATCTTAGGCAACGCATTCTGTGTTGAGAAATATAACATACCCTTTTACATGCACGAGTTAGACCTCCCTGTGCTTGATAGTGGCACGCCTACAGCCATGATGTATCAAATTCCATATGAAACGTCACCTCGGCCAACCGCTTACCTTAAGGAAGGTATAAATTTGAAATTTGGTGAATCGGAATTGGAGATAGTGTTTACGCCTGGTCATTCTCCTGGCAGTATTTCCTTTATAGCAAGAGCCGAGAAGTTTGTGATTTCTGGTGATGTATTGTTCAGACACAGCGTTGGTCGCGTTGATTTACCAGGCGGGGACAAAGATGTATTGATGAATTCTATTGAGCAGGAGCTGCTTACTTTGCCTACAGATTTTTTAGTCTATTCAGGACATGGAGCTGAAACAACCATTGGTCACGAGATAAAGTATAATCCGTTCTTAAACGGAACTTATTCGCTTTGATTTTGACCACCGGTCTGGTTTACTTCATCTTGTGCGTTTTTTGCTTTTTTCTTTGCTGAACGAGCAACAATAGCTGCGATAACGGTTATAACCAATATCAGGCCACGAAACATATTCCATCGTTCACGCTTCTTTTGCTCCTCTTTTCTTTCAGCCACTAAACGTTCCATGTTTCGTAAGTTGTTGTTCATGTAACGCTCAAACTGTTCTTGTTTAGCCTTTTCATTCCCTTCCTCTATTGCCGTATTTAGTTCTTGAATTTGACTATCAAGCTTGGCCATGTTGGTTTTAAGCTGGTCTTGTTTTTTGTCAAGACGAGGTTCTTCGGCATTGAGGTTGGGCGCGAGCAGCAGAAATCCTAGGATGATGGTAGAAAATGTGCGGTGCATGTTAGTAGTTTTCTGGTTTTGCCTTTTTGAAATCCGAAATGTTTTTGGAAACCGTAAAATAAGAAATGTTGATGCCTGGGAAATAGGTAACCATGGCATAATCCACCTTGAATTTTCTAATACCAATTCCCAATCCCCAAGAGAAACCTGCTGCTCCTTTGGCTGTTTCCGGAGCCAGCTCCTTCCTGCGCATATGGTTATACCCACCGCGTAATTGGAAGTTTTCTGAGAATACGAGTTCTGCCCCAAAATTGAAATGTCGCATCACTTTATCACCAAATGGCACAGTTTCATTGCGGACCTGTCCAGTCTCTAAATCTATATTTTTATTTCTTGAATTTACATTTACATAGCTGATGTCAAACTGTTGCAGGTTATGGGCAACAACGGTCATTTTTAAAGGGTTATGCTGTAACTTTTTGGAGAACCCCATTTGTATGTCGAAAGGTAGATCAACGCGTTCAGTAACATAAGGTATGGCATTGTAACCCAAGTTTCGAATCAATAATGACGCATGGAATTTTTTGTCTGGTCGGTGATATGCTCCAGCGAAATCAACAGCAAATGCAGTGGCTACATATTTTTCGTACACCGAATACAAAAATTTAACATTAGTGCCATAGGTGAAGTGTGTATCACGTTCCCAAATGTTTCCGTATCCGATTTGAAAGACATAGTCTTGTGCCCAAAACTGACCGATTACTTTTCCTGTTATATCCGTTTCGTCAAAGTGGCCATAGTCCGTATAGGTTATCGCGCCACTTACCGTACCATGTTTGTCAAAGTGTTTGACAAATCCTCCAAAACCACTATTGATATCAGCGAAATAATTGTTGTAAGACAAAGACGCAAAATTATCCATGGTTTCATTCAATGACGATGGATTGTGGTATCCGATGCCAATGTCATTTTTAAAATCTGCCATGGTGCTTGAACCCAATCCTGCAGTTCGTGCAGTAGGATCAATATTCACAAAAGCAAATGATTGACTTCCACCTAATTGAGCAAAGCTTGTAAAGTGGATAAAGATGAATGCTGTGACTATAAAAAGTCGGAACATAGATTACTCGTTTTACGTAGTCAAAGAACGTAAAAGTTGAGCGAATATTTTTGTTAATACAGAAGGTATTTTGCTCGAGTATTATTGAATTGGTCCAGGCCGGGCTGCCAACTTTTATAAATGTCTTCAGAAGAAAGACCCGCTTCGATTTGTTTTTGAAGTTCTGGCCCTCCAGCTAATTTGGTGAAGAATGTCTTAAAATAAGCGCCATTTAACTCCGAATCGTTGGTCGAATACCATCGGCTAAGCAAGTCCAAATGAATGCGTTTATTTGGCACTATATGGTTGTTCGCAAAATCTGATAATTTAAGTCCGTAACAGGTAACTCCCTCATATTTAGGGTGGTCTGAAACACCGGGAATGGATTTGGGTGTAAATTTATACCATCCTTTAGGTGGTATGATTCCTTGAGATGGCTTGGAATCATCCAAGGGTCGTCCAACAAGTTCAAATGGATTTTCTGTGCCTCTACCGATACTAACGTTCGTTCCTTCAAACAAACCTAGAGAAGGATACAAATAAATGGACTCCATGGTGGGGAGGTTAGGAGATGGACGAACTGGCAATTGGTACATCGAATCATGGGTGTAATTCCTACATTTTATTACCGTCAATTTACATGTGTCGCCTCCAGTCAGCCACCTTTCTCCGTTTATCATTGTCGCAAATTCGCCAACCGTCATGCCGTGGACCAAAGGAACAGGGTGCATACCAATAAATGATTTGTATTTAATGTCCAACACTGGGCCATCAACGTAATGACCATTGGGGTTCGGGCGGTCCAATACCATCATTTCTAAGTTGTTTTCTTGGCATGCCTCCATCAGATAGTGCATGCTCGATATGTAGGTGTAAAACCGTACTCCAACATCTTGAATGTCAAATACCACCACGTCAATTCCTTCCATCATCGCTGCAGAAGGTTTTCGTGATTTACCATACAACGAAACAATTGGTAAACCAGTCTTGGTGTCAATAGTACTTTTTACATGCGCACCGGCGCTGTGGTCACCTCTAAAGCCATGTTCAGGTGCAAATATTTTTACAATGTTGACGCCCCATTGCAATAGCGTATCCACTACATGCGATTGGTTAACCATACTTGTTTGATTGACCATCATGGCAATCCTTTTACCTTCCAAAAGAGGTAGATATGTTTCAAGCTGTGATGCGCCAACTTCAATGACAGGTGAAATGTTAGCTGAAACTTTAGGCAAATTGGTGTCGTGTTCTGTTGTTGAATTTTTCAATTCTCCACAGGCAGAAAAATTAAAGGCGAAAAGAATGGAAGCTAAAAGGCCAATTTTATGCATTTTTGAACGCTGAGCGCATTTTGTACGTTTCGAAAGTATGGATTTTAGCTATTTCGTCGGGAAAAAATTAGCCACTCATTCTGGTAAATCGTTCACTCGTTTAATCATACGTTTGGCTATAGCCGCAGTGGGCATCAGTTTAGCAGTGATGCTCTTGGCTGTTGGAGTGGTTAAAGGTTTCCAATCTGAGATAAAAAACAAAATTGTTGGCTTCGATGGGCACATACATGTGCGTAACTTAGACCTAAATCAAAGTAGGGAGCTGCGCTTAATTCCACTTGATCAAGAATTTATACCAATCGTTAAGGCACATCCTGAAGTTAGTTCGGTTGCCCCTTTTTGCCTAAAAGCCGGTATCATCAATACCCAAAAAGAAATTGAAGGCATGGTGTTTAAAGGTGTTGGGGTCGATTATGATTGGTCATTTATCAACGACAACCTGCAACGTGGACGACTGCCGTTGCTTTCAGACACTACCGATACATACGAGTTTGTGTTGTCTCAAAAAGTGGCTGAAAAGCTTCAATTGGACACAGGTCAAAATCTCGAAATCTTTTTTATTCAAGATACGAAAGTGAGACGACGACGCATGCGTCTTGTTGGCATTTTTAGCACAGGGTTAGGGGAGTTTGACAAAACCATTTGTTTTACTGATTTACGCGTAATCCAGCGGATTTATACCACGGATTATAGTCAAGTCAGTGGCTTTGAAATCAATATTAAAGATTTGACACAAATGGAAGCCATGACCGATTGGGTTGACGATCAAATTGGCATAAAACTCCGTGCAGAGAATATTGAGGAAAAACACGGGGTCATCTTCAAGTGGCTACAAATAGTAGACTCTAATGCGCTAATAATCATTATTTTAATGACGATTGTGTCGGTTGTGAATTTGATCACAGCATTTCTTATTCTAATCGTTGATCGTACTCAGATGATTGGTGTTCTTAAAAGCTTAGGGGCAAACAACGGACAAGTTGTTCGGGTGTTTTTATTGAAGGGATTGTCGATGGTTATACCTGGGTTAATTATCGGGAATGTCTTAGGTTTGGGTTTGGCTTGGCTGCAGTTGAAAACGGGGCTAATAACACTGCCTGAAGAAACCTATTATATGGCAACGGTACCTGTTCAAATATCGATAGAAACCATAGCGTATCTTAATATCGGAACCCTTGTGATTAGCATGTTGATGATGCTTATACCTGCGGTTATGGTTCGTGTGATCTCGCCTGTAAAGGCGATTCGGTTTAACTAACTATCTACGCCACCGCGGTACATTGACGTGGTCGTAAGGACAGTGCTTGCATTTTTTGCCACAACATGTCCCACGCTTTAAGTGGTATGCCTCTGTCATTACCAACAAACCATCAGCGTTAATATAGTAATCTTCGTTTTCCTTTAAATCCATGAGGTCGAGGCCTATGGGGTATTCGACATTGACTCCCCACAGTTTTTACAAAACAACGCATCCTTTTCATTGTTTGTTTTACAATGTTTGCATGGGTTTTTCTTGCGCTTTTGATCCGCGAATTCTACAGTTACAATGCCAGTTGGCACGGTAATGATAGCGTAACCAATAATCATCAAGGCAGATGATAAGAATTTACCCAATATAGTGCTTGGGGTGATGTCTCCATAACCAACCGTTGTCACGGTAACCACGGCCCAATAAATACTAGCGGGTATACTGGAGAATTTGTTTTCATCATTCAGTTCATAGTTGTGTTCAGCCCCTTCAATGATGTACATCACGGTACCCATTAGTATGACCAAAATAAGAATGAACCCAAAAAAGACGGTAATTTTATTACTGCTTGCTTTTAGGGCTTTAGCAAGACTGTTTGCTTCCTTACTGTATCGACTAAGTCGAAAAATCCTGAATACGCGTAATAATCTCAATACGCGGATTATTAGTAAGTACTTTGTGCCAGTAAAAATCAAACTTAAATACGTGGGTATTGTACTGAGTAAATCAATAATGCCCCAGAAACTTAAGATGTACTTTCTTGGTTTTGCACTCAGATAAATACGCAAAAAATATTCGATACTGAATACGATGGTGAAAAACCATTCGAGGTAATTCAGTACCTGTGAGACCGACGCTGAAATCGTTTGCACACTGTCCAGCATGATGACGAAGACACTAATGACGATTCCCCATAATAGGATTACGTCAAAAAGCCGTGCATCAGGGGTGTCGGCTTCGAAAATTATTTCATGCCACTTTTCCCTTGTTGTGAGGTGTTTTTTATCTAGAGTTCTCTGTTTTTTCAAATCTTCAGGCCATTCAAAGTAACAACAAGTTTATCACATAGTTTCTTCTTCTGCATCCAAATAGTAACGGAAACCAATATTAAATTGAAGACTTGTACCTGTGGTAAATATCGAATTTCTAACCGACGCATGATTGGGTGTTCTGTGCGTAATGTCGAAGTAATTGTTGCCTGCAATACCGAGTTTTGAATTCATGCCTATGTTGATGTTAACTGCTTCATTTATAGGGTATTGGTAGCCAACGTTGATATTTAGCATAACAATCTTAGCATCAAAGCTATTGTCGGTGATTATATAGGAGATTGAACCAGCCGATGCGTTTAATGGATTTATGGGTACTTCTGGGCTAAAAAAAGTTTCTGTCAATCCCATTTTTGTTCCAGCCAAAAGCGTAACGCCGGTACCATAAATAAAGTGACGCGGTTCATATTTTCCTTGCCATGTTTTTACGACGTTAAAGTTGAAAGGTACCATGTACGAGGTAAATGTATTAATTGGCGTATTGGCAAAATAGACGTCACCACTTTCGGTTAATAAATCAACATTTACACGATAGTCTGACTTATAAATGCCTACTTCAACTTGGTATCTTTCTTCCACGATGGCACCGCCAACAACACCGAATGTAGCTGCCATTTGATTGTATATTTTAATACTCGGATGGTAGGGTCGAGTGCCACCAGTAGCCAGTCTGTAATAATCAAATTTAGGTCCAATGTCCAACCCGATGTAATAATCGTTTTGGCCAGAGGCAAATTGCGCTACAAAGCTGATAATGAGAATTATAAAGATTTTTCTTTTGGCCATAATTTAAGTTGTGGGTCGGTTGTTTTGAATGATGCTCTATGATGTTCCGAGAGTCCGAATTTAATAACAGCGTTTCGATGTTCTATAGTTGGATAGCCCTTATTTTTTTGCCAATTGTATATCGGAAATTTATCGTGAAGCGCTTGCATGTAATCATCTCTATGTGTTTTAGCCAACACGGATGCGGCAGCAATATGAAGATATTTTCCATCTCCCTTAATGATTGTCTCATGTGGGATTTGGTTGTACGGCTTAAATCGATTGCCGTCAACAGCTATAAATTGAGGCTGTTTGTCTAATCCGG
>Ga0209630_10001977_pt1 | contig 20700 bp, 5 predicted proteins | sample COG_01_FD_184745 | JGI IMG/M metagenome (GOLD analysis project Ga0209630, IMG submission 184745) | Pelagic Microbial community sample from North Sea - COGITO 998_met_01 (SPAdes) (version 2) | ecosystem: Environmental > Aquatic > Marine > Neritic zone/Coastal water | place: Helgoland, sampling... | reverse complement strand
TCACCGGCGAAGTGTTAGAAATTAAGTACTCAGAGGCAATGGAAAAATTTACAGGAAGTGATGGGGGATTATTCTTCCAGTTAGCACACGATATGTGTATTCATCCATATGATTCTCCAGAAATTTTTAAAGCAAAATTCAGAAATAATAAAGATTTTATTACTAGTGGTGTTCCAACAGAAGGTCAAGCTATTTTTAATGGAACATTCACTGGAGATGCATATCAAAATGATTTGTCTGTAAGATATAATCATGATTATAATGTAGATGGTACTCCGGCTGCACAAAGAGTCGCTTCCAAATTATGGAAAGTTGTCACAGAACACAGAGAAACTACATCAGTAGACCTTTCAGCATTTTCTTCAATTGATCCAACCGACAATGCAACATTTATAACCCTAATGAGCGATTTTCCTCTAATCGAAGGTGATTTGGGAATGGGCGAATTTAGAGTTTCTATTAATGGTAGAGTTTTACCTAGAGATGATTATGTTGTTTCTAGTGTTCCTTCTACGAGAAAAACTACTTTTAAATTACAAAGAAATCCTGCAGCTGCCCCATTGACATGGGTTGCAGATATGGCCGCAGCAGAAATAGTAGTTTCATATCATTGGGCAAAATCTCTTGATGTTCCTTATGGTGCATTAGTTGGTTATAATGGATTGGGCCCTGATCAAGAGGGCGCAAGCGATGATTTCTCCTGGCCAAAAGTAGATTCTGATACAACCACAAAGTATTGGGATTATAGTGAGCCTAGATTGAATGTTACAACTGGCGTAAATGGATTTATTGTATTTCCAAATGATGGTTCTAATGCAACTATCGTTACTAGTCAAGGTGATGGAACTGTAGATTCTACTAAGGATATCAGTTTACATGCTCTCTCAGATGCTAGAACTAAGGGTCTTGCAAAAGTTTCAGACTCTGATGTGTTTTATCTTACATTTAATGCCAATGATGAATTTGCCACACCATTTAAATTAGTTTATCCAAAACCAGTCAGCAATAATAATACAGATGTTAAAGCAGCACTAAGAAGAATTACTAATAAATTTATGGTAGAATCAGAAAAGGGTGTCGATTTACTATCTGATAGTGGACTAAGTTTTGTAAACAGTTTGAGTCCATCTGGTGCTAGAAAACCACAAAAATGGAGAATTCGTTTTGAGTGGAACGATTCAGATTCAACTATTAAAGTTAATGTTGCAACAGAATATCAATTAAAAGACGATATGTCAATATCACAGCCACAGGGTAGAGATGGTATTAAATCTCCTGTATATAGAGAGCCCGGCGAATTATGTGATGTTTATAAAGAACCAGCAATCGGAAAAGGCGCAAATTTCCAAATTAATACTGCAAAACAACAGTGGTTTAGAAGAACAAATATTGTCGATGAGTTATCACAATCATATCCTATGTCATATAGAATTACTTGTACTGACCATGGAGTTGGCCTCTTCCTATATGATCAGGCCGCTGTAGATCAAGATGATGACTATGCATGGTTTGTTGTACAGAGACATGTTGACCAAACGACAGGACAACCAGAATTTACTGAAAAATCTCCAGTACATTGTGTATATTCTCCATTCAAATCTCCAGTTGATGTTTCTACATTGAATAGATATTACGCAACCGATGATTTGAATGACCTTTCTCAACCTGCCGCGATTTCTGATTCTTTGGGTTCTGTGCTTAAGTCAGAAAGCCCAACAATCTATATTGATAAATCCAAATCTATTTTTAATGGTTATGTCAATGCGATAGACTTTAATAGTTTTGGATATACTCAAGGTGCATCTGTTGGTGGTAATACTGTTCGTGTAGACATGAAAGATGATTTATATAGAGGTATTACTGGTGCTGGAGCTCAACCAACCACTCTATGGTCAGAAAGTGCTTACACGATGTATGCAGATGTTTCAACTGTGACTGGTGGAGAGATTGTTCCTGGCCGGTATATTAATTATTTTGATGGAGTTTCCAATGCTGGGGGTAGAGTTATTGCATATAATGAAACGACTGGAGAGTTGACATTTTCTGCATCGGGAAATCCTATCACTATATTAAATACTAACGCTGGCGCGTCGGCCATTAGAATTGGAACTAGTGCAACTGGTGATGTTATGACCAATGGTGATTTTATTCAAGCGGGCAGCAATTCGTTCACTTCTGCAGTGGTTCCAGGCACAAGCAGTGATTATTGTGTTGCAACAACACATCTCACAAAAGACTTACAAGTTATAGGCTTTAATGCATTGCCTAGGAGAAGAGATACAGCATTTACAATGAATGCGTCCAAATCTCCATTGTCTGTACATAGAGTTACTACTCCTTCTGTTTCACTAGAAGAATATGATTCTACTGGTACTTTAATGTCAGCATCTACTGCAATTGCTGCACCATGGGTAAATACTGCTGATATGGCTCCTTCCGCATCGGGTGGAATGATATTCCCAGAAAATGAACTTAGTCGCATGTCAACATTTGCAAAAGCATCAACTTCTGGTACTGGTGTTCCGCCAGTTCCAGAGAATATTTCTCTTGCAGATTACAATGAAGGCGACTCTGCATTATTAGATATTTTGTACAATGCACAGAGTGGAAATATCGAAAAGGTCTACCAATCGATGGTGGTTGCCTTAGATGATGTCGAAATTCAAAGAGACCAAGACGCATATATTCTTACATACGATGAGTGGGTTCAAAATGGAGACCCAGCAACTGTTGGTAGATTTATGGAAATGTTAGACGCCGCTGGAGTAGATACTTTAGGCTCTGATTTTAAAGTTCCTTCTACATCGGCAACAGTTGTTTCTAATCTTCTTGGTGAAACTGGAACAAACGGCGTATTGAATTCTGGTGTCCAGAATACTATCACTAATCGCCCATTTCTACAAGAAAAGGGCGCTGGCGCAAGTTTGACAGTTGCTGTTTCTAATCTTGTATTATCAGCCAATAAAACTGAATACACGAGTCTGTTGCCGGGCGATGTTGTATGGGGAAGTCCATCTTCAGTAACTGGCCAGAGAAATATGTATATGTATGATTTTTTCAACAAAACCTTGTTGTTTAAATATGCACCAAGATCAAGTGCAACATTTTCAATTTCTATGATAAACTATAGTACTGCAAATCCGTCTTCAAATCTATATACTATTGATAGACCCGAAGATAGAAATTTTCCAGAAACTAATATGAATAATATTAAAACTATCAATAGATTTGTTGTTCGTGAACAAGATGTATTAAAACCATGGGATTATCATGTTTCTGCAACAATGCATGAGATAGACTCTCATGCTATTATCAATCCACAAGAACAGTTATCAATCACGCAGGATAGAAATTTTGTATTTTCTTTCCCGACTCAAATCACATCACAGAGATTCTATTATCCACAGAGTGAATTAGATTTGATTTGTGTTTCATCTGCAGATTTTTCAACTCAAGCCGGACATGTCGAAATAAACAAATATGGCGACTCTGATGGAATTAATGGAACTTTCTCAAGCAATTCATTTGTTCCAGCCGGTATTACTGGAGATGAACAGACAAGATATGCTGGACATACTGGGCCGGATGAAGAAAAATATGTCTGGAGAAAAAATGCTAGAAAATATGAAGGAATGGTTTCAACACTACCAAATGGTAATGGAATGAGGATCTTCATGCAAGTAACTGGAAGTAGTATTAGATATAGTGATGTTACAGAAGGTAAGGCTCCTGGCTCTGCAGTTGGTACATAATAATTGTATAAAATTAAAAAGGAAAGATTTTTTTTTATAAATATAAAGAAAAATACATTTAAAGGAGATCAATAAATGACTACTTCATTATCTACGGAATTTATGTCAGGTGGATTCTCTATTCAGAGAAATGAAATGGTGTCGATGCAACAACAAAAGCACCGTCAGAAATTTCAGTTTTTGAATAGTTTTAATCAAACATTCACTAGACTTGATAGACCAGCACAAGGAGAATTTGATAGAATTTCTCCATATCAATTGTCATCACAGAGAAGGCAGTTTATTGGTGGAACCGTTACTACAATTACAAACCCATTAACACAAACGTATAGAAATGGCACCCAACCAGCATCACTTGGAGGCATTGCCTTTAATGCAAATGGAGGAATTTCTTCTATTAATGTGTTATCAGGGGGATTTGGATATGCTCCAAGCACCACATTTAATGTTACAATAAGAGGTGGAGAACCATCAAGTGGAAGTTTAGAACAGGCAGTAGCAACAGCAACATCAGATGGCGAAGGTAGAATTGTATCCGTAGACGTTTCTATCACTGGAACCAATTATGATAATAGCGGAACAACTGTTACTGCAGAAGTTGATGAATCTCCAGCAACAGGACAATTTTATGTTTCCTTCTTTGATGGTATTGGTGCTATTACTGGAGTGGATATTGCTTCATCTGGCAAGACAGGTCATCGCCCAGGCGTATATCATGTATCTGCCGGTGCTGTTGGATTAGGAGTAGACTCTAACGGAGATGCCAATGTAACTTCAGGTTCTGGTGGAACTTTCCAAGTATTTGTCGATAACAGTGGAACTGTTAATAAAGTAGTTCCTTTAACTTTTGGTATTGGATATGTAGCAGGAAATACTATTGAAATTTCAGTTGCTGAATTGGGTAATAATGGAGCATCTACTCCCCTATCATTAATTGTTGGCTCTTCAGTAGATGAAGCACAATTAAAGTTGGACTATGGAACAGTAATTTGGAGAAGCGATACATTTACAGTTGGAGATACAGTTTTACTCGAATATTTTATAGATACAGTAAAGGATTCGCGGGCAGTAAATGGTGTACTGAGAACACTCGCAACCGACTTATGTTTACATCCATATGGAAACTATTACAGTACAGCATTCTCAACAGTACAACAAAGAAGTGCGCTCATGACAATCACTCCACAGAGTGGTGTCGTAATACCTACCCCAGCAGCTTCTGCAAGCATGACTGCAACTTTGTCTATTGATGGAAATGATTTAGACGAAGCCGGCGGTGGATTTAAAACAACAGATGTTGGAAAAAGAATTATTGAACCAAACGGATCTGGTGCAGCCATCATAACTACAGTGGTTGATGGTGTTGCAACTCTTTCAATGGATAATATAGCAAATAACGATTCAAGAAAAGTAAACGCTTGGACAGATACTTCGAAGTTGGAATATTCTACTGGCGAATGGAGACTTGCAATCAATACAAATGATTTTGAATCTCAGCCATACAATATCATATATCCTTTCCTAGATGCAGATTCATTGTCTCCTATTCCAATTGCAGTAGACGGCCAACAAAATCATAGAGATGTTAAGACTTGTATTGAAAGAATTGGTGATATGTTTGTTGTGGAATCTGAAAAAGCAACAGACCTTCTTTCATCAAAAGCAGATATTAACTCTGCAACAGATGCTATCCCATCGACAGTTTCTTTAACACAACCAGTTAAGGATGCCCGTAAACCTCAAAAATGGAGAATGCGTTTCTTCTATGATCAGAGAGATGAGTATCTTTATGTAAACGTGGCGACATCTTTACAAATTAAAGATAATGGAGATTTGACAAAAGGACAGGGTCGTGACGGTATTAAACAGGCAGTATTTAGACAGCCCGGCGAACTTAGCGAAATCTATTACAACTTCTCTAACGATACAAACAAAGCAAAATCTGGTTGGTTCCGTAGACAAGGTAAAACAACAGACGATATCGAAAGCGGATATCCACTTGCATATCGTTTGACATGTACTGACCACGGTACTGGATTGTTCTTGTTTGACCAAGCATCAGTAGATCAAGACGATGACTACGCATGGTTTGTTGTACAGAGACATGTTAACAATGTATCAGGTAGAATTGAATTCGAAGATGGTAAATCACCAGTCCATTGTTTATATTCTCCATCAACTCGCCCAGAAGAAACATCAAACTATAATGTTGGGTTCTTTGCCGAAGTTGATGAAGATTTAGATACTACCACAGGACAAACAACAATCACATCTAAATCTTTGGAAGAATTGCAAATTTTTGATATCAATGGCAGACAACTAAAACCTGGCTTACCAGTAGATGTTTCTATTGTCACAGATTCTAGTCCAGTAGAATTTAGAACGGATGCATATTCTGGTGGACCAAAATATCTTCAACAAAATGGAACAGCGGCAGCGCCTCAAGGTATTCCTCTTTCAGATAGTGCATCTTTAGGAACGGATTCTGGAACTGGATATACTATTGTCAATGATGAAGTAACATTACCATCAGTTAGTGCTTCCCTATATGGAGATTTGGCAACTTCAAGTTCTCTATCATCATATTCAGGAACGCAAGTAGATGGCAGATCTAATTTTGCTCTAAATTTTGGTAAAGGTTATGGAACAACTTTTGTTCCTATGGGTCAGTTTATTACTGCTCTTGAACAAGAGAATAGGTTTACTGCTACAGCAGATGAGGATATTGCTCAAACAACTGCAGTTCAAGGTGATAGCGCGACAGTCACTGATAAAAATGGTGGGTTCACCACTGGCGGTTTGGATAACTTTAATGCCGCAAGAAACCAAATGATGGGCCCTGCAAGGCTTGGACTCACTGTTTCTAGAGTAAGACATAGAAGTTCTGCTGGTGCAGATACTTTCTTGGACGAAGCAACCGATGTTGCAATTTTAGATAAAACTGAAATCGCATCAAGAGTAAATCCAAATGGAGATGCAAGAGAATTACCAGTAGTATCTAGTGTTTCACTATTCACACCAAAATCTAGTGTTGCTAAAAACTTAGTAAATTCTAGAAGAGTTAGAGTTTTACATGTTACTAGAGTTGACTTGAGTTATGCAGGCAGCGAAGCTGTACCAACAGTAGCTATTTCTGCTAATCCATATACTGCTCCAAGTATCACAACTTCAACAGAGGCGGAATTGGTTCCAGCACCACTAGCAATTCTTGGTGGAAATACTGGTGGTTATGAAGTAGATTACAACTCTGTTGCAGACCCAACTGGAGCTGCAGGCGGATTTATCGCAAAAGCAGCGGGCAACCCAGATATCGTAATTACTGCGCCAGGATCTGGTACAATTGATATGTCTGTGGGCGATATTATTATGCCAGCAGTTGCTGCAAATGCGATAGATACTGCAGTTGGAACTGGAGGCAGTCCAGCAGAGGCTTTGAGAGTTGACGCAATAATCGACACATTCCCAACTGGTGATCAATTCATCTATGAATATGCTTGGGAAGGTGCTGGATTTAGTAATCAGTACACAAACTTCTTTGGAAGAAGTGGTACTTCCGCAAATCCATTATTTGAAGTAAATAGACTAAAAGTATTTGTAGATGGTTCTGAAGCAGATGCTGCAGTTCTTGGACAAAACTATACAATCAACTCAGCAGGAAATGTTGAATTTGGTACAACTAATCAGAGTTTAGAATACTTTGGAGTAGAAAAACCAATGTATGCATATTCTCTTACAGATGATACATGGACATTTAACCAACCAATCGAAAACGGCACAGTTGTAAAACTTTCATATGAGAATTATAACGACATTGAAGAAAGAGATACAGGTAAGTCAACTTACTTAATTAAAGTTCCAGAAGATAGAGATATTCCTTCTATCTGGAATGACATTCATAAAGTTGCTAAAGGTATCTATAGATTTGTTGTTCGTGAGAATGATGTGTTTAAACCTTGGGATTATCATGTTTCTGCTGTTATTCCACAAGTTGACAGCCCTGCATGTATCAACCCAGTTGAACAGCTATCAATCACACAAGATAAAACAGTTATCTTTAACTTCCCAACTCCACTAGCATCACAGAGATTTATCTATAGTGATGCAGAAATGGATTTGATTTGTGTGGCTGGTGCCGATAGTTCTACTCAAGGCGGTATCATCAAAACTGCTGCAACAAAATATGACTTGGACTCAGGACAAGCAAGTACTTTGTCTGATGGCGCAGTTTCTGGTACTGAAAATATTTCTGGTAATGGAGATAAGTTGAACTATAGAATGCCTTATAGCTGGCATAATACTAAACAGGGCGCGGCACAACAAACTGCTCCGTTTAGAGATGATGCAACAGACGCATTCGATACAACATCAAATTCAACACACAGAACATATGTTGGTATGATGTCAACAAAACCATTTGGTAATGGGATGCGGATCTTCCTCTTAACTAGAGGTGGCCCTGTCCGGCACAGTATAGTGACTATACTCCTAGAGATGTTGCAGCGGAATCTGACAATACCTTTACTTAATATTCACTAAAGATTAAATTTTGAAATAAATATAGGGGAGGCATTAGCTTCCCCTTATTTTTTTTTACAGAGATACAATGTCAGTCACAAACATATTCTTATTCAGAGATATAATTAAAGTAAAGATTGGAATAGGTTCGCCGGGCGGCGTAACCAACCCCACAGACGGACAGAGCGTCACTGAGGGTAGTCTAACTTATGTTTATGATACATCTACTGCATCTTGGAATATAACTACTCAGACAAACCAAATATTTGTTAGCGGATTAACAACAGATCCATCTACAGTAACATTTTCTTCTGGAAAGATTATAAAAAACGGTGTAGATAGTGGTACAAGTGTATCTGTTTCAGATGGAGATATTGTCAGACTATCTGTAACAAATCCCACATTAAATTCTACAAATAATTATACATTTGATGTTGATGGAACTACCTTAGAATTTAATGTGGAATTAAATGATCCTCAGACTGCTAATTATGATGTGGAAGTTACTAAAACATTAACTTTAGCAGCTGAACCCGAAAGAGAAGTTCAGAATACAAATACTTCAAATAATTCTAATTTTATTTCAGTTCAGAATACAAATACTTCAAATAATTCTAATTTTATTTCTGACTTACAAATTAATAAAACTCCAAATTCATATACAGAAGAAATAAAATCTGTTAAAGAAACAGCAGAAAAATATATTCAAGAAAATATTGGAAATATATTAATAGACCCAGATGCGTTTAATATGTCATGGATATCTGAGGTTTCTAAATCTGAAGAATTAAATTTAGATTTTATATCTAACGAAGAACAAGTTACTTTGCGCGAATGGATTCTTGCATACATGCAAGATACGGAACTAAAAACTTTGGAATATAAATCCGAAGATGAAATAGCAGAAGAATTTGATCAAGATAAATTAGAAGAAATAGAAACTATTTCAACAAATGAGCAAGATAAAACAGAAGAGTTTGAATTTGTTTCTACGACAAATATAGATGCAATTGAAGATTCGGAGATTTTATCTACAGAATCTCAAGAAAGAACAGAAGAATCTGAAACAGTATCAGCTTCAGAACAGGATAGATCTGAACAAGTTGAAATATTATCTGTCAACGACACGGAAAAATCTGAGCAAATAGAATTTATTACATCTACCGATTTGGAAAAAGTGGAAGACGATGAAATAATATCTGCACAGGAACAACAGAAATTAGAAGATAGTGAAAATATTTCTTCTTCTGAATTTATTACAGGAGAAGAAACTGAACAAATAACTACAACTCAGTTAGATATCGGCCGAGAATTAGAACAGATTTCTACTACTAAATTTTCATCGGCCGAAGAATCAGAACAGACTCCAGTTCAAGAATTAGTAACTGGCGAAGAATCAGAACAGACTCCAGTTCAAGAATTAGTAACTGGTGAAGAATCAGAACAGATTTCTACTACTAAATTTTCATCGGCCGAAGAAGTAGAACAGATTTCTGCTACTGAATTGGTGACTGGCGAAGAATCAGAACAGATTTCTGCGACCGAATTAGTAACTGGCGAAGAATCAGAACAGACTCCAGTTCAAGAATTATTGACTGGCGAAGAATCAGAACAGATTTCTACTACTAAATTTTCATCGGCCGAAGAATCAGAACAGACTCCAGTTCAAGAATTAGTAACTGGCGAAGAAGTGGAACAGATTTCTGCGACCGAATTAGTGACTGGTGAAGAAGTAGAACAGACTCCAGTTCAGGAATTAGTGACTGGTGAAGAAGTAGAACAGATTTCTGCTACTGAATTGGTGACTGGTGAAGAAGTAGAACAGATTTCTGCTACTGAATTGGTGACTGGCGAAGAATCAGAACAGACTCCAGTTCAAGAATTAGTAACTGGTGAAGAAGTGGAACAGATTTCTGCTACTGAATTGGTGACTGGCGAAGAATCAGAACAAACATCCATAAAAGAAATTTCTACAAATGAGCAACAAGAAACAGATAGTTTATTAGAACAATTAAAAAATGAACTTCAAGAAACAGTAAACTTAAAAGAATCAAATATTACAGATATAGCTGAAACAATAATACTAAGTGATATTGATAATTTTAGTGAAAAGTTTACAATAGATTTTCTTGCCCAACAATTAACCGATATTCTAGAAACTACAGATTTGGAAGTTCCAAAGTTTACCAGCACTGAAGATTTACAGACATTCATTGAAAGTCAAACCTTTCAAGAATTAGAATTTGAAGATGTGAAAAGTTTAGACTTTAGTGAAACAGAAGAGATATTATCTACATCTCTTCAAGAAACTTTTACCGATACACTTGTCAATACTTTACTAGATACACCTCTAATCGACATAATAGATAGTGTAGATTTTTCTGACCCAAATTTAGCAACTTTAATTGAAACTTTTGCAAATACTGTATTTCCATCGGCTAATGTTGAAGAGACTGTAAGTTTTATCGAAGAAAGAGATATAGCAAATGTTCCTGATACTATTGAGGCGCAGGAAAAAATTACGGGTGCAGCTGAACTTGTATCTGGAACAGATGAAACAATAGATGATGCTGAAATTTCAACAAGAAGTACAGAACAAACGGAAGACCAATCGATTGTTGGTGGTACGAATTCTATTGCTAGTGAAGAAACATCTTCTACAACCACAACCTCTGTTGAAGTTTCGCTAGATGATTCTAAATTTACATCATTAAATTCAGAAGATACTACGTTAGAAGATTTAAAAAGTCTTTCAGTTGGAAGAGAAATTCCAGAATTCGAAAATGTAGAAGAAGAATCCTTTATACCAGAATTTGAACAAGTTCAAAATATAGAAATACAGGAACAATCAGAATTAAATTTAACCGATATAGTTGATATTCCAGAACAACAAGAAAAAATTACAGGTTCAGTAGAATTAAATTCTGGAGTTGAGGAAACAAACGAAGCAGATGGAGGGGCTCCAGTAAGTTCCGAAATAACAAACGATATTTCTGGAAAATTTTTAGGTTCACAAGACAACATTCCAGAAGAAGATGGATCAATCGTTTCAAGTTCTGATATAACAGATGATATATCTTTTGACCCTTCTACTGCATCAGAAATTCCAAACGATCAGGCTTCAGAATTTTTAGGAATATCTGATAACACATCAGACCAGTCTGGAGATATTCTTATATCAACTGATGTTAGCGAAGATATATCTGGAGAAATTGTATCTTCTATAGATGAAACTGATGACGAACAATTATTTGTACAATCTGCAACAGAAACTCCTGTAGATTTTGATGGAGCTGTCACTGCAATTGGAGATTTATTTGATGATTCCTCAGAAGTATCTGCCGCAACATCAGAAAGTTCTACAGATTTTACTGGAAATTTAATCGTAGGAGATGAAACTAGTATAGATAGTTCTGTAGAGATTGAAACTGCAGATGAATCTAGTACAGACAGTTCTACTATTCTAGAAACTGGTTCGGATACTTCTTTAGATTCATCAGAACCTTTAACCTCTGCTGCGAACGACAGTGTAGATTCGGAAATAGCAAAATTTGAACAGTTTGAAGTTCCTATAGACGAAGACGATACTATAGAAGTTTCTATTGATTTGCGCGACGATTTGGCAGGAACATTTATCACCGGCGACGATTCTTCTACAGATTCTACAACTCAAACTATAATAAATGATGATATTAGAATAGATCAGGCTAAAAAACTATCAACAGGATTTGACGATAGTGAAGATGAAACTATAAGTGTTTCCGTTGGAGATGATATTAGTACTGATAGCTCGTTAGAATCTTCTTTACAAGAAGATGATAGAATTGATCAATCACTTCGAATAATTTCTCAATCAGATGATAGGACTGATATATCATCTCAAGTCTCTAGTGACTTGGAAGTGAGAGAAGATGTTGCACAGGAATCTACACTCCAAGAAGGTGAAGTTGTAGATAATATTATAAATCCTACAACATCTATAGATATAAGAACAGACTTTGCACAAGAAAATATAACAGGACAAGATGATTCTGACGATATTTCTTCTATAGTATCTTCTGAGGTAGATCCAAGACCAGATGAAGCACTAAAAATAACAACTCAACAAGATGAACGAGCAGATTTATCTACATCCTCTTTAGGACAACAAACAGAAACGAGTGAAGTTGCCCAAGAAGTAATTTCTGGTGAAGATGATAGAACTGATTTTGCTGTAGCACCTACCGGCCAACAAACAGAAACTGAAGAGGCGGCTCAACCAAACAACACACAAACTGATGACTTTGTTAATGATCCTTCAGTAATTTTTAGTGGAGTGGAAAGTATAGAAGAGGATTCTGCAGCTGCAGTTACTGGCGAAACATTGACAGTTGATGATACTGATGCTATTCCTAGCGCAGAAAATTCAGTAGATGTGGAAGAAGTCATCTTAAACGGTGGAGTAGAAGTTCCAAATGAGATTTCTGGAGTTAATGGATTTGTTGAAGATACTTTTATAAATGATCCAGCAAAGATTTTTATCGGAATAGAAGAAACGGAAGAAGTTTCAGCGCCATCGGCCGGAAACGATGATATTCCTGTCGATTCGGAAGCTATACAAAATATAGGTACAGATTTATCCGAAGACGATGGTGTAATATTTAACTCTGGAGATGATACGACAGTAGATTCAGAAACAGTATTAAATATTGGTGGTGATGAACTTGAAGATGGCTCTAGCGAACTTGGATTTACCGAAGATATAGTGGGAGATCAAAGTCCGCCATCAGCAGCCGCAGATGATTTAGTCGGCGATGAAGAAGCACTTTTTGTTGCCCCCGTAGATGAGACTACAGATCAACAAGTTATTTCAACGGGCCCAGTTGATGATGTAAATGATGAGCAGGCTGTTGTTATTGATGCTATAGATGCGACAGAAGATTCGCAGGGTGATGTTATTTCACCCACAGACGATGTTACTGACCAAGAATCATTAATAGTATCGCCAATAGATATATCAGTTGACGAACAGGGAGATCTATTCGTTCCAACAGATGAAAGTGATGATGAGAGTGGAAGGGCGCGATTGAGTGTTGAAATTGGAGTAGATCAAGAAGTTCAACTTAGATCCCCCATAGACAATATTGTAGACAGTGAAGTTATTTCAAATATACCTACAGAAGAAGAAAATTCTCAACCATCTATTCCGCAAGTTCCGAGTGAAGATCCTGTGCAAGAAGCTTTGATTATTTCTGGAGAACAAGCCGAACTACCAGAACTCGCACCCCCTGTTTCTGAAGCACTAGACGATTTTAACCGTCAAAAAGGTATAATTATTATGAGAGATGGTGAAGATAAATTATATACATTAGTTCCTATATTGGATTCATTATCAAACAAACAGGTTGGGCCCTTCATTGATAGGGGCGATAGAAATAGATTTTTTGGATAATTATTAATGCCGCAAATTACAATACGTGGTGGGCCAGGAATTCAGGCAGCCACGAGAAGAGTAAATAATATAATCTATGATTCTGCAGCAGAAGTTGAGTTGCAGTATATAAATTATTATTATCCAGAGAATACTAGAGGAAATGCTGATTCCCTAGACCCTATGCAGGTTCTAAAGCCGTTTAGTGTAATACGTTCTAATCTATTGTTTAATAATTTAGAGTTGGATTTTAGAGATCAAACTACCAGTTCATTCATTCCTATTGGAATAGAAACTTCCACAGATTACCCATCACTACCAAAACCCAGCATAGATTCGTATACCGCACAGTATGACGAATTATATCCTGGCCAGTTTCAGGCAATCCTAAACAATAGGAAAAGATTTGAAGGTGATTTAGAAACAAATTTCATTGTACTAGAAGGTGATTTTAGAAAAACTGCCACAAAACCTATAAAACACTTTCACAATAGTATAAACCCTATCGAAACTTCAAATGATGTGTTTCATTTTTCCATAAATTCTACAAATGTCATAACAAATAATCCTAGAATTAGGGTTAAAGTTTTTAGAAGTTTAGATACATATGAAACAGCAATAGAAGATCTTGATAATTTTCAATCTGGATTATCATCTCAATTATTGACGCAATATGATTTTTCAGTAGAAAATGACACTGGATGGACTGCTCACTCCATAGATATTAGAAATATTTCTATGGAACATGGCGCATGTTTGCTATGGTTCACTTTCGAAAGAATACCAGAATTAATTGAAAATCCATTTGATATTAACTCTGGAGAATACACCGAAAATTTTCATGTTGTTAATGATGATGTATATTCATCTAATATATGGATTAGTTCAATTGATGATTGGATCGATAATGATACAATCATTACCCGACCATTTACTATTGAAATAGATGGAACTCAATTAATATATGAAGTTGATTTTACATATCAGTTAGTAAAACATAGAGAAATTAATAGAAAATTAGAAATAACATTTTTAACTTCTTTGGAAGGATTGATAAATGGTGTCTTAAATGTACAGCCTAGAACTACTGGCGTAAATTCATATGGTATTTTAAATTCTTGGCATAGGTTTTCCCATGGTGCAATACCAACAAATGGAATTGCAACATATCCAAATAGACCAGACGAATTAAATTCGTGGACAGTAGATTCTAATGACAATATAAAATCTACCGAAAATTCTAGATCGTATATTGGATTTGTTTCTCCAGAACCAATAAATTCTTATGTTTTAGAAGTTGATGTAAATTCAACTGCTAGTGATGATGACACTGTTGGTGTTATAGTTGGTTATGTCAAAGAAAATGATTATGAATATACTTTAAGTGCTGTCAGAACACATGGCGGAATGTTTGGTGGCGAAACTTGGATGTTAGCTACAAATATCGGACAGTCTATAAATTTTAGTGGAAACATTGTATCAAGTCATGTAAGTAGTCATATGTGGACTAATGAATTGCCACCAGCAAATCCAATTGACATTGCAGGCGGGTGGCAATCAACACCAAATGGAACTAGAATTAAAGTAGAAAAAAACGAAAATATTGTAAAAATATACACAAGCCAAATGAATTCTACTACTATTGACCCTCAAACTCTTATAGAAATAGATTTAAATGATTATGAAGACACAAAAAGATTTATAAATTCTAGGTTTGGGTTTTCCACTTATTCACAAAGAAATGCATCATTTAGTAATATAAGTTTTGAGCCACTAATTGAAGGTGGAATTTCGTTGTCTGATGCGAAACAAGGACAATTTTTTGTCGGTGCGTTTGCTTTAGAACAAGCACAACTAGAAACTTTTACGAGAAATCCAAAAACAAATTTTGAATTTATAGAATCTATCGATGCAGAAAAATATGTGATTGAGAATTCTGATAATATAGTTGTAGAAAAATATAATAATTATACTTTTGAGCTCTCAACTGCAGAAGAACAAAGTGAAAATTTTGTCGATCTAATAAATCCTTATAGATACGCTGGAACTATCCTAGATTATAATAACATATCAATGATATTAAAATCAAAAAAGGTTACATTCGAATTCTCTCCATTTACTGGAGGAAGATTGGAATATTTAACTGCTATGTGGAGCCCTGGCTTATATGGTGGAATTGGTCTCATGGAGACTATATCAGAATTTGTAAGTATTTCAGATGATGTTCATATTACAAAAAGTATAATAGAACAAGTCGAGAGTTATGATTCATTTAAAAACTTTTTAGAATCTATAATTCCAAGCACACTAAAAGTTCCAACATATTTAGATACTGTTGTTTCTAATGAGCTAGAATTAAAAAGAAATATAGATACGCTTATATCCAGTGGAACTGAAATATCATCTCAGATTAAATCTTCTTTCTCTATAAAAGAGAATGTCGATAAAAAAATTATTGAAGTTGGATTGTCTGGAATGAGATATGAATTTGAGTATCCAAAATCCGACATGACTGGAATTTTTGATCGTGGTTCAAAAGAACTAACACTTTCTGAATTTGTTGGAATGGCAGATTTGAGCACAACTAAAAAATATGGTTATGAATTAAATACTTCATACAATATTCTAGAAGAACAAGATTTGGTGTTGGATACTAAAAAAGGATTATACTTTTTCCGCCCAGTTGATTATTTAAATGACATAACAAAATCGATGTATTTTGGAAAACCAAAGGATACTATAATTCCTATTAACTATGGATTTCAAAAATATACAGATTCTGCACTAGAGTTTGAAAGATTTACAGAAATTGCTAGAGATATTATATTTAAATATGACAACTTTATTGAAACTCCAGAAGATACAGCCTTGAGCCAAAATGATTTTGTGCGAAGTTTTGATGATTCTGGTTATATATTTAAACCATTCTTCGAACAAAAAGAATTTATAATAGTAAACGATAAAAACTTTGAAAGAAAAGTTACAGTAATACAATATGATTTTCCAAAGACTTCGTATTTTGAAAGGTCAAAAGATATTCAATTTAAGGTTGCTCCATACTATACTGAAGTGTTAGATAAAACTTATGTAAATAAATTATTCTTTGTAGATTTAGATATGTGGAATAGTCATCTAGAATTTAAACCATTTAAATTATCATCAGATGATGTATCTTACATGATAGAACAGTTTTTCTTAAAAAGCTCAGTCGTAGTTCCCAATAAAACTAATATCTTTGGAAAACAGATGCTGGAAGAAATTTTCAGGCCAAATTATAGAGAAATAGAAAGAATTATTGAGTTTTTCTTTGATTCTTTCGTGGGTATATCATCTAACATATTTGATGTAAATAAATTTCAACCGTCATTTTACGATAAAATTATTTCTGGTCACATGAGATCGGATGGGTCTGCAGCATATGGCTATGAAACTTTAAAGGTTGGTAGTAATAGTTCTAGTAAATCTTTGAAAAATATTTCAATAGATTATTCTAGAGAAAACGCTTTCGAAGCAGCTGGGCGTTCTGGAAGACACACTACAAGTGTATACAAAGAAACTCAAGAAGTAACCGATATAAACTCAAGCTTTTTGTTTGAGTTTTCTGATGTCGAATGGGATCTAGATTTGGCTAGTACTAAAAATGAAGTGTGGGGATTTAATAGAGAAAATTCAAACTTCAACTTCATATATCAAATTGACGAATCTTCTGGAAGATTGCCAGATTGTCTTAACTTGTCTACGGAAGGGATTATATCTGGAACATTGACAGAAACCGATAAATTTTTAAGAGAATATGCATTTGAAGATTGGACTAAAACTCAGGGATTTATTGATAATGATGGAAATTTTATATCACATAATGAGAGTTTAGATTACGATTATACTGATTTCGATCCAATAACTCCTAGAGAGTTTAGTGTAAAAATTGTAGGAACGAATATAACTAAAGGCACAATAGATTTAATCCCAACTAACGACAACGGCATAGAATATGTTGCTGGAGAAAAAATCACACAGGGCGATGCGGTATTCTATATTGGCCAAAGACTTGGAAGTTTTCAGAAAGAAGTAAATTTGGGGTCTGGAACTGAAACTGTCACTGTTATTCGACATGAAATAGAAAGACTGCTTGGTGATATTAATGTTAATAGAACCGAAATAGAAACAATTGATGTTTTTGTAACATCATCGTCTATTTTATCTAACAATATATCTCAATTAAATGAAGAAATAATTTATTCAGAAAGTACACAAGAAACTGAGGTATTGCTTGAAAAAAGAAATGCACTACAAGATGTTTTAGCAAATGTTGGAAGCCAAGATGGAGTTTTTGCACAGATTAATACACAAGAAAATGTCGTGCTAGAAGTTGTTAAAAATGAAAATAATCTTTCATTTTATGTTGATGATTTTATCATGGATAATTCTGGTGCTGTAGTGAAAGAAATTACTCTGGTATTTAAAATTCATAATAACTATTCATTTGATCGAGATTTATTTCTACACACATCTGAAGATATTGATACAGAGGGATATGCAACAAGGACTGAATGGTTGAATGCTAGAAGAGAGTCTAAAGAATTTAGATACGATCCAATTTTAAATAACTCTACTATTGATGCAGAAATATTAGAAACGATTAAAAACTTTAGAGATTCTAAATTAGACATAGATGAATATTTATTTAAGAAAAATTATCTAATAGGTGCTAGAGAATTTACAAGTCCAGATGAAAAAACTAAATATGAGACATTCATAGATTCTATAGTGTTTAAGGAAACTAAATTTTCAAATAATTATATAGTCAATACAAAAATATTAAACTCTATCGACATAGAATATTTTAATAGGACATTTAAATTAGATATAACTCTTGAAAATAGATTTAAATATCTTGAGGATATATCAGATGAAAATGGAAACTTTAAATTGAACTGTAATTTTAATGTAGATGAGAAAACATTTTATGATAATACCGATGATATTAGGGTAATAAGGGGGTATCCAGTTTATGCCAGCTGTAACTAGATTGGGAGATAGATGTACGGGCCATGGTGCATATCCCCCAAGATCAAATACTTCTGCAAGCAATAATGTGTTTGTAAATGGAATTGGCGCTCATAGACAGGGTGATAGTTGGGCTGTACATTGCAATCCAAGGCCATCATGTCATGGTTCTGTTTTGGGATCAGGTTCATCTAGTGTATATGTAAATGGAAAACAATTAGGAAGAATCGGAGATCCCGTTGCGTGTGGATCGGCTGTGGCAAACGGCTCGGGTAATGTTTTTGCCGGTGGATGATGTATAAATAGCATATAGGAGTTTTATATGGCACAAGCATTTCCAGTAAAGGCGGTGGTACAACAATCAGGTGATGTTGTACTTGCTGAATTTTTAGAATCTGATTTTGTTGGAATTTTTGATGGTGGTATTGGGGCTGGAGGTGATGCAGCTTCTAATGGCCTTCCAGAAACTGCATCTAGTGCAGAATTATTAGAAGCCATAAAATCTACAATGCGTAGCAATTTCAATCTTAGTAGATTTGATGAATATACAGACTATGCAACTCTGAATGCACAAAATCCAAATATAGGAAGATTTGCAGTAGACAACTCTCTCAATACATTATATTATGGTACTGGTGAGGCTTGGTTGGCAGTCGGTACTGCATTGACTGTTGGGGGAAATATAACTGGAGAAATTGAATTCGGTGGGGGATTAGAAACTAATTTTGATCCAAACACTCTTATAACATCTGTTAGTGTAAATTTAACTCCAATATATAACGAGATAGACACTATAGAACTTGGAGTTGGTCTAAATACAGATGGTTCATATATTACAAAATCTGGTACAAATTATATTGATACCTCTACCTCAATATCCAGTGCAATTGATTTGTTAGATGTCGCCATAGAAGCGGAAAGAACAAGAGCGATTTCTGTTGAAAGTGGAATTGTAACTGATGTAAATACGATAGAAAATGCATTACAAAATTTTGAATACTCTGGCCATTCTGCATCAGACGTTAGCGGCGCAAATCTAGTAGGATTAGCATATGATTCCAGCACTGGAAAATTTCGTCCAGAAACGAATTTTGGTGTTGGTGGATTTATAAAGTTTAAAAAAACTACTGGCACGAGAGATGATATTCCATTAACAACAACCTTTATTGGGAGTGAATTACAGAGCGGTACTGTAGATTTTTTCTTTCAAGACGGAACCCAAGACAATATCAATTTAATAACCAATGGCGTATAATTTTTTTTTTATAAATAATACAAAACACTTTAATAAATTACATAGGAGTTAATCAATAATGTCCATATCATTACAAAGAAACGAAATAACACTTCTTGATGGATATAACCTAAATCCAAAGAGAGATTCTAAAAAGCCACTCATTCAACAACTCGCAACCGATTTGATGAATAATGGATTTGAAGATGTTGGGCCACAGTTGACAAAGATTACAATTTCAGAGGAATCTATTGCAAAATTTGTTGACGAATTTATTGTCTGGCATTACGATTCTTCTCTATTATCTGCATCAGAGGGTGCCTTTGGCGTTGCGGATGCGATAAGTGATCCTTCCACTTTGGGAGAACGTGCTGCAGGAGTTGGATATACTACCTTCAAGCTCGATGGAGAATTTAGTAGAAGAAATAAGCAAATAGATAATGTATATCTGTTTGAAGATTGGAATAAGCATATTTCTCAAGATGAAGATCACACCAATGGCGGCAATGGTTATACTGGTGGATTAGATGTTAAAACTGCCTTGGGCCCAAATGCTGAATTATTTTCCTATTTAAATCCACATCCAGATATGCGAGGTGGGTCGACTCGCTGGAAAACTCCAGTACTTGCAACTCAGGCCCATATGGCCCAGACAATAGTGCATGTAGATACAACAGAACTTTTACAAGTTGGAGAAAAATTACTATTTAATGATGGCGTAGATGTAGAAACTACTGATGTAACGATCGTTGCGATTAACTCAAAAACATCCATGACAGTAT
>Ga0209630_10001974_pt1 | contig 20708 bp, 10 predicted proteins | sample COG_01_FD_184745 | JGI IMG/M metagenome (GOLD analysis project Ga0209630, IMG submission 184745) | Pelagic Microbial community sample from North Sea - COGITO 998_met_01 (SPAdes) (version 2) | ecosystem: Environmental > Aquatic > Marine > Neritic zone/Coastal water | place: Helgoland, sampling... | reverse complement strand
GAGAGGTTTTGAGCGGCGTGTTCGATTTGGTCTCTACTCGTCATATTCGTTAAATGTTTTCCGATTCTGATTTTTGATGATGAAAATGTTTCTTTTTATTCCTTCTCGATCGATGACTCCTCTTCTCTTCTCTCTCTCTCTCTGACGACGCCAACGACTGCTCTGTTTCTGCTGCTGTTTCTGTACTGTTGTTGTTCTTCAGGGGTTTGTAAGGTCGTTTTTGATGACTGCAGCTTTTTAAAAGGCTGCAACAAAGTAGAAAGAGAAAGACTGAAGAAAAAGGAGAAGTTGAGAAATTTGGATGAAAAGAAAGGAATTTAATTGGAGAAAAAAGAAAGAATTTCCACACACACAAAAGACACAAACTTCGCTTCACGTCAAACGCACCTACTCATAAATAAATGAATAAATAATGTTTGCGACGACCAAGAAGAGTTTTATTACGACTGACGCGAACGCTTTTGGTGGTGGAACGCTGCTGTTGTCCTCGTCGTCTCTGTTGTCGAGGCGAAGACCGAAGAAACAGACGGGAAGAGGCTTTGAGTTTCTGACGGCCCGGCGGGATGAAGACGACGAGGATGAAGTTGAAGTTCAACAAGAAAGACGACATAGACAACAAAAACGACGTAAACGACGAGAGATTATGACCAAGACACTCGCGTCGTGTGCATTGACAGAGATGATGCTCTTTATTACGCGAGAAGAACAAGAAGGAGAAGCTCGAGCGGCTGATGAAGGAGGAAAAATGTCTGACTTCAGCAATCTGAAAATACTCCTCTCGGAAATAAAGCGAGCGGACGCGGAACTCTCGCAAATGATTGGGCAGCTACAAAGAGCGAGCGATGTTGGCACGGACGCACCTTTAGAGCTCATGTCGTACGTGTTTGAAAACAGAGACTCGGCGATTTACAATTTCCAAAAGAACGCTCTGAAGCTGGACGCGTTCGTCGACGCGGAAGAGTTAACGCCGATTGAAGCCGCCGTGTGGGACTCTATCCCGCAAAAGAACGGAGGGGGCGTGCACACGCCTTTTATAGTGACGCCGAACGAGTTCGTGTGCGCGCTTTATTCGTGCGTGAATAGTCCAGACGCACCGCCGTCGACGGAAGCGGCGTTGACGATTGACATGTTGAGAAAAGGCGTAGCGATGGGGAAGAGGAAAGATAAACGCATCACCTCGGAGGGGTTGTTGTTGACCGCAGAAGACGCGAGAGGAAAAGTGCAACGGTATTTAGAGATTTTAGAAAGTAGCGGGATTTTTAGTAGAAGCAGCAGCAAATAAGTACAGTACTAGTGAATAGACACTTGACAACAACAACAAGTACTACGACACATTTAGGTTTCTCGTCGTCTACATTCCCTCGGATTCGATAAGAGTTAACATGGCTTTAACGATTGAGTTGTCCATGGATATGGGGCCGGGTGAGTTTACTTTATTCGTCAAAAGTTGATCAATTTTCTTGCGCAACTCACGCGCTAACACGCCAATCTTTGCCGGGGCATTAAATTCGCACCAATCGTCGAGAACTAATTTGCCTTGTTCGTGTTTCACGTCTAATTCGCCTCCGAACAAGAGCAGCGGATAGCTTCCGACCATGGTACAATCGCGAACAAAAACCTTCGAGGTTTGAACGCGATCACCGTAAACTAACCACGTCGATTCGTACTTGCCGACGTTGAAATTTACACTCGTTGGGTGCAAAAATACTCTGCCGACGTCTCGAGAGTAGTATTTCATCTCTCTCCCCGAGGCCATTTTCTCGACGGCGCCGCCGATCGTCTTGGCGTATTTTGCAACGGGATGTTGCGCTCGTACGAGTTTTGGGTACAGTCCAGCAACGAGCGCGGCTTTGATGATTCGAGAAACGTTCGAGTTCACGTCCACTTCGTCTTTTAAACCACCTCCGATGTTGCCATAACTACTATTCGTCGTGTCGTCTTTCGCGCGCCCAAATCGTTTGACGCGAAGCGCATAGTTTCGCGAAACAAATCCCAAGTCGGACAAAATCTGCGCAAAGTCCACTCGCGATTGCAACACAGCCTCTAAGGCTTGACTCGAGAGATAATTTTCGTCGCAAAAGCGTCTCTCTGCGCCTCTTCCGCCGCGTTTCTTGGCGTTTAACCACCCATCAAAGGCATTGACGACGGCCAAGTGGTCGGATTTACCAACCGCGAACGCCCGTTTTTTCTTCTCGGCGTCTTCTCGATTATCTTTCGGAGAGTAAAACAAAGGACGTCCGGACATTGCGCTCGCGATGGTTAACATCGGGTCTAAACATCCCAACAAAGAAGCGTAGACGAGCATCTTACCCAGTCGCGGGTCGCACGGCATGTGCGTTAAATGCTTACCTAACGGCGTGACAATTTCTTCGGTGTTATTTACGAGCGCCATCGCTTTCAAATCCTTCAATTCTTGAACGGCGAGGTCCAGCGCATTTTCATCCGGAGGCGTCAACGCGAGCGAAAGCGTTTCTTTCGCCGTTCCAGATTCTGGCGCCATACTTTTAATATTCAAAACTAACGACTGAAGTGGCGTTCTCAACATTTCCGGTGCTTGCGTCTTCTCGAAGTTTGCAAATTGCGTGCGCGAGAACAGTCGAAAACACGCGCCCGGCGTCGTTCTCCCGGCTCTCCCGCGTCTCTGCTTCGCTTGAGCTTTGGAGACCCAGCAGTCTTCCAAGCAAGATAGACCTCTCTCCGAATCGTATCGCATTTCTTTTTGCCGTCCCGTATCGATAACATATCGAATATCGTCGATTGTAACTGAAGTTTCTGCGATATTTGTCGCCACGACAATCTTACGCACGCCGAGCCTTGGCTTTTGAAAAATTCTTCGCTGTTCCGCCGCAGAAAGCTGACCGTACAAAGGAAGAAAGTCTAGCTCACCGACTTCGGAAACCTCTAGCAAGCGCGATTGCTCGAGGACGCGAATGAGCTTCAAAATTTCAGCTTGGCCAGGCATGAAGATTAAAAATGCACCGTACGTATCTTTCTCCATCGGTTTGCCTCCTTTCGGGACGATGCTTTCCATGCCTTCTTTGAATTCTTTACGAATAATCGCAGAGAGTGTATTTTCAATCAGTTCATAGTTCAAAACGGATTCGTCCACGTTTTGAATGGAGCGCTTTACATCATCGCTGTAGTTCTCTTCCAAATGCTTTCTCGCTAAAGCGAGTTCGGTTTGACGCTCTCGTTCTTCCTCTTCTTTCCTTCGTTTCATGTTTTCGTCCGCGGTAGTTTCGTTGTTGTCGATGTTGTTATTGTTCGTCACGGGAGAAAGCTTCGGAATAGACGCACGTTTTTTTGCAGCCTGGTTTTTATTCAAAGCCCAATCCTCTGCATCATCGTCGTCGTCGTCGTCGTCACTATCCGATGTGTCATCCTCGTCGTCTTCATTATCTTCATCATTTTTGTTCTTCTTCTTTTGTTTCTTGGAAGAAGCGACAATTTCGTCCAGCTCGGCTACGTCCCAGCTTTCTGGGACTTCACGATCGGCTTGTCGGTTGTCATCGTAATCCTCGTCGTCAGAGGAAGACAGAAGTGCATTCGGATCAACGATGTCTTCCTCGTTTTCAAGCAGAGCTAGTTGCCTTTTCTTTTCCACCGCGGTCTTGGCGTACTTTGATTTTTGACCAACTAAAAATCTCGTCTCTTGGAACACGTCTTCTAGGTAGTATTCTTTCACGGGGTGCGTGAACCCAGGAATGGTGATTTTGGACGTTTCCACGGCTTTGATTGCATTTTCGTTCGCTCGTTTTGACGGTTTTTGAAAGTAGTCAGCAAACAAATCCGCATCGGCAGTCGCGGACATGAGAACGAGTTTCAGATTTGGTCGCTTTTGGACGACGCGTCTGAGAAGTAGAAGTAAAACGTCCGAATCGACGGAGCGTTCGTGAACTTCATCTAAAATGACGTGCGTGACGCTTTCTAAAGTTGGATCGCTCAGCAATCTTCTCAGTAAAATACCAGTCGTGCAAAACAACAAGCGCGTCTCTTTACTCGTTTTCGATTCCAGACGCACGGAGTAACCGACGACGCCTCCAACTTTTTCGTCTCTTTCGTTTGCCACGCGCTCGGCTAAACCAATAGCGCTAATCCTTCGAGGCTGCGTACAAATAATATTCGTTTCGCCACCTTTTTGATTAAAAATCGCGTTCTCGAGAATAAACTGCGGTACTTGCGTCGACTTCCCGCATCCAGTTTCCCCGGAAAGTACAACCACGGCGTTACTTTCGACGAGTTTTGTAATTTTATCTCTGGATTCCGACGCGGGTAAGTTGTTTCGAACGGTTTGCATTTTAAAAGCCGCCGAGTGCTTGTTGGATTTGCAATCGCGTTGCCATAAATCATACGCATCTTTCAAACGCGCGCTTTCTTGTTCGATTTGAGCTCGCGAAAGTTGATTTCGCGCGTTGTTGCGTTTTTCGTTGTTCTTGTTTCTGTTCGTGTCTCCTTGCTGGTTTGCCAAAAGTCGCGGCGGCGGTGTAAATGCTGCCGCGTTTACACCTCTTGGTTTTGGTACCGCTGAAGACGACGACGATAACTTTTGCGTTGCTTTTGTCGTTGCAGATGATTCGGTGTTGCTGTTGGTAGATCTCTTTTTGCTTAACTCCGTGCTGATTGCATCGATGACTGAATACATGCACGGCCCCGACCCACTTTCCACGCATTCCAACGCCGCTGCGACCGCTACTTCCAAACACGTCGCAATCATTTCCCTATCACTACTATTACTGCTACCACCACTACTACTACTGCTATCTATATAAGATAAATATATCAGTGGAGGTGCGGTTTGGGGATAACCAAGCACATTCGTAAATGTTACGAGCACTTTATTCTCCACGGATACAGAAATAGCGCATTCCTTATCGTCTTTCTTCACGTTCTCATCTCCGTATATAGATTCAATCGCGACAGTTTCGTCTTCCCAATCTTCGTTCTTTTGTTTCTCTAGACGAATCGTAAACTTTGGACCAACTCTATTTCGATACGCAACAATCATCGGCGATACTGAAGAAGAAGCAGGAAGAGAAGAGGCAGTTTTGACTGCATTCTCTGATTCTTCGACGGAAAATCCGCGTTCCCAAAGAATTCTAATATCTCCGCTATCTTTCGCGGGAACGCTATTACTCTCTTTCCTAGACGCCTCCATCGGTTTATTAGCGTTGTTCAACAAAACTATTGGATCGTTCATAGCTTTTGGCGCAAACTTTGCCGGTAATCGCGATTCTGGAATGTTAATGACTAACCAGTCCAAGGCGCTCTCGTAGGCAAAATCTTTCGATTGTTTCACGGCGATGGTCGCGTCTGATTTCTCAAAACCACACTCTTCCAATCTCTTCGTCAGCGCTTCGACTTCCGGGTTTGCAATTTCTTCGTCCGTTTCGTGCAACACGGAAAAGTCGTCGTACGATCGGTGATGTTGCGTAATCGTCAAAGACTCTTCGCTTTCAAACGTTCGGAGTAGTTCTTCAACCATCAACCTTTTCTCTTCGGACATGTGTAACGTCGGAATGACCCGTTTCGGTTTCGGTTTCCTATTTTTCCTCTCTAACTCTCTCTTTTCTCTTTTTTCCTTCTTCTCTAATCTCGTTTTCTCTTCTTTCTCGTAATTTTCAAACCTCTGTTTATAGTCGTGCGGAAGCAACCTTTGCAAAGGGAGATTCGTCGCGTATCTCGCCAACGCCAACGTCGCCCCTCTCTGAATCGCCTCTTCTTTTGACGGCGCCGCGTCGTTCATCCACAACACAATATCTGAATCTGGTTTATATTTATCCGGCAAAACAACCTTACAAATCCATTTATTATCACCGGTAGTAGTACTAATCTCTTTCTTCTCTTGCGGCACGTATCGCGGCTTCCGGATGTCCTTCTTCTTATTCGCAAACTCCTCCAAGATCGTTCTCGGTTGTTTCACCGACGCTCTCACCACCGGTGCCGTATCCACGATAATTTTCTTCGCGCTTCTATCTTTCGGATTTGTTGTCGTTGTATTTATATTTATTGCGGACGGATCGATGCCTTTCGCTTTATCGCTTTGCTGTTTGCTCTTTTCCGCCAACTTCATTTCTAGCAAATCTTTCTGCTTTTGCGCCAACATCTTCACCGCATCTTTCGCATCTATTTTTACTTCTTTCCCACCACTTTCCGCATTAAATTCCTTCTCTAACTCTTCCTTGTGATGTCTTTCGATGTGCATTTTCAATCGGTCTCTCTGTTTAAACGGATCTCGATCGCAATACGGACACTGTAAATCAATTTTCTTCAACTCCGACCAATTCGCGTCCGCTTTGTTGCTCATCCCTCCGGTGGCGACGATGCCTTTTTTCTTCTTCATCAGCTCTTTCCTCGGACCGCCCATTTTGTTTTTAAGATTACTCCTCTTTAAAACTTACTTATCTTCGTATTATTGTTGCGCGATGATGCCATTCTTTATGTCTTGGTGAGGTGATGATATAAAGAGAGAGATACTAATTATGTGGACGTTTCTACTAAATATTACAACATGGCGGCGAGTTCATCCGCGGCGGAACTGGTCGCCTCTTTCGCTTTGACTTGATTTTTAATCGCGGTTAAATCCCTGGGCATTTCATCTTTCGCGAGGAAGTTTAACCATTGATGTAAAATAGCCTTCTTTTGCCCGCGGTATCGGCAGACGGTTTTCAATCGCAAAGCTTTGAGTCTCGTTTCGTTATCGTTGTTGTTGTCGTTCTCGTCGAGAATAGAAACGCACTGCTCCATGATTTGGACGTCCTCTTCCATGGACGTCGGTAAGCTTTGCAGTAATTCTGTGATTCTTCCGATTAATACTTGTCGGTAGAGCTGGTCGTTGTCGTTGTCCGGTTGCATGACGTTTTGCACGATGAAGGAAAACATCGCGTGGTGCGCCTCGTCCCTCGCGAAATTCCATCCTGCGCGTATGCTTTCGTCTAAACCGGACTTATCCCAATCAAACTTGTTCACGTCGGCTTTATTCTGACCCATGGCTTCTAAAATGTGCTGACGACGTTGTTCGACGATGGCATACGCAACGCCTTTGGAGTATTCGAGAGGAATAGCCATGGCGTTTTGCTCGGAACTTCCGGCGTCGACGAGTTTTTCCGAAAGCCAAGTGGCAGATTCCGGTAACGTTCTCCATAACTCAACCGTATCGCGAGGGTTTCTAGATTCCGTGACGAAACCACCGAATAGGAGAAAGGTGTCTGAATCCGCCACGGCGTACGAGACGGTAATTTCATCTCCGGGTTCTAAATCTCTTCTGGCGACGAGTTCCACGCCGTCTGGTTTGTTCTTTTCCTGTTCTTGTTCGGACGGAGCTTCTTCGTGTTGTGACGTTGTTTTCAAGTTCATTCCTTCTATTTCCTTTTTCTTCTTTTCGCTATAAGCTGGCCGCCAAAACGCCGCCGGGTCCACGTGCGTGTGATTACACATGTCGATAAACGGCGCCACGAACGCTCCTGACGGAGGCATTCGTCCCTCGTTATTCCCCACGTCTCCAATGTCCGCGTCAATCTCAACCGCTCTCGATCGCGCGTTCGCCATCGCCCACGCCCACTCTTTTTTCGTCCAATTCCTACAACTCCTCGTCGCGGTCGTCTCTTCCTTTTTAAAGTGCATCTCCACGTTCACCGAATCCCTCGCCAACGTCTTCGCACACGTCCCGATGGCGTCCGCGAATTGCATCTCCTTGATCTCCTCCGTCGTCCACGTCCCGCACGTCGGCGAATCGATAACTTTCGGCAACGCGTTAATGTACGGGTAAAACTCCGATTTCTCTTTCAAATCTCTCTGTCTCAATAACTCCGCCGCTAACCGTTCCGACGACGTCGCTTGCTCGAACGGAGGTAAAGAATCACCGCCGGTGCCAACGCGTAATCCTTGCGTCCCGACGCAACACGCAAAAGGGACGAACAAAATTCGCTCTCCTTTTTTAATCATCGTCGGGGCGTCAACATTAGTATTACTGTTGTTGTTGTTATCATCATCATCATCCGCAGTTCTGCAATACACTCTTCGATCGAACTCTTTCTCACCAGTAGTTTCGTCATCATCACCATCATCGAGGAGTGCGAGGTGTCCTTTAGGGGTTTCCACTTTATAAGAGTCGATGGATTTGATGTGGACTTTGCTCAACTCGCACCCTTTTTGTTCGCACCAGAGAATAAACTCTCGCAGACGTCGATCGTTTTTATTCCCAAAAGCGAGAGTGGTAGCAGTCGCAGTCGTAGTATCTGACGACATTATTATTCGTGTCTGTTCTTATCGTTTTGTGATAGAGTAAGAGATTGTATTCTAGAAAACTTCTTCTTTTTTCTTCTTCTGCGCTTTCGTTGTGAAAAAAATTGAAGGTTGAATTTTGCATGCACAGTAAATCACATAATTAAAAACGATAAAAGTAAACGCTATATCATCAATCACCATCATCTATCTCTCTATCTATTTTCGCATCATCAAAAATTTAGATTCCGTCAAAGGAGTAATGCACATCGTCGTCTCCTCTTGGTCTTTGACGAACGCTTGTTTCATCTTTCGCATTTCCTCGCTAATATTTTCGAGAGATTTGAACGCCGCTCTCGCCTGTTTTTTGTAGTGTTTGGCTTTTTCGTCCGCTTTGCGCGAGTTTTCGAGAACGAGTTTTGCCGTCAAGGCGGTTTCTAACAGGACGGAGGAGTTTTCGTCGTCGTTGGTATTCATTGGAACTTCCGTCGTTTCCGCGGGTGTGTTTTTAGGAGCTTTGTAACCGTCGAGGATTTCGGAGGAGGAAGGTGGTGGAGGAGGAGAAGATTCGTCGTTCTTCGCCGCGCCAGTTTGCGACGGCGTCTTGAACGAGAGCGATTGCGCCGGAAAGTCCACCGACGTCGCAGTCGTCGTGGCAGAGCTGCTGCTATTCTTCTTGCTGTTGCTCTTTTTCATTTTTGTCGACTTCTTTTCTGATTCTTTGTTCAAGGAAGAAGAGCGTTTCTCCTCCTTCATTCTCGCCGATAATATTCTCTTCTCTTGTTTCATCCGTAACAACTCTCGCTCTTCCAATTCGCACTCTTTACGTAAACGCATTCTTTGCGCGTCTAAGTGATAAGATTCAATGGCATTTCTGTGTAACGGCGGTAATTGTCCTTTCGGTGCGAGTGGATACACAGAAACTCTTTGAGCGTTGCGACTTTGGCGGCGGTGCTGATGGAAATCGTCGTCGACGTCGTAAAACATTTCATCCTCTTCAGTCGTCGTCGCGTGTCTCGCGTGCGGTGGAAGATGCTGCGGTGGATTATGCACGTAAATGATCTTTTCGCGAACCGCAGTGGCGTTGGCTTCAGATGACGATGGACGTCCATCTTCGATGGTTTTCGTCGACTGCGACGTCTCCTTCGGCGCCGGAGACTTCATCGCCTTCAACTTTTCAATTTCCGTCTTCAATTCTTTCACAACCATTTGCATGTTTTCTATCGTCGTCTCGTAGTGTTCGCAGGACTTTTCTAAAGCTTCCTTCTCTTCCATAGTTGCAGTCAATCTTTCTAACGTCGCTTTATGTCGAACAGCGAGCTCGTAATTTTCACCTCGAAGCGTTTTCGCATCCTCTTCCAAACTCGATTTGTTCTTCAAAATTTCAATTTCAGCTTGCATCTGCGTCAATTCGCTCGTCTTGGACGCTAAAAGTGCCGTTAACTCTTCGTTTTGCGCCTCGAAATACTCTTTGATGGCGCTCGTATCCTCTTCATTCTCATAGATTGGATGCATTTCTGCTTCTTGATGAATCTCTCCTCGTGGCGCGGCGAGTTGCTTTTCAAGCGTCTGTACTTGCCGTCTCGAAACCGTCAATAAATTTTCGAGCTTTTGTATTTCATTCGTCGCTTCTTCCAACTCGCTGGTCATTTGCGCCGTTTTCTCCACCGCATTTTCAGTCATTTTCTGCATTTCAGATGATTTCATGAGCGCAGTCTTCGCTTCATCTTTCAACCCGTCGGTTTCGTGCATAGTATTTTCGAGTCGCTGCGATAAACTCTCTTCCACCGCTTTCGAGGCGGTCAATTTCTCCATCAATTCGATATTCTCGAGCTTCAATTCTTCATATCTCGCGGGAATCTTAGCGTAATCGTACGAATCAGAGATATTAGTATCATCGTCGTCACCATCATCAATTTCACCGTGAACTTTTGTCTCTTTACACCACGCTTCGAGAACTTTCACTCTCGAGTTTGCTTCGTCGACTTCTTTTCGCAAGAAATCGCGATCGCTATTGGCGGATTCAATCTCTTTATCCAACTCCTGTATTCGCTCGTACGATTTCTTCAAGCGAACGTTCAACGTTTTATTCGTCGTGTCGACTTTTTCCAAGGCTTCGTCGACTGCTCGCTTTTCTTCCTTGAGTTTCGCTACGTCCAAGAGTAATTCCGTGCGCTCGTCCTGTTCTTCGTTGACGCGTTCGAGCTCGTCTTGTAAGCGCTCTATTTCGTCTTCTAAATCAGCTGCGCGCGTATTTTCGAGCTCTGCTTTCGTCCACCAAGTAAACGCTTCGCATTCGTACTTCTTCATATCGTTCCCGAGATGATTTATCATTTCAAGCATGTCTTCCTTCTCTTCGTTGTATTTCGAGATTAAATCTATTTTCTTTTGCTTCTCTTCTTCAAAGAGATGTTCAAAAATTTCCACCTCATCCGCCAACAGACCGTTACGACTTTCCATATTTTCGACTTCCTTTTCGTTCGCTTCTAATTCTGCAAAAGACTGCTTCAAAGTCTCCAACGCGGCGACTTTGAAAAGCATTTCAGACTGTAAATCTTCGTATTTTTGTTCCCACTCGGTCTTTTCAGACTGCGCGATGTTGAGCTCGTGTGTGCGTTCGGTCAACGCCTCCTTCAAAGATTCCATCTTCATCTCTATTTCGCCTCCACCTTTTACTCTTTCTTTCAACATCTCAACCTCGTGTTCTGCAGACTCCAAAGCATCTGCGAGGGTAGCGCACGCGTGCGAAAGTTCGGAAACTTTCTCATCTTGCTCTCTGTACTCCTTCGCGAGTTTTGAAAGCTCCGCGTTCTTCGCGGACATCGAATCCGCCAACTCTTGCTGCAACTGAAGCATCTGCACGTCTTTACCTTCATTCTCTTCTTTGAGCGATGCAACTAACGATTCGTACTCGTCGAATTTACTATTACTGTTACTTTCTTCCACTTCTTCTGTTTGCACGGATACACTCGCGACGCTTTTCTTCTTATCTTCCATCTCCTTCATTTTTTGGCCCAATTGCGTCCGTAACGCTTCGTTTTTCCGTCGCTCACTCTCCAAAGTCTCCACCGTTCGTTTCGCTTCGTCTGTTTTCTCGTCTAAGAGTGACTGAACTTTATTCAAAGCTTCGACTGCTTTCTCGTTGTCCTTCTTACGCTCGTTTTGTTCCTTCTTCAATAATCGATTTTGCGCATCATCGTTTTCCTCTTCGAACGTTTTCAGTAAATCCGATTTAACCCGGTCAACTTTAGTATCGACTTTTTCTTTCGTCGCGATAGCTTCTTTTTCTCCTTCCTTCTTTTTGTTGTCTTTAATAAATAAGAGTTGGAAGAGCGATTTTATCGAAGTGTCCGCTTTATCCGCAATTTTCAAAACTTCTTCTTCCTCGTTCTTGTCTCCCGGCTGCTGTTGCTGGTCTCGCGTAGGAGCAGAAGTACTCGCTTCTTCACCACTGTTCATCGTCGTCGTCGTCGATATTCTCTCTCTGAGCGTCAGAACGTACTCGTCTAGGGAAGCGAGCAAACTCTTAACTTCAACTTCGTTGTTGGAATCTCTCAAGGCGTCGGCTATGGAGTTTTGCGTCTTTTCGATCGCCCTGACTGATGGTTTCGCCGTCGTTGGCGCCGTCATTCTTTTACTACGATGGAGTTGTTGCGTCTGTGCGACCGTGTTCAACGCGTCGACGAAAATATCCTCCTCTTCATCTTCAATCACCATCGTTCGCGCTTTTCCGCCGGTAAACGGAGAAGCCGCCGTGCCTTTCTCGCTCGAAAGCGCTCTCAAACGTTCTGCCGTTTCCGTCGCTGATTTCTTCACCGCTTCCCATCTCGGCGAGGCAAAGATTCCAACGTTGTTGTTACCATCGTTGACTGTCGAAGTTGTTGCAAAACGAAACGAAGATGACGACGACAGCGATGATTGCTTCGCTGGAGCCGTTAAAGGCGTCTTGGCGCCAAAATCGGTATCGACGCTCGCGCTTCTCGCTCGTTCCGCCGCCGTCATCAAACTCTTCTTCTCCTCTTCCAACTTCGCAATCTTCATCTCTGCTTTCATCTTGTCCTCTTTTAACGTCTCGTACACTTGAGTCACCTCGCTCATCTTTCTCGACGACCTCAACGAATATTCCACCTCGTCTGATTTCATCCGTTCCAGCATCAACTTGTAACTCGCGTTCTCTTTCGCCGTCTGTAACAAGTCCATCAAAACCGTCTTCGTTTGACCCTCGTTCGATTCCTTCAACAGCTGCTCCGCGATTTCCTCCACGCTTTTTGTTGTTCTTTTCTTATTATTATTATCATCGTCAACGACTGATGGTGATGATGATGATGGAGGCGGTGTCGTCATCTGTTCCACGTACACTTTCAAGCTCGGTCTCGTCAATTCTCCAGTCGTCAAATGCCTTCTCGTTGGCGTCGTCGCGTTGCCTCCTCCATCAGAATACTCCCCGGAATGTAAGGGCGACGATGCGTTATTCGGAGAGAGCACTTGCGAGAGCGGACTTCTCCTCTTTCTCATCGCGTCGTTTTCGTCGTCGTCCTCCTCGTTGCTCTTCTTGTTCTTAGTAGTAGCATTAGGGGACTTTGAAGAAGCGGTCGTTCTTTTTTCATCCTCTCTCGTCGTCGTCATCTTCGAGACCAACGACGACGAAAAAGACTTTGCGGTGGTGTTCAAACGACTCTTATTCCTCGTCGAGATTGTCATCTAAAATTCTTCTTCTCGTCTTTTTTGTCTTCTCTCAGAGCAGTTTCGCGCGGTTTGTTATTTGGAGGATAAATACGCGGGCAGTAGAGTAGTAGTAGTGTGCGTTGCTTCGTCACGAGACAATTTTGTGACCGTTTAACTCTTCTCTCATCGCAGAAAAAAAAGAACAAAATCTGTCTGAGCTGTCGCTTGTGTTTTTAAATTTTTCTCATCAGTCAGTTTCTCTGCTCTAAATTATACACCATCATAAACGACTCCGGAAGCTTTGCGAGTAAAAAGAGCGTTTGATATCGTTTTATGGCAGAAGAAGAAGGATTCTTCCTCCCAGGAGCAGGAGAAGAAGAAGAAAAAGAAACGATGATGAGAGCGAGATGCCGAAAGGAAGCGTTCGAGTATTCCGGGGTGATTCCTTCGCAATTGGTCGGGAAACATTTATCAGCATCATCAGTTCTTCTTTCTCATCAGAAGACGAACAACAATTCATTAGTAGTGTCGTCGTCTTCGTCTTCACTTTCTTTCGAGCAGCGCGTGATGCAGACGCAAGAGAGGTTGTTAGAACGCTGCGAGAGAAGAGAAGAAGAAGAAGAAGACAAAGAAGAAGACAAAGAAGAAGACAAAGAAGACAAAGACGAGAAAAAGAGAAATTCAAACGCCAACACCACCACCGAAAACACCAACCCGTTCGTAAAAACGCTGGAAAGAAGACGAGTCGAGGACGTTTTGAGAGAGAATTTTGAAGAGAACAACACCACCACCGCGAGCAGCGCGACGACGACGACGACGAGCGCAGCCTATCGACGTCTAAATAATAATAATAATAATAATAATGGGAAGAAGCTGGACGCGAACGTCAAGTGTATTCTGGACGCGTACGAAGCGTCGTTGGATACTAGAGATTCTTCAACCGCGGGGGGTTCACGCGTGAGAGTAGATTTCTTTTGCTTGTTTTTGTTTATGCACGGCATAAACTTACCGTCGGCAAAGTCGCCGATGAAAGCAAACGCGGAGTGGTACTCGAGCTTAGGAGGCGGGAACTCCGAGGAGGGTAATGATTCAGCGGAACAAAACAACGAACAACAACTAAAACAACAACAACAAAGAAGCGAACGCGATAAAGAAGAATTCGTGCGAATGAAGTTTTTAATCTCACATTGGAACGATATTAAAACGATTGCGACGAAAACGGACGACTTGATCGATTCTCCCGGGCTTATTAGCGCAAACTCGTGGGAGTGCTTCAAATACGTGTTTCAATTTTACGACGCGAACGAGATGAGAGAGATTGATGCCAAGAGCGCGAAAGAGAAATTGCAAACGGTACAAAACATCTATCGATTATTAGAGGACTCCTTGTCTTCGAAGATTTCATCTTTTTCCGGCGCGTTGAAGAAACCGTTCGAGTTGCGCGTGGAAAATTTGAAAAAGCAAACGTTTGCGCGCGAGTTAGTTTCCTCCGCCAGCACTAAAGAAGAAGAAAACGATGATGATGAAATAATCTCCTCGTGCTTGATTGCGAATTGCTCGGAGAGTACCGTGTATGTCATGGCGCCCGTGAAGCACGTTCGAATCGATAACGTGGTGGATTGTTCCCTATTCATCGGCTCGGTATCCTCGACAATATTTCTCACCAGATGTGAGCGCGTCCACGTCGTCTCGGCGTCGAAATATTTATTTAGCAAAGCGTCGCACGATTGTAACTTTAACGTCGCAGTGGAGAAACGTCCAATTTTCGTCGGTGACTCCCGAGGTTGCGTCGTGGGACCGTACAATTCCTACTACGGCGGGTTGTCGACGCACTTGAAAAAGTGCCGGTTGCATCCGGATTCGAAGGACATGACGGAGAGTTGGAAAAGCTCTCGGGTAATTAGCACAAATCCCGATCCCGATTCAGGTTCAGAGTCCGATAGCGACCTTAACAATAGTAACTTTAGCGTCTGCGTGCAGAAACCGGAAGATTTCGGGCCTTTCATCGTTCCGTTTTTGCCGTCCGAGGAGATTGCGTCGGGAACCGCCGCGGCGGCTGGCGAAAAAGGAGGAGGGGAGTATAATCAGTCGCACGATCTCGCGCCTTCCGCATCAATAGCATCACCAGTAGAAATTACGAGGGCGAACCCATTTCGCATTCCCGGTGAATACGTCACCTCTATGGACGAAAAAAACGAGCTCGTCGCCACTTTTCGCAAAGACATGGTTGAAAAAATGTCGAGCGGCGCGGACTCGGAAAAAGTCGCCATGATTCAGCGCGAGTTTCGAGACTGGTTGAAATCCACCGGTAATGCCAGACACGTCGGCGATTTGCTCAAGATGGAACGAACGTCGACGAGATAGAAGATACATTTTGTATTGTATTGTTGTTGTTGCTGATGTAAAAGTTGTAAAAATATTTGTGCTAACAGTATACTAGTAACTCTAATGCGTTGCGTGCGATAAAACACCCCTAAAACTACTCATATCATCGAGATGCCATTGGATTCGCGTGAATAGTCACCCTTTCTATCTTCACGTCCGTCAACGGTCTCATGGATTCGTCCACCTTCGCTTTCTCCATCATATCCAAAACCGGAAATCCATCGATGACTTTCCCGAAGATGGTATTCTTCCCGTCGATGTGCGGCGCTTTCGCGAACGTGATGAAAAACTGACTTCCATTCATATCTTTCCCGGCGTTCGCCATGGCCACTATCCCTCTGTTCGTGAATTTCAAGTGCTCTCGTATTTCGTCCTCGAACATTCGTCCTCCGTCGTAAATCGATTCGCCTCCTTTCCCAGTTCCGGTCGGGTCGCCGCCTTGCGCGATGAACTTCTTGATGATGCGAGTGAAAATCGTGCCATCGTAATAGTTGGAGGCGGCTAAAGCGAGAAAATTAAAGCAGGTCGCAGGCGCGTCTTCGCAGAAGAGTTCGAGTTTCAAGTCGCCGAGGGAGGTGTGTAAAGTCACCGACATTTATATTATATAAGAGCAAAACTCGTTTCTGAAGAATTAGGGGAAAACAACGGACATGTATGAAAGAATGGAAACGATTCGAAAATCTTCACTTTATTACTCTAACACTGATACACACTGAACAACATCAACATCAACATCAACATCAACAACGAGAAGTACTATGAGACGAAAGAATCCGCATCCTAAACGAGCGGAAAATGCGAGGACGGTTTTGAAGGTCCCGAAGGGGGAGAGAGAAGAGTTAAGGGAAAAAGAAGAAGAACCGTTGGTGTTGTGTTTGCAAATACCACCTGACGATGAAGATGATGAAGAAGAAGAAGAAGAAGAAGAAGAAGAAGAAGAAGAAGAAGAAGAAGAAGAAGAAGAAGATGATGAGTATGAAATGGACGAACAGACACGAAAAGAAGAAACTGCTTTTAGGAAAGGATCGAAAAGAAAGAGAACGCAACACGAGTGCGATGTGTGCGAGAAGCGTTTTACTCGAGCTAGTGGTTTGAAAATGCACATGCGTATTCACACGAACGAGAAACCGTATAAATGTGATGTGTGCGAGGAGCGTTTTCGTGAATCTGGTAGTTTGAAAGTCCACATGCGCATTCACACGAACGAGAAACCGTATGAATGCGATGTTTGCGAGAAGCGTTTTCGTGAATCTGGTCATTTGAAAGTCCACATGCGTATTCACACGAACGAGAAACCGTACGAATGTGATGTGTGCGAGAAGCGTTGTACTACGGCTGGTAATTTGAAAGTCCACAAGCGTATTCACACGAACGAGAAAACGTACGAATGCGATGTTTGCGAGGAGCGTTTTAGTCAATCGAGTAGTTTGAATACCCACATGCGCATTCACACGAACGAGAAACCGTATGAATGCGATGTGTGCGATAAAGCTTTTCGTGATTCTGGTGCTCTGACAAACCACAAGCGTATTCACACGAAAGAGAAACCGTACGAATGTGATGTGTGCGAGAAGCGTTTTCGTCAATCTCAACATTTGAAAGCCCACAAGCGTATTCACACGAACGAGAAACCGTACGAATGTGATGTGTGCGAGAAACGTTTTACTCGAACTTATAGTTTGAAAGTCCACGCGCGTATTCACACGAACGAGAGACCGTACGAGTGCGATGTTTGCGAGAAGCGTTTTCGTGAATCTGGTAATTTGCAAAAACACGTGCGCACTCAGCATTAGCTCATTTGTAGTCCTAACTGTGCACATATACATTGTATTCATTTACTACCGATCGAAGAATCAAACGAAATACGCGCGCGACATTTTTTCCAATATATAAATAAGAAAGATGCCAAAGTTCTTCACTATTTTCTTGTTGTTGTTTCTGTTGCTAGAGAGTGAGTGAGTGTATCATAAAACAACCTTGAGTTAGAAAAGATGATGACGACGACGACGTCGTCCTCGTCTTCGTCTAGTCAACAGCAGCAGCAGCAGCAGCAGCAATCTTCTCTGATGATGAGAGAGTTGATCAAGAAATGCACCGGTCCCGAGTTGGAACGAGCGGATGCGATTGAGAAGATGATTCGTTTGATTACGAATACGAATACGAAAGAAGGAAACAACAACAAAGAGAGTTCACCGTTGAGTCAATTTTTCTTGCTGAAAGGGATGCAGTCGATAACGTTCGCGTTGAACGCGTCGTCGTTGGAATCGAAGACGTGCGAGAAAGGGTGCGAGTTGATTTGCGTGTTATCGAAGAAGCATAAAAACAGAGCGAAGATGACGCAATTCGGAGGGAGCGGGAACGTGGCGAATTTGTTGCTAAGGATTGCGCGGAAATCGGAGAATATAGACGGGGAAACCTATTATCTCGCGATTAAAAGTTTAGCGAATTTCAGTCAAGAGTTGGATTCGAATCATCATCATTCTTCTTTATCTTCGTCTTCGAGTCACGCGGGGTCTCTTCCGTCTTCATCGTCTTCGTTTTCCGCCGGCGGAGGGAACGAGTATTTCCCGGTGACCAAAGAGAGTTGCCTTTTACTGGTAAACTGCTTGATGTCCAAACGATTGGAGTGCGCGGAAGCCGCCGTGATTGCTTTGATTCATATTTGCAGGGCGAAAACAAACAACAACAATAGTAATTTTGCAAACGCGGTTGGGGGTAGCGCGAGTAGTAGTAATAACGAGAAGAACACGAAGCTGATTTTGAATCACGGCGTATCGGAACCGCTGGTGACTTTACTCCAACGCGCGTTGGTACAGTCGCAACAAAAGACGACAAAAACGACGCACTTGCTGGATTATTGCGCGAAACTGATCGTGTTGTTATCCGGTCAAAGTTTAAAAGGTAGGCACATGTTGAGGCAGGCGAGAGCGATTGACGCTCTGACGAAAGCGTTGTTACAGTTCTCTCCGAGCGACGAGGCGACGGAGTCCTTAATTTGGGCCATAGCGTCGCTTTGTAACACGAGCGATAAATCTTCCACGTATTCTTCTTCGAACGAGGTGTCGGAAACGATGGTGTTAGCGATTGGCGAGGAGGCTATTGAAAGCGTCGTTAAAATAGCCGAGGCGCATTCCGGAGCTTCGGCTATAGCTCGACATCGGGCAACTTTGACCAGTTATCGATTGTCTTCGCTTTTAGAAAACAAGAAATATTTACAGCGACACGCGAAAACAACCTTTGCGACGTTGTGCGAGACGTTTGCGAGAGAAAGTAGTAATAATAGTACTAGTTATAACAACAACAACAACAACAACAACGACAACAACAGCGGAGCGGGAGGAGGTGAACACAGCGCGACGAACAAGGAAACGTCCGTGCTAGCGTTCGCGACGATTGCTCGCATAGTCGACGACAAAAATTACGCGTGTGAACTGTTGAAAAACGACCGATTGCCGATTGGTGCGTACATAGGCACGTCAGTCGCGAGATGGCTCGGTTTACGAGTCGTCGAGAAGAACGATCCGGCGAGGACTCTAGGGGTGTTGGATTTACTCAAACTCGCTGCGATTATAGGAAGAACTGCGCAAACGACGAAGAAGACGAACCCTCCGAGTCAAGCAGCGAGCGCATTTTGCGCTTCAGGAGGTGCGTACGTTTTATGCGCGTCTTTAGAGCCACCCGAACACGATTCCGACGGTGAGAACGACTCGGAGAATGGTGACGGTGGTGAAGACGACGACGATTTTTACGACGACGATTTTTACGACGACGATGGTTTCGGTACTCGAAGGAGTACCCACAAGAAGAAAAATGCCAACAGCGACGACGACAACGAAACCGAGCATCAGTCTTCAGCCGCACTTGTGGACGCGTGCCGCGCGTTATCTGGTTTATCGTCTCATCCCGCGCACCATTCGGCTTTGCGCGCGGCGAATGTCGTGGAAGAGCTTCGCGCGATGTTACAAACGGCAACGGGAAGGGCGGGCGATCCGGTTCCTGCTCTCGCTCAAATGTTTGCAAAGGAGTGTTTACAGAGATTAGTCGGTCCAAATGGTACGATAAACACGGAGTCTGCGTCATACGATGTCGATAGATTCTTAACGCGAAGTTTGAGCAGGGAGGAGAAACCGGAGAAACCGCCGACGACAAAAAAACTCGCCACCGCTTCGTCTTTGAACGCGCACAATAATAAACTTTCGACATCTTCGTCGACGATGATGTCAGAAAGCTTATTAAAAACGGCAAATTCCTCCAACATCGACCGCATGGAGCTGGGCGAGCACCGAATAAACACGCAAACGATGTCGTCACAACATCAAAAGAAACGCAGACGAGGCGGTTCTCGTTTGTTCACTCGAAGACGGTGCATCGTTTTGCTCTGCTTATCGAGCGTCGTGCTCGTCACGTTCAGTTTAGCCGGGCGATTGACCGAAGCTATTTTGGCGTTAAAAAGCGTCTTATCTGTCGGGAACTATTAGCGATTTTTGATGCGAGTGTTGCGAAAATGAAAATGACATTTGCGCTGTTACATTTTATACTTGTTGTTTGTTTACAAAACTGCTGCTGCTGAATATCTTTGCCGCTTTCTCCCTTTTTTCTCTCTCTCTCTTTTTCTTCTATATACATGCGTTGTTTACCCACACATCACAAAAACACGCGACGATGCGTCCTTCGCGTGCGAGACAGAGAGAATGAGAATGAGAGCGAGACTCAGAGCGGCGATTTAGAGTCTTTACGAAGAGCGAGCAAAAGAGAGAGAGAGAGATCAATTTGAATCTCTTTACACACTACTAATCCATCGACGACGCGCCATTATTAGTATTCTTATTATTATCTTTAGACTTCTTCAACTCTTTCCGATTCCCGCAGCACGAATCCATCCCAAACATGCGCGCGTACCAAGGCATATTCGCTCGTTTTACTCTCTCCTCCTCCGCGAGCTCTGCTTCCGATTTCTTCTTTCGTCCGAGGCCAAGGAATCCCATTTTGTTGTTCAATCTCTCTTGTTTTTTTTGGTGGTTGGTGTTCCTTCTTTTTCTGAGGAGAAAAATTCTGCCTTCACTTTTTGCCTTTTTCCAAGCAGACGAAAAAGCAGAAAAAGCAATAATAGAAATTTCAATGCAAAAATATGTATCTTTCGAAGAGAGAGGCACAAAAAAACAAAAAGAGGAAAAAAAGAGAGACAAGACAGCTCTCTTTTTTATTCTCTTTTTTTATATCTCTTCTCGGAAAGAAAGAGTACACACACACACAACAACACAAACACGTGCGCTTTAGAGAGGTTAAAAGAGAGAGATGACTGTAAGTGGTTCTTCTTTGACGTCGTCGTCGTCTTTATTATTACGCGTTCGAACTTCGGAACGACTGCGAGGAGGAGGAGGTTTTCTTCGAAGGAGGAGTCAACTTTTACAACAACAACAACAACAACCTCATCGAGT
>Ga0209630_10001972_pt1 | contig 20716 bp, 18 predicted proteins | sample COG_01_FD_184745 | JGI IMG/M metagenome (GOLD analysis project Ga0209630, IMG submission 184745) | Pelagic Microbial community sample from North Sea - COGITO 998_met_01 (SPAdes) (version 2) | ecosystem: Environmental > Aquatic > Marine > Neritic zone/Coastal water | place: Helgoland, sampling... | reverse complement strand
TTATATGTCTAGAAATCTTATCCCGTATAATTATTCAAAAAAAAACCTAAATACAAAATATTATAAACAAGTTTGTATTTATGCTTATCCAAGACAGGTTTTAAAGTTTTTTAATAATAAAAAAAAAGGACTAGAAAAAAGCGAAGATATTGAAATACTGAGATTAATTGAAAACTCAATTGATGTAAAAATGGTAAAACTCTCAAATAAAAGTTTCTCTATAGATTTAAAATCTGATATTGAGAAATTGAAAAAAATAAAATTTATATGAAAAGAACATTAAAAATTCCAAGTAATAAAAGTTTTGGAATAGTTTTTTTTACTGTTTTTTTATTAATAGGTATTTATCCGTTATTAGAACAAAACCATTTAAGAACATGGTCAATATTTACCTCATTGATATTTTTAATTCTTGGCTTGATAAACTCAAATCTTTTAACCCCATTAAACAAAATTTGGACAAAATTTGGTATATTACTTGGTAACTTTACATCTCCAATAATTATGGCTTTAATTTTTTTTATTGTTGTGACACCAATAGGATTATTAATTAAACTTTTAAAAAAAGATTTAATCAATTTAAAAAAAAATGACGTAAATAGTTATTGGATTAAAAAAAAAAAATATAACAATTCAATGAAGGATCAATTTTAAATGAATTTAATAAAGGAACTTTGGAGATTTTTTAAAGTAAGAAAAAAGTTTTGGTTATTACCAATAATAGTTATATTATTTTTGTTTGGTGGTTTAATTGTACTAACTCAAGGGACTGCGATAGCACCTTTTATTTATACAATATTTTAGGTGAAAATTATATTAGGAATTTCAGCTTTTTATCATGATAGTGCTGCAGCATTAATTGAAAATGGTAAAATAGTTGCAGCAGCGCAAGAAGAAAGATTTTCGAGAGTTAAACATGACTCTAGCTTTCCTAAAAATGCAATTAAATTTATTTTAGATTTTAAAAAAATTACAATATCACAAATTGATGCAATTGTTTTTTATGAAAAACCTTTTTTGAAATTTGAGAGATTACTTGAAACATATGTAGCTTGTGCTCCAAAAGGTTTTAAACAATTTTCCAGAGCTATGCCAGCTTGGGTTAAAGATAAATTATTTCAAAAAAATCAAATTATTAAATTTTTGTATAGTATCGATAAAACATTCATTGATGAAAAAAAAATTTTATTTTCTGAACATCATCTTAGTCATGCTGCAAGTGCTTTTTATCCCTCTCCATTTAATGAAGCGATAATATTGACAGCTGATGGTGTGGGAGAGTGGGCAACTACAACAGTTGCCATTGGAAAAAATCGTAATCTAGAAATAGTTAAAGAAATTAATTTTCCTCACTCTTTAGGCTTACTTTATTCTTCATTTACTTATTATATTGGTTTTAAAGTAAATAGTGGCGAATATAAATTAATGGGATTAGCACCATATGGAAAACCAATTTATGCAGATATAATTAAAAAAGAACTCGTAAGTATTAAAAAAGATGGTTCATTTTGGCTCAATCAAAAGTACTTTGATTATATGACAGGACTAAAAATGATAAATAATGAGTTTGAAAACTTGTTTGGTCGTAAAACACGTAATCCTTTAAAAGATAAGATAGAGCAATTTCATATGGACATTGCATCTTCTATCCAAAAAGTTACAGAAGAAATTCTAATTAAGATTTTAATAAATTTAAAAGAAGAATATAAGGTTAATAACCTATGTCTTGCAGGAGGAGTTGCTTTAAATTGTGTTGCTAATGGTAAAATTTTAAAAGAAAAAATTTTTAAAAATATTTGGGTACAACCTGCCGCTGGGGATGCTGGTGGGTCTTTAGGAGCTGCTTTAGCTTATTGGAATTTAGAATGTGTTACAGAACAATCAATAACAAAAAAAGATTATGATGATATGCAAGGTTCTTATTTAGGCCCAGAATTTAATGATGATATTATTGAAAGAAAATTAGATAAAATTGGCGCTAAATTTCAAAAGCTTGATTATAATAATTTGCTTGAAAAAACAGCAAAATTGATTTCAGAAGGTAATGTAATTGGATGGTTTCAAGGTCGTATGGAATTTGGACCAAGATCTCTTGGGAGTCGATCTATACTAGCGGACCCGAGGTCTTTTGAAATGCAAAAAAAGCTCAACTTAAAAATTAAGTTTAGAGAGAGCTTTAGACCTTTTGCACCCGCTATATTAGAGGAAGATTTATGTAATTGGTTTGATTTAAAAGAACCAAGTCCATATATGTTACAAGTTAGTCAAATTAAAGAACACTTAAAAATTAATATTACTGAAGATGCAAATACATTTGGAATAGATAAGTTGAATTTAAAGAGATCAAAGATTCCAGCAGTAACCCATGTAGATTTTTCAGCAAGAATTCAAACTGTAAATAAAGATACAAATAGTAAATTTTATGATTTGATAAGTAAATTTAAGAATTTAACAGGTTGTCCTATTTTAATAAACACCTCTTTTAATGTGAGAGGCGAACCAATAGTTTGTAATCCCGAAGATGCTTTTAGATGTTTTGTAGGAACTAATATGGATGTACTTGTTATAGGAAGTTATTTATTAAAAAAATCTGAGCAAAAAATTTTTTTAAATAAAGATTATCATAAGGAATTTGATTTAGATTAAATAGCAATATGAAATTTGAAAAACAAAAAACTATTGATTTATTAATAAAGATTTTTATTTTTTTTTCATTAATTATTTTTTTATATACAATTTATCGTATGTCAATTTATGCTGCAAATGGAATAGAGTTAACAATAATTTTAAAAAAATACGTTAAATACCTAATTATTTCTTGTGCGTTAATATCTATTTTTTTCATAGTATCAAAATTAAACTATAATTTAAAAACAAATATTGTTTTATCGTTTTTAAGTATTTTAATTACTATATATATACTTGAAATTTTTTTATTCCTTAAATATCCAAATATGGATAATAAAATAATAGATAAAAATAATAAATCTAATGAATTAATAAAAATTAAAAAATTTATAGATGAAGATATTTATCCATTTGAATTAGTACAAAAAAAATTTAATATAGGTACTAAAAAAATTTACCCAATTTCACATATCTCAAACACTAAAATTTTTCTGTGTAATGAAGTTGATACAGATATTTTTTATATCTCAGATAAATATGGATTTAGAAATTCTAATAAAGATTGGAATAATCAGGTTATTGATTATGCTTTAATAGGAGACTCTTTTATTCATGGTGCTTGTGAAAAAGATGAAAATATAATTTCAAATCTTTTAAAAAAAAAAAATAAAAATGTAATAAATCTTGGTTCAGGGGGAGCTGGACCTTTAAAAGAATTGGCAATATTTACAGAATATTTACCAAAACTAAGACCAAAAAACATAATTTGGTTTTATTCTGAAGGAACAGACTTAACTAAAGATTTAAGAGGTGAAAAAAAAAATAAAAATTTAACAAATTATTTAGATGATAATTACACTCAAAATCTAACAGAATACCAATCTGAAATTTCTTCTCATACAAAAAAATATATCAAAAAAAAATTGTCCACGAAACTTAAGCAAGAAAATAAAAAAAAAAATGGAGTTAATGAAAAAATTAATGTGTTTTTAGAAAAAACAAAAATATTAAGATTATGGAATTTAAGATCTTTGATATCAAGCTTTACAAATTCAGGAACAATAATTGACCCTTTATTTTTTGATATAATTGAAAAAGTAAAAAAAAGAGCTGGGGAATGGAATGCTAAAATTTATTTTGTTTATATGCCAGAAGCAAAAAGATATGACAATCAATTAAATCGCTATTTAATAAAAGATAAATACAGAAATAAAAACATGATTTTAAAAAAATTAGACCAAATGAATGTAATCACAATTGATGTAGACAAGGATATTTTTGATAAAAATGAAAACCCTTTATCTTATTTTAATAAAAAAAGAGTTCATTATAATAAAATTGGTTATGAATTAATTGCTAACTACTTGATTGAAAGAATTCAATAATAAGATATCAAATCATTTAATATTCAAATGATAAAAAAAATATTACTAAATTCATTAATTGTATCATTATCATTTTTATTTACTTTTTTTCTTTGTGAAACTCTTTTAAGGATTAAACACAGTTTATTCTATGATTATGATATAGAACAATGGAGATATGCAAAAAAATTAAAAATTAAAAATGCAAATTCAAAAATAGGCCATACACATATAGTATCAAAAAAAGCAAAACTACAGGGTGTTGAAATTAAGATTAATAAATATGGTCAAAGAGACATAGAATATAATAATACAGACCTAAAAAAATTTGACAGAAGTTTTTTATTTATTGGAAGCTCAATTGCTTTGGGGTGGGGAGTAGAATCAGATAATACTTTTATAAATCGTTTAAATTACTTATCTAAAAGTCAAAATAAAAATTGGCTTTTTATAAACGGTGGTATTGGAAATTATAATACAGAAAGATATATAAATAATTATTTTGAAAATTGGCAAAATTTGAAGTTTACAGATGTAGTTATTCATTATTTCGTAAATGATTCAGAAGTAATTAATCAAGATAATTCAAATTTTTTTACAAGAAATTTTCAAACAGCCGTAATTTTATGGAAATATTTAAATAGTCTTAAATCTGAATATAGTATCGAAAATTTGAAAGAATATTATGAAAAAAAATATGATGAAAATTATATAGGATATAAAAAGACTTTATCTGAATTAAAAAGATTTAGTGATTTTTGTAAAACTAAACAAATAAATTGTCACTTAGTTATGATGCCAGATATACATCAATTAAATCCTTATAAATTAAAGTTTATTAACAATATAATGAAGAATAACTCTAAAAATTTAAATTTTAACTATTATGATTTATTAGAAGATCTAGAGGTTGTAACCCCATCAAGATTATTATGGAACGATTATAATGATCCACATCCAAATATTCTTGCACATGAAATTATCAGTAAAAGTTTAATGAAATTTTTTAATAAATGATTTTTTCATCTATAGAATTTCTAATTTTTTTTGTTATTTTTATTTTGTCATTAAAATTATTTAAAAAATATCAAAGTGAAATAATTATTTATTATAGTATATTTTTTTATGGATTTTGGGATTTAAAATTCACGCTACTTATTCTATATCTTCTTTTTTCTACTTATTATTTTTTAAAAAAAGAAATTAATTTAAAAATTTCAATAATTTGTTTACTTTTACCATTATTCTACTTCAAATATTCGTTTTTTTTTGTTGATTTGTTTGAATTAAATTTCTTAAAAAATTTTTCTTATAATGGCAACCTTCCTCTTGGAATTTCATTTATTTCTTTCACATGCATAGCAGCAATTGTCGATATTCATTTAAAAAGTTTTAATAAACAAGAAATAAAACTAAAAAATTTTTCACAATTTATTTTATATTTTCCACAACTTATAGCAGGACCAATTCTAAGACTAAAAGATTTACTACATATTTTTAATAAAAAAATTTTATTTGATCAATCAAACCTTAAATTTGGTTTAGTATTATTTTTGATTGGATTTATAAAAAAAATATATTTTGCTGATACAATTGGCAATTACATTGATCCAATATTTTTAGATTTAGAAAATGTTAATCCTTCAAAACTTCATAAAGCATTTTTACTTTTTCCAATTCAAATATATTTTGATTTTAGTGGATATGTTGACATGGCATTAGGAATTTCTAATTGTTTATCAATTAAATTACCAATTAACTTTAATAAACCTTATCTTACTAGTTCTTTAACTGAATTTTGGAGAAATTGGCATATTACATTATCCAATTGGTTTAGAGATTATATATATATTCCACTAGGTGGTTCAAAAAAAAGACCAATGGTTAGAAACATGAATTTAATATTAACAATGTCAATTGCTGGATTATGGCATGGTGCTAGCTTGAATTTTATATTGTGGGGTTTTCTTAATGGTTTAATTCTAGCCCTTGAAAAATATTTTAAATTTCATGAAAAAAAAAATAATTTCAAAATCATTATCAACTGTTTTATTATATTTAATCTTTGGATCATATTTAGAATCCAAGATTTTAATGTTTTAATCAATTTTTTTATTATTCTATATTCAAATATTTTATTATTTTTTGAACTATCAAATATATTAGTGTTATTATTTGTAGTTTTATTAATATTTACACAAAAGTTTGAAGATATTAATAAAATTTACATATTATCTAATAAATTAAAATTTTCTTATACAATACCTTTTTTTATAGTAGTTTTATTCATTGGCTTTGCAATGAATGCTGGTCAATCAGATAAATTCATATATTTTGATTTTTAAAAAAAGATGTATATCTATTCATAAATATTAATTGAAATAAATGAATTTTGAAAACTTAAATTTATTAGCGACACAAAATATTGAAGTAAATCTTGAGAGTTATGTCATAGGATTGTTATTATCGATTTTTCTGGCCTTTTTAGTTCAGCAAACTTACATTAAATTATCAACGACACTTTCAAATAAAAAAGAGTTTTCAAAAAATTTTTTAATGTTAGCTGCAACCACAACAATAATTATTACTATAGTAAAATCTTCTTTGGCTTTATCACTTGGTTTGGTTGGTGCACTGTCTATAGTTAGATTTAGAGCAGCAATCAAAGAGCCAGAAGAATTGGTATACTTGTTTTTATTAATTGGAATTGGTTTAGGTTGTGGAGCTGGTCAATTTTTAACTATTTCTATAGGTGTAATAATTATTCTTATTTTAATATACGCCTACTCAAGACTGAAATTTAAAAATGATGTAAAAAATTTAGAAAAATTGAACTTTTCAGTTTTATATCAATACAAAACAAATGAAGAAGATATTGAAAAATTAAAGAATTTGATCACAGAAAATTCAAAGTATGTAAAATTGATTTCATTAGCAAAAACTGAAACCGATACATCTGTAAACTTTCAAATTCAAATAGATGAATTTGAAAAGTTTAATAGAATGATTAATTTGATACAAGATAAAAAAATAAAAGTTTTTATTTCTGAGGATAATATTCTTACTACATAATATTTTTTTTAATGCTAATTAAAGATGAAAAAAAAAATTATAAAGAAAAATTAAAAATTAAAAAATTTGAAATTTTTTTTAAGTATTATTTTTTTGTTACGACAGCTATTTTAATAGTTTTAATAATATTGATTTCACAAACAGGATATTGGGGAAGTTACAAAAAAAGTTTTTTAGATCGTTTTTATAAAAGTTCTTACAATAACTATCTTAAGCTACCTTTAATTATACCACAAACAATTTATGGCTTGTTTGTAAGTGTTCCAGAAATAAATATTAATATCTCATTGAAAAATCAATTAGTTTTAGACAATGATAGAAAAAAAGCTCTTAGTGAAATAGATGCGTTTAAATTTGACTTTGGTAATGTACCTGCAACTATTAATTACAAAAATTCAGAATATCAAATCGATTTGAGACTAAAGGGAGATCGTAATATTCACTTTGAAGAAATTAAAAAAAGTTCTTACAAAATAGAATTAGATAAAAATGAAACAATTTTAGGTATGAATAAATTTTCTCTTATGAAACCAAGAGCTCGAAATTATCTTCATGAGTGGATCTACCATCAATTAATGGCAGAGGGTAATTTAATTAAATTAAATTATAACTTTATAAATCTAAAAATTAATGGAGAAAGTCGGGGATTATATGTAATTGAAGAAGGGTTTGATAAAATCTTAGTTGAAAGAAATAGACGAAGAAATGGTCCAATTTATTCATTAAGAGAAGAATGGGCTTACCAAATAAATAATAACGAAAATAAAGAGATTTTGTTTCAAGTTTATAATAAAAAATATTGGTTAAATGATGATAATTTACAACTAACTTTATACGCTCATAAACTTTTACAAGATTTTTTTAATAAAAAAATTAATCTTAGAGAGGTTTTTGATGAAGATAAATGGGCATGGTTTATGGCCGTGTCAGATTTAAATTATTATGCTCATGGCAATGATATTAAGAGTGTTAAATTCTACTTTAATCCACTTTCTAAAAAATTCGAACCAGTCCCCTTTGATGGCCATAGAATTGTGGTAGATTTAAATAAAAACATAATTGGTTGGCAAAATTATAGAAATAGCAAACCCTCTTTTGAGCTTGCAATTTCTTGCTTAGAAAATTATGAGGTTTGCCCAAATCCATTTCCTAAATTTTTCTTTTTTAATATTGATGGAAAATTAAACAAAATTTTTTTTGAAAAGTATCGAAAAAATATTGAAAAAATTACATCAAAAAAATTTTTAAATAATTTTTTTGAAAAAAATTCTAAAGATATATTTAAATTTAACTCAAAAATTTATAGTGATTATTTTTATGTGGATAACACTTATTATTATGGCCCAGGTTTATATTATTTTGATAAGAATGAAATTTTTAGAAGGGCAAAAAGACTCAGATCAAAAATAAAATTAATACCCTCAAATATTTTAGTATCTCAGCTCGGAAGTAAAATATATTTAACGAACTGGAATATTTCAAATAATACCATTTTTAATAATCGCAATCTTGTTTTAAAAAATATTAATTGTATAGAAAATAAAACTTACAAAACAGTTGTTATAGAATTCAATAAGAAAATTGAAAAGTTTGAAAATATTTTTCCACTTAAAAATACAAATCTTAAATGCATTGATGCCAATGTATATGACTTAATAATAAAAAAACAATTTAATATTAAAATTGATTTACTTAAAAAAAAATATGTAAGCAGAAAAAAATTTAAATCAGATGATTATCTAAATTATTTTAATATTCAAAAAAGAAATTTAATATTAAAAGAAGACTCCACAATAATTAAAAAAAATATATTTATACCTGCAGGTTATAAAGTTTTAATGAAATCAGATCAAAAATTAACAATAATTAATAATGCCTTCATCATATCTGAGTCACCATTTGATATAGACGGTGAAAATAATAAATTTAAAAAACCAATTATAATTGGTGGACTACCAAATAATCTTGGAGGTGGAATATTTATTAAAAATTCAAAAGATATTAGCAATTTTAAAAATGTAATATTTAGGAATTTGAATGGAAATATTGACTATTTACCGGAGGGATATGAAGTTTATGGTGCGATAAATATTTATAATTCAATAGTAAATATTGAGAATTTTCTTTTTGAAAATATTGAGTCAGAAGATGCAATTAATATAATAAGCTCAACTTTATTAATGAATAATGGAAAATTTAACAATATTAGCTCGGACGCAATTGATGTTGATTATGGAAAAGGAGTAATAAAAAATCTACAAATTAAAAATGTTTTAAATGATGGAATAGATTTTTCAGAGAGTAGAGTTGATGTTTCTGATATTGAATTTTATAATGTGGGTGATAAATCAATAAGTGCTGGTGAAAATTCGAATATTAAGATTAGAAATTTAGATATTTCAAAATCTTATATTGGGATTGCAAGTAAAGACGGTTCAAAAGTCATTGCCGAAAATATAAAAAATAACAATGTAAAAATTCCGTTCGCTGCTTATAAAAAGAAAAAAGAATATGGAAATCCTAATTTAATTGTAAATAATAGTACTCAAAGAATATTTAAAAAATTATTTTTAAAAGATAGTTTTTCAAACATCGTAATTAATAACAAGAAAAAAGTTATTGTATCGAATAATATTTTGGAATTAATTTATAACCCTAACAAAAGAATGCAATGATTGACAATTCTCAAAGATTAGAAAGAAAATGGGTCTTTAAAAATATTAGCAAAGAAACATTAATACAGAATTTGATAGGTCATAAGTTGCTTTTTAGGTATCACCATGAGGAAAGATATGTAAATAGCATATATTTTGACAATATATATTTAAAATCAGCAGAGGATAATTTAGCTGGAATTAGTGATAGAAAAAAAATTAGATTAAGGTGGTATGGTCCAAATGCAAACCAAATAAAGAGTCCAATACTGGAAAAAAAAATTAAAAAAAATTTTCAAGGTTTTAAAGAATTGTTTATTATTAAGGAATTAAAAAACTTGCTATTAAATGAAGCTAACCTTAGATTGATAACTAATGAGGTTAATAATAAATTTCATTCAACTAATTTGATTCCTGTTACTCTAGTTTGCTATAAAAGAAGTTATTTCATATCACACGATAATAAAGTTAGAGCAACCTTAGATATAGATTTAAAATATAAAAAACTAAAAAACTTTATTCAAAATTTTTATGTAAGATCAAATGATATTGTATTAGAACTTAAATATTCAACTAACTTAGATAGCTATCTAAGAAATACCATAGGAGGTATTACCAGGATATCTAAAAATTCAAAATATATTAATTCGTTAGAAAAAAATAATTTTTTCATTTAGTTTAATATATTTATATTAATATCATTCTAATATATTTAATATCTCGTTTACTATTAAATTTGATCCAGCTGATGATAAATGATCGTCATCAAGATAGAATAGCTTTTCAGAGTCATGAGTAATACATCTTTCTTTTATAATGTTATCACAAAATAATTTATGTGGATAAATTCTTATAAGATTTTTGTTTTTAATTGAATTAAGTAATGAAAAACTGGATTTTGTTCTATCTTTAAAAGTATTAAAGGAAGTAGTTACGTATTTTTCTTTATCAAATTTTTCTTCATAATATTTATTTATACCAAAAATATTATTTGGAAATTTACTATATAATTTTTTTGGTACATGCCAACCGACTTCTGGAATAGGGTAAATTAAAATGACTTTATTATTTAATTCTAATAATCTTTCTATAGTCAACTTATAGTTTTCAAATATAAATTTGTTTCTTTCTTGCATTGTTATTAATGACCTTGTGTCATTTTGAATATAATCAAGCATTTCACCCTCTATACCGCCTTCAAGGTTATTAAATTTTTGTTCAGTCAAAATTAATGGAAGTCTGCCACCAATTATAATGGTTGAATTTTGGAAATTTTTCACAAATTTTAACCTTTCATCCTGTGCCTTTGACGTGCAATACTTTAGTACCGCTGGACCTTCTTTCTGAACACGATTAACATTTAAGATAAATTGACATCCATTTCTAACACTCATAATGAAATTATAATTTTTATGGGTCTTATTAAATAAATCATAAGCTATACTTCTCATATGACTATCACCAATTAAAATTAAATTTTTATTTTCTTTGAGATTTTTGAAATTACAGTCTGTCAAGCTTTTGCAATCATATTTTTTTATTAAATTATTAAACTTGTCCGATGAGTCATAATCTAAAAATATAGGTGGAACTCTATTTTTAAAACCTTCAGACTTAATTGAAGAATATGAAACAAAAAAAATTATCAACGTTCCTGATATTAAAATTAATGATAATTTTTTAAATGATCTCTTATTATTTCTCGCAGGTAGTTCAATAAAACGGTAACTAAAAATTGATAGAACTATTGAAAGAAAAATTATTAAAATTTTTAAAACATTATTTGGTCCATCTATTTCTAATATTTCTAAAAATGAAAATAAGGGATAATGCCACAAATATAATGAATATGATATTAAACCTATCGATACTACAATTTTATGTGAAAGTATTCTTGTAACAACTTCATTTTTATCTGAAAAGGAAATAATTAAAAAACATCCAAAAACTGGCATTACTGTAATTAATGATGGATGCAAAGTTTTATCATTAAAAAAATAAAATGAAAAAAAAATTAAAAAAATTCCTATTTTTGGAAGAAACTTTTTAAATCTAATTTTCTTCAAGTGAGGGTTAAATTTTTCTAAATATGCTAACAATACTCCTGTTAGTAATTCCCACCCTCTAGTTGGTAATAAGTAAAAATTAAAGAGAGAATAATTTACGCTTGCCCAGGATGCAAGAATTAAGCTGAATATTAAAAAAAAAATAATCAAATAAAATAAATATCTTTTTAAATATTTAAGAAATAAAATTAATGATAATGGAAAAAAAATATAGAATTGTTCTTCTACAGATAAAGACCATGTATGAAGAAGAGGCCAAGACATACTATTTTCAGCCTCATAAGCTAAATAAGAAAGTGAAAAATAAATATTAGAACCAAATAAAGATGAGAAAAAAAGTGAATTAGAATATGAGATAAAATCTTTTGGTAAAATAAAAATTAAAGCAAAAGGAATTGTAGTTAAAGAAACAAAAACTAATGCAGGTAAAATTCTTCTTATTCTTCTTTGATAAAAATCTAAAAAGGAAAAACTATTTTTTAGTAGTTGCTCTTTTAAAATTATTGAGGCAATAAGATACCCTGAAATTACAAAAAATATATCGACTCCAATATAGCCACCATTAAAATGTAAATTCTCAAAAAAAGAAAATTTTGCGTGATATAGTACAACAAATATAACAGCAATGGCCCTTAATCCATCAATTTCAGGTTTGTAATTCGTTTTCATTTAAATTAAAACTTTTATTAAAATAATCTGAATATATAAATTTATTAAAAAAATAATGAAAATTAAAAGCCATAATAGTGCATATCATAGAAAAGTAATCGATAATTTTAATTATTATTTAAAAGATTTCAAAAACCCTAAGATATTAGAGTTTGGAGTAAGAACAGGAATATCTACTAATTTTTTCTTAGATATATGTAAAAAAAAAAATGGAAAATTAATTTCTGTAGATATAGATAATTATGAAAATTTATTTAAGAGTAAATACTGGACTTTTATTCATGCTAGAGATGATAATTTTGAATACATAAAAAAAATTTTACCAAAGACATTAGATGTCATTCATCTAGACAGTTATCATGAAGCTAAACATGTTGCAAATATTATATATATTTATTATCCATTATTGAAACCTGGTGGAATGTTTTTTGTAGATGATATTAGTTGCCTACCTTATCTAAAAGGAGAGAAAAAAGATAGTTTTGGTAATGAAATTGCAAATCAAGAAACTTTCGAAATAATCCAGGAAATATTTTTTCATAATAAAGAAAATTTTGATTTAAATTTTTCATTTACAGATAGTGGTTATGCAATATTAAAAAAACTTAATAATAGAAACTTAAATTACTATCGCAAATTATCTCTTAGAAAATATTCAATTCAGAACTTATTAAGAAAAATTAAAAAATACTTAACTTAAATTTTTTCAAATAGATTTGAATATTTTTTAATACTTTTTTCTTTTGAAAAATTTTTAATATATTCTTTTGCAATTTTAGCTTTTGATCGGAATAATTTTTTATTATTCAAAAATTTTAATATTTTTGATTTCAGATCATTATGATTTTTTGATTTAAATAATAATCCATATTTACCGTTTTGAAGAATTTCCGTATTTCCTCCAGGACAGTTAGATGCAATTATTGGTATTCCATAATTCATTGCATCAATAATAGCATTTGAAAAACCTTCAAAATGCGAGGTATTTAAAAAAAGATTAGATTTTTTATAAAATTGATTTAAATTTTGATGATGTCCAACAAAATGTATAATTGTTTTATAATTTTTACCAAAATATTTTTCTGATAAATTTATTAATTTTTTTTTATCAGTACCCCTACCTACGATTGTTAGTGTGAATTTATTTTTAACCTTTGATAGAGCATGTAAAGCCAAATCAATACCTTTTTCTTTACTTAATCTTCCCACCATTAAAATGTTTAAATCATTATTTGTTTTGTTTATTTGTCTATTTTCCAAAAACGCAGAAGGATGGATTGTTAAAGTATTTTTTGAAGAAAATTTTTTTATCTCATTTTCTACATACTTGCAATTAGCAACAATTTTATCAAATTTTTGATAAATAAGCTTTATCAATAGTTTGACAATCTTTTTTTTAATATAATCATTAAATGAGTAAAATAAATCTAATTCAGATATGGCCGTTCTTTCTATACCTATTATTTTGATTTCTTCTAATTTAAGTTTCAGAAAAAAAGCTAAAATATTAGCGTAATGAATGTTTGAAACAAAAATTATTTTTTTATTTTTACTTCTATTACGAATTTGTTGGGAAATTCTAAATATTTTATTAAAACTAAATAAAATTCTATTTACGTTTAATTCATATAAATTAGCAAATTTCTTTATTTTATTTCTATATTCACATTTTTTAAAACAAATAACATTTACATCAAATTTTTTCTTATCAAGATTTTTAATTAATTCAAAAACAGATCTTCCTGCTCCGCTAACAACAAAGTTAGGCAAAAACATAATTATAACAGTTTTTTGATTCATTATTCTATACATATACTAATAAATAATTGCTATATACAGGCATGAATAATGTAAAAATATTATACTGGTGTCCTTTTATTTCAAAAGTTGCAACAATTAAAGCTGTGGTCAATTCAGCCGAAGGATTAATAAAATATTCAAAAAATACAATTAAACCAGAAATAATAAATGTTTTTGGTGAGTGGAGTGGTTATCAGAATGAATTATATCAAAAAAATATACCATTATCAAAGAGTATGATTAAATTTAATTTTTTAAATTATCAAATTGAAAACTTTGTAATTAGCAGACTTAAATATTTTACAATATTTATCTTTTCTTTTATTCCACTTATAAAATATTTAAAACAAAAAAAGTTCGATTTTTTAATGGTTCATTTAGTAACATCTCTTCCTTTGTTTATTTTTATTTTATTTAATTTTAAAACAAAACTTATTTTAAGAATTTCTGGCATGCCTAAACTTAATTTTTTTAGAAATTTACTTTGGAAGTTAAGTTCCAAAAAAATTTACAAAATTACATGTCCCACACAAGAAACTTATGATAGACTTAAAGAAATTCCTTTTTTAAAAAAAAAACTATATCTTTTAAGAGATCCTGTCCTTTATGTTAAAGAAATTATTAAAATGAAGAAAGAAAAAATAGATTTAAAATTAACTAAAAAAAATTTTATATTAGCTGTTGGAAGATTAACAAAGCAGAAAAATTTTTTATTTCTTATAGAAAATTTTAGATATATAAAAAATAATGATCTAGATTTAGTAATTGTTGGTGAAGGAGAGGAAAAAAAAAAAATTTTAAAATTAATTGATCAACTAAATTTAAATAACAGAGTTCATATGATAAATTATACTAAAAATGTTTTTAATTTGATAAAAGAATGTGAATATTTTGTACTAACGTCACTTTGGGAGGACCCAGGTTTTGTTTTAATAGAGGCAGCGTTTATGAATAAGATTATTTTAGCAAGTGACTGCCCCAGTGGACCCAAAGAAATCCTAAAAGGAGGTCAGGGTGGTTTTTTATATAAATCAAATGATAGCAAAGATTTTATTTTAAAGTTTGAATTAATGAATAATTCTAATATTAAAGAACTAGAAAAAAAAAAAATAAATGCAAAGAATTCAATTAAAGAATTTAGTATTTTTAGACATTATAAAAACTTAGAAAATTTATTAACAAAATGAAAATTTTAATTACAGGCGCATGTGGTTTTATTGGATTTCATTTATCACAAAAATTAGCATTTAAAAAAAATTTCAAGGTTTTTGGAATAGATAATTTTGATAATTACTATTCTGTTAAATTGAAAGAAGAAAGAAAAAAAAAACTTTTAAAGATTAAAAATTTTAAGTTTTCAAAAATAGATTTAGTTGATAAAAAAAATTTAGGAAGATTTATAAAAAAAAATAAATTTGATGTTATTTTTCATTTAGCTGCTCAAGCAGGTGTTAGATATTCTATTGAAAATCCAGAAAAATATATGAGAAATAATATCTCAGGTTTTTTTAATTTATTAGAGATCTCAAAAGAAAATAATATAAAAAAAGTTTTTTATGCATCTTCAAGTTCTGTATATGGGGATTCAAACGTTTTCCCATTAAAAGAAAATCAGACATTAAAAACAAAGAATTTATATTCATTATCAAAAGAATTTAATGAGAAATTATCAGGAGTTTTTTCAAATTTTTACAACATGAATTTAATTGGATTAAGATTTTTTACTGTTTATGGTGAGTGGGGAAGACCTGATATGATGATGATGAAATATATATTGGCTAAGAAGAATAAAACAACTTTTAACTTATTTAATTATGGTCATCATTTGAGAGATTTTACTTATATTGAGGATTTAACAGAAATAATGAGTCTTATGATCAACAAAAAGTTTAAAAGTAAAAATGATGTTTTTAATATTTGCTCTTCTAAAACAATTAAAATTACTAATGTTTTAAAGTTAATTGATCATCATATACCGAATAAAGTAAAAATAAAAAAAGTATCACTTCAAAAAGCAGATGTAATTAAAACCTTTGGATCAAATAAAAAAATTATAAAATTAACAAATTATAAAAAATTTACACCTATAGAGATAGGAATTAAAAATCTATGTGATTGGGCAAAAAAATTTTATAAATTATAGAATATTACAATCATGCAGAGTAAAAAAAATATACTTATCTACTTTCCATCCATTGAAAATGGTGGGATGGAAAAAAATTTGTTTAATTTATTTAATTATTTATCAAAAAAAAAAGAATTTAATTTATTTTTAGCCTGTAATCATATTAATTTTAGATTTAAAAAAAATATTTCAGATAAAATTCATTTAATTCAATACAAACCTAAAAAAAAATTGTTTTTAAATAGGTATTTAATTTCTATTTATTCATTTTTTTTTTTTATAAAAAAATTAAAAAGTAGTTTTTTACCCAATAATACAATTATTTTTTCAGTACAAAATAGTATTATTTCTGTAATATTGAGTAAAATCTTAGGTTTTAAAATTATTATAAGAAATGGAAATCATCCATGGTCTGCACTAAAATATTCAGATAATTTGATATTTAGTTTAATTAGTTTTTTTATAAGGTTTTTTATATATAATTTTGCAGATAAAATTGTCTGCAATTCCGAAGAATCAAAGAAATTTTTTAGCAATTTTATTTTAAAAAAAAGTAAACTATTCACAATCAAAAATTCAATAGTTTTAAAACAAAAAAATGCCTCCAAAAAAAAAAATTTTATATTGAGTGCAGGAAGATTAACAAAACAAAAAGATTTTGTTACACTCCTAAAAGCATTTAAAATTTTTAAAGAAAAAAATAGGAATTATAAATTATTGATACTTGGAGAAGGTAAAGAGAAAAAATCATTAACTGAATTGGCAAAAAGTCTTAATATTCATAAAAGTGTTAAATTTAAAGGTTTTGTCAAAAAGCCTTTGCCTTTTTTCTCAAATGCTAAAATGTATGTATGTTCTTCCCTTTATGAAGGTTTGCCAAGTACATTAATTGAAGCATTGAGTGTTGGTACACCAATTATATCTACGAATTGTCAAAGTGGTCCTAGTGAAATTCTATGTAACGGAAAATTTGGCTATCTTTTTGATGTAAGAGATCATAATGCCTTAGCTCATTTGATGAATCATGTAGTAAAGAATTATCAAGATGCAATTAAAAAAATTTTAAAAGGCAGAAAAACTTTATACCAGTACCAGGTTAAAAATGTTTCTGTAAAATATATAAATGAGATTAACAAATTATTGTAATTTTAATCATGTCATCAATATCAGTAATTATACCATATTATAAAAAAAATAAATTTATAGATAAGGCGATTAAATCTGTTTTAAATCAGTCTTATAAAAAATTTGAGATTATTTTAATATATGATGACGATGATAAATATGATTTAAAACTAATCAAAAAAATTTCTAAAAAAAATAAAAAAATTAGATTAATTGTTAATAAAAAAAATATTGGAGCTGGATATTCTAGAAACATAGGGATCAAGAACTCAAAAGGAAAATTCATAGCTTTCTTGGATGCTGATGATTACTGGCATCATAATAAGTTAGAAAAACAATTAGATTTCATGAAAAAGAAATCAATAAAAATATCTCACACATCTTATAAAATTATAAACAATGATAACTCTGTGATTAATTTACGAAATGCAAAATTTTTATTAGACCATAATTCTCTATTAAAAGACTGTGAGATTGGACTTTCAACTGTTATGATTGATAAGAAATTTTTTAAAAATAAAATAAAATTTCCAAAATTAAAAACAAAAGAAGATTTTGTGTTATGGCTTGAGCTGTCAAAAATTTCTAATATTTATGGCTTAAATACATATTTATCTTATTGGAGAAATACAGAGAATTCATTATCAAAAAATTTATCACAAAAAATTTTAGATGGATTTAGAGTATATAATAATTATATGGGTTTTTCTTTTTTTAAATCAGTTTACTATCTTTGCATATTATCATTTAGATATTTAAAGAAAAATATATGATATTGATAAATTTAATATTCATTGTTCTCGCATTAATTTTTGCAATTTTTTTTTCAAAAAAATATAAAATCTTAAGCAGTATAACTGGTAATATTCATCAAAAATATAGTAATTCAGAAAATGTTCCACTTGTTGGAGGCTTAATAATATTTTTATCACTAATATTAAAATTAGATTTAGACTTTTTGAGTATTTATTTTTTTGCCTTTTTATTTTTACTCTTAGGTATTTTTTCTGACTTAAATAAAATTTCATCACCAATGAAAAGGCTAGTGATACAATCTGTTCTCATAATAATTTTTGTAGGTTTTAATAGCTTAAGTATTAACCAAATAAAAATTAATCTAATTGATGTTCTTTTAAATAATTTTTATTTTAATATTTTTTTTACCTCACTATGTATATTAATCATTATAAATGGAACAAATTTCATGGATGGTATGAATAATCTTGTTTTGGGTTATTTTTTAGCAATTTTACTTTTATTGAAATATTTAGGTAAAAATGGATATGAATTACCAGAATTTTTTGATTTGAATTTATTTATATATTCTTTGACAATACTCTACGTATTTAATTTCTTTAATAAAGTTTATATAGGAGATAATGGTGCCTACATAATAGGCTTAATATTTTCTTTTATATTAATAAATTTTTACAATTTAAATGATGAAAAAATTTCAGCTTTCTTCATAGTACTCATCCTATGGTATCCAGCTTTTGAAAATTTATTCTCAATTTTAAGAAAAATAAGATTTAGAAAATCACCAATAAGACCAGACACATCACACTTACATCAATTAATTTTTATTTTTTTGAAAAAAAAACTTACGTTAAAGAATAAATTTATAAATACTTTAACTGGTAATTTAATTAATTTTTTTAACGTATTGATATTTTTTTTTGGAATGCAAAAAATATACTCAAATAATTTTCAAATATTAATCATTTTCATAAGTATTATTATCTATTTTTTTATATATGTAAGATTAACATATTATAAAAAATAGTTATTTTTAAAAAACAATATCAATTTATTAATATTTAAATGACAATTCTCTATGTTTAATAAATAAATATAAAAAAATAAATTAAGATTTTAAAAATTAAATATTACAATTGGAAAAAATGAGTTTAGTAAAGGTATTACTAAAGTTGACATTATAATAGGCCTCAAGATCTCTACATTAATGTTGTCAAAAATTTTTAATAAAAAAAACTTATAGTTATATAAATGTAAATTACTAAAAGTGTCAATTAAACATATAATACTTAATCAGCTTAAATAATTTTTTATTGATTTTTTTGTTTTAAAAAAAATAATTTTATCATATATAACAATATCAAAAGTCCATCTTTAAAAGCATTCACTTTTTTTTTACCAGCAATTCTTTTTCTTTCATAAGAATTCGTTGATATCATTTGCATACCCAATCTTTTTGCTTTTATTGGTAACTCTACGCAAAAAGAAAAATTTTTTTCTTTTAAATTCAATCTATTTGCTTGTTTGGTATTACCAATTAAAAAAGTATATAAAATATCACTGATATTTAGTCCAAAAAAAATTTTACCAATATAGGTGAATATATAATTTCCAACTAGCGTTAAGATGGTATCATCATCACTTCCTGAATTAGTGCCATATCTAGATGCAAATATAAAATCTAATTTTTTGGATTGTAAAGTTTTGAGCATTTGGTTTATTTCTGAAGGATTAAAAGATCCATCAGCGTTAAAAATACAAAAATATTTTGATTTGCACTGCTTGATTCCATGAATTAAAGAATCACCGTATCCAAAATTTTCTTGATAAATTATATTAACTTCATGTTCTTTTATTGCTTGAATTGTGCCTATATCAGTTGAGTGCAAAACAACGTCTATTTTGTAATTATATTTTTTCAATTCATTTAAAACAGTTGGAAGACTTTCTGCCTCGTTTTTTGCAGGTATTATTAAAGTTAGTTCCTTCATTTTCACCAATTATTTAGACAAAAGTTTATTAAAAATCTATAGTTTATTTTAATAAATCATTAAAAATATAAATTAATAATTAAATTAGCATAATGGATAACTTTTTTGTATTTACAACATATTACTTACTAATTCTTACATCTATACTTGGTTATGGTTTATATTTTTTAAAATTATTAAAAATTAAATTTGATGTTATAAACTTTGGGTATGCAGGGTTATTTGGAATTTATATATTAATTGTATATTCGTATTTTAGTAATCTCTTTATTGCCCATACCGAAACTCACAATCTTATAATACTTTGTATTGGGTTAATTTTATTTGTTTACTTAATAAAGCAAAAATATTCTTTATATCAAAGTGAAATTACTTTTTCTTTTATAGTTTTTGTTTTATTATTTTGTGCTGTACTACAGTTTAAAAATCACGATGATTTTCCATATTATCATTTTCCTTATACGTA
>Ga0209630_10001971_pt1 | contig 20717 bp, 16 predicted proteins | sample COG_01_FD_184745 | JGI IMG/M metagenome (GOLD analysis project Ga0209630, IMG submission 184745) | Pelagic Microbial community sample from North Sea - COGITO 998_met_01 (SPAdes) (version 2) | ecosystem: Environmental > Aquatic > Marine > Neritic zone/Coastal water | place: Helgoland, sampling... | reverse complement strand
ACTACGATGGTATTCGTAGGCTGGACATTTTTGAGAATGAGTTTAAACTAAACACTACACAGTTCTACCAAGCAATGTCTCCTGTAAAAACATCAAACTTTGATGTAAGAAACTTCCAAGTATTCCCAGTTAATACCAGCGGCAGTGTTGTTACAGGCACACTACCTGGACTTACAAGTGACGATGATGTTGGAGTGACCTTTACTATTAAAGACTCAGAAGGTTCGGGGTCAACGAATAATGTAGTAATCGCAGCAAGTGGATCACAGAAGATAGACACGGCATCTCAATTGAAAATTGAAGTTAACTTTGGTGCAGCAACTCTTACTGCGATATCAGGAACCTCAGATTACTTCTGGTCTATTATATCAACTTCACCTTAGGAAATAGAAATGGCTTTAGTATTAGAAAACGGAATATGGAAACTACAGGCCGCTGGTGCTACATCAACTGTTATATGGTCGGTTGATTTCTCGGCGGTGTCTGATCACGATTTTTTGTCTACCGCAACCCTATCTCTGGGTGGTGTGACTTTCACGGCCGAGAATTCAGCAAATGCTTCGCAGTTTGAGGTTGCTAGTGGTGTACTCAAAATCGATCCGAACTCTCTTACCGCGCATTCCAACAACCTCTATAATGCCCCAGTCTTAAAGGGATCGTATTCTGATTTAATGGCGTTCGCAGCATCTGGTGCCTATGACGTTGAGAAAACATACGTGATGCGAGCGATTCTAACCTCGGCTATCAATCCTGCCGCAGGAGGCCCTATTGTCGGGATCCGTACTGATTCAACTACTAATAATGAAGATCTCTCGATGCAAACCTCGGGAGCGTCCTATCGATTTTCTAAGGGCGCCGCTCGATATCAAGATCGCGATCGTTCCTTAACAGCAGTTACGGGAACTGTCCGCAACTTATCTGTTGTTTATGGACAACGATCTGCTTTCTCTGGCCTCGCCGGCGCCACTGATACCAACGAGGGTGAACCTTTCGGCGGCGGCGCCATCTATGCAGGATACGTGGACAACGTTACCAACGCTACTGGCTATAACTGGCTGAGTCCTCCTCCGAGTGCGCTTGATCTTTCTGATGCTAGCGCGCAGGCTTATGTCGGCGCGTGGTATTACAGTGGAACTGACTTTGGAGTATTTTCATTTCAACGTCTAGAACTACATGAGGTAGGATAATGTATATATTTGAGTCCCCAATGGCTAATCGCCTTCTAACAATTACAAGTCTAGAACCGGTCACCGGGTTGAGAGTATGGGAAGGCGACAGTGGAGATATGAATGTGGATGTTGTTGTTGCGGATCTATGGTCATTTACTATGGTTATTCATTCAAACGACACTGTAACTAAACCAGCAGAAGCGGATGATATTACAGTAACTGTAACACGACCTTAACTTCGGCGCCTACATCCATAAATCTATTACTTTAAGTCATTTAAGGTTACAAAACACTATTTAATATCGGAGATTATAATGACTACTTACAACTACAAGCCAGGATTAGGAAATGTTGGATCTTACCAAGCATCCGGTATTCCTTATGTAACATCCTCTTTAACAGTTCCTAACTCTGCCTCAGCCGCACTTCAAGTATCCTTTCCATCAGTAACAAGAGAGTTTACTGTTCGTAACGATGGTGCGCCAGAGATTAAAGTTGGCTTTTCTGCCGCAGGTCTAGCGGGAACAAACTATTTCACGCTTGCTGCCAGTGGCTCCTACTCAGCACCAATGAAGGTCACGGATCTCTTTATAATCTCAGATACTGGTGCTACATCGGAAGCGACTGTTATTGCGTCATTGACGAGCATTGATTCAACTGAGATTGTTAATAACTGGTCAGGGTCTGTAGGCGTAGGGTAATGTCCAAGTTTGCGTTTGGACCTTCTATCGCTTCTAGCGGTAACTCAATATTTGATCCAACCGGCTTAGGGTCGGGTTTTTCCTTACCAACAAGCACCGGTGGCGGATCATCGGATAACTTTTTAACAACAGCGCAGTCGCTTGGTGCGACTCGACTTTGGTCCCCGGCAAACTTTACTTTGGCCGATGTTGATCCTTCTTCCAATACAATGGAAGATTTATTGAATACTGGAACGTATGCGGCATCAAGCACAAATACAGATCGTTTTGGTGCCGGTAAGGATGTCGACATTAGATCATCTGGACTAACGGCAAAATCTCTTTCAAATGAAATATTTGTTAAGGCTGGCTCATTGCCTGCTGCTGATAATGAGGTGGCAAATCACGTCTCCCGCGCATTAACAACCACAAATACAGACGGGACTTGGTTTTTTGTTTTAAATATACAACCAATGACAGTTGGCTCGACTACTAGAGAAATGGTTATTGCTTATCAAAGGGAAGACAACAACGGAACAATATACAATGACGGTCATGTATGGGTCCAGTTCAGGGGTGGCTTAGACATTGTAGCTTTAAATCAATCAAGCATTCCTCGAACCGGCGATATTACATTGGGTGCTAGCAGGATAGTTTCTGCTGTATATACACGAAATAGTACTTCTAATACAGAGGCGCTTTATTTTACAACTAAGGAATATACAGGAACATATCCGGAAGAAGACAGTACCTTGTCTCCCATGGCTAGTCAAACATTAGCTAACTCAGTTCTAATGATGGCTAATAATTTTTCTACTCCATCAGCCTTCGGGGGTGCTGGTTGTTTGGCTGCTGTTTATTTCCCCACAGCCTTATCAACAACCGATTTAGGAACTCTACACTCCGCAATAACATAATATTTTACTTTTGACGTTAAAAAACACTATTTATTTTTGACGAGTTAAAAGATTTGGAGTTTCTTATATGTCTTCGTTACTAGAAGAGGCGATTGTAGACGCCCGGGCGCTTAAAGAAGCAGCATTGAAAAATGCTGAGAATGTTGTATTAGAGAAGTATTCGGGAGAAGTTAAAAAAGCTCTTGATACTTTACTAGAACAAGATGAAATTGGTTTGGAGCCCGAAGAGGAAGCCGACGATACCTTAGATGAGTTTGTTGAGGAAGTTCCTTACGCATTCCAGAACGAAGAGTTAGGCGAGGCAGGAGCAGATGAGATCGTAGAGATTGATTTTGATGCTTTAAAGATGCGCCTTGACGATGAAGACGAGATGGTCGAAGAAGAAGATCTTAATGACGCGTTAGGAATGGCTGATGAGATGGCTGGTGGCGAGATGGCACCAGAACTTGAAGCCTCCGCAGAGGAAGATGCCGCCGAACTTGGTGCCGCACCAGTTGAGCCACTCCACGAAGAAGAGGACGACGAAGATGTTCCTCTTTCAGAAGAATTTTTAAGTGAACTAGTAGAGGAACTCGTTGTTGATATGACCCCACGCCCGCAAGGCTGGTCATCTGTTAACTCCGCTAATAGTAGCGTTGAGCAAGCAAACAACGACGCAATGGCAGCAGCACAGGCTGCTCACCTTGAAGAAGAGGATGAAGAGGAAGAGGAAGAAGAGACAGCACCGGATGTTGTTTCGGACGCTGCCCTTTACGAATCCAAGATTACAGAACTTACAGAGTCTAACAAAGAGCTTCGTGCTCTTATTGTAGAAGCAAAGGATCAGCTTACAAAGCTGAATCTTGAAAACGCCAAGCTTGTTTATCAAAACAAGGCTTTGAATAGCGCCTCCTTGAATGAGCGACAAAAAACACAAGTTGTCGAGGCTGTTCAATCTGCCAATTCTGTTGAAGAAGCGAGTATGATTTTTGAAACAATTCAAAACGCAGTGGGGTCCTCTCCTGATCAGAGAACACGACCACAAACACTTCGTGAAGCAGTTCAAAGACCTACCTCACTTTTGATCAATTCTAAGAGAGACAACAAGGCAACTAAAGATCCAAACATGGGTCGTATGCTGCGTTTAGCAGGTTTAACAAAACATTAAAATAACAAACAGGAGGTTATATTAAAATGTCTATTGTACAGAAACTAACTGAGGGAATCGTCAATCGTGATCTTTCTTCAGAAGGTGCTGCACTCATTAACAAGTGGGAGCAGACCGGTCTTCTTGAGGGTATCTCAGATGACAACAAAAAGAATGGAATGGCACGATTGCTTGAGAATCAGGCAAAAGAGCTACTCCGTGAGTCTTCATCCATGGCGGGTGGAGATGTCGAGGGCTTTGCAGCTGTTGCATTCCCACTAGTACGCCGAGTATTCGGTTCCTTGATCGCAAACGATCTCGTTAGCGTTCAGCCAATGAGCCTTCCATCAGGTCTCATTTTCTTCCTTGACTTCACCTTCTCTCAAGAGATTGGTGATGACGCGACTGCTGATAACCCACGTTTGGGTTATGCAACAGGTACATCACTTTACGGTGGTGGACGAGTTGGCTCCCAGATCACCGGTGGTGTTCTTCTAAGTGGAGTTAATGCTGAAGCTGGGCCATACGCGCTCAACAACGGTTACTCTTCACCAACAGCATCTGCCGGCATTACGCCAGCGTTGGTTGCTTCCGGTACTGTTGATTCTAACGGTGTTTTCTTAGCAGACGTTGGCGCAACAACGGGTTATGATGGTGCTGCAATGCTTGAGTTTGATGCTGACTTGGTATCGGGTTCTGCTGTCGCAATCGCGACAATCGCTGCGTCTGACCTAGGTCCAACCGATCAGTTTAACTTTGATGATTTTGTGGCTGTAACCCTTAACGGTGTCGCAGTCGGTCGTCAGGTTCGACGCCTCACTCGTGTAGACCCAAACGATGCTTCTCAGGTACTAGTTCTCTTAAACGGAACAGGTTCCGACACAGCAGTGCAGCTAGCTGATGATCTTGTGAGTCTGACAACTTGTGATATCCCAATCACAGATAACTTTGAAGATGGTGATGCGCTAGGTTCTCTCGTCGGCAACGCTACTTGGGGACTAGAGGGTTCTGAGGAAATCCCAGAGATCGACATCAAGGTCGATTCCGTGGCTGTCACAGCTGTAACCAAGAAGCTCAAGGCTAAGTGGACCCCAGAGTTAGGACAGGATCTTAACGCTTACCACAACCTTGACGCTGAGGTTGAGCTTACACAGATTCTCTCTGAGCAGATTGCTCTTGAGATTGACCGCGAGATCCTCGAAGACCTCGTTCGTGGTGCAGAGGCTGGTACACGTTACTGGTCCCGAGTCCCAGGTCAGTTCCTTGACCGAGAGACTGGTGAGGTTGCCGCAGCCGGCGACTTCACAGGTAACGTAAGTGAGTGGTACGAGACTCTCGTTGAGACAATCAACGACGTTTCAGCTCAGATTCACCGCAAGACTCTACGTGGCGCAGCAAACTTCGTTGTTTGCGGCCCAGAGATTGCTAACATTCTTGAGTTCACCGCTGGCTTCCGTGCTAACGTAACTGCTGACGCTGACCGTGGCGACATCGGTGCTGTTAAGACTGGCTCACTTTCGAAGAAGTTCGACGTTATGGTCGACCCTTACTTCCCACGTCAGTTGATTCTCGTTGGTCGAAGAGGCTCTAGCTTCCTAGAGAGTGGATATGTTTACGCACCTTACGTGCCGCTGCAGACCACACCAACGATCTTCGGTGTAGAGGACTTCGTACCTCGCAAGGGTGTCATGACCCGATACGCCAAGAAGATGGTTCGTCCAGACATGTATGGCCTCGTCGTATGCCGAGGACTTGTCTAGACTATCATAGTCTGACGTAAAGTCAAAATAATGAAAGCCCTGCCTCTTTTGAGGTGGGGCTTTCTATTTATTAATAGAGTTATTTTAAAGGATCATCGCATATGGCAATTCCAAATCTAAACCCGGCATCAACTTCAAATGCCAATATACTTCCAGTCACCGGCGCAGCAGCCAACGTTTCAACAACTTTACCTTTTGGTATATACGCTGGTTCCACTGCATTCCTATCAGGCGCCGCAGATCAGGTTGCCTACACTTATAAGAAACTAGGCGGCGATGTATTGGACATTGAGTTGGCGGAAGGAAATGTTTACGCTGCTTACGAAGAAGCAGTTTTGGAATATTCATATCTAGTCAACCTATTTCAAACAAAGAACTCTCTTTCATCTTATCTTGGCGCCACAACTGGTTCATTTGATCAAGACGGTCAAATATCTTCGGGTTCTTTATCCGGCTCTAATATTGCTTTGCGATATCCAAGATTTGATTACGGATACATTAGAAGAATATCAGAAGGCTTAGCAACGGAGGCCGGCTTTGGTGGAACAACACCAATCTACTCTGCGTCTATTCCGTCAGTTGCAGGTACACAAGATTATGATTTGCAATCTATCATTTCAGCATCTTCTGCAACCGATACTTCATCTTCTTTCTATCAGCAAGTTGAAGATAAGAGATTAACAATCAGAAAGGTTTTTTTCAAGACCCCAAGAGCAATGTGGAGATTCTACGGTTACTATGGCGGCTTCTCGGTTGTTGGTAACATGAGAACATATGGACAATACGCAGATGACTCTACATTTGAGATTGTCCCAACTTGGCAGAACAAACTTCAAGCAATGGCTTATGAGGATGCACTCTGGACAAGGGTTTCACATTACTCATACGAGATTCACGACAACAAGTTAAGACTTTTCCCAACACCAGACACTACTTCTCCAAAGAACTTCTGGGTTCAGTTTACTATAAATAACCAGTACGAACCATGGGACAACCAGCCAGGGGTTAATAATGGAGCAGAAGGTGTTAACAACATAAACACGATTCCATTTGAGAACATTCCATATGAAAACATTAATGCTATTGGTAAGCAATGGATTCGTAGATTCGCTTTGGCTTTAACAAAAGAAATGCTAGGACAGATAAGAGGCAAGTTCTCCTCTGTTCCAATCCCTGGCGAATCCGTTACATTAAACTACTCCGAGCTTCTATCACAAGCAAGAACTGAAATGGATCAGTTAAGAGAAGAACTAAAAGCCATTCTTGAAGACACTACTTACGATAAGTTGGCTGAGATTGATTCTTCAATGCAGGACTCCGCGAAGAAGGTTCTTGAGAACATTCCAGCCGGCATCTTTGTAGGGTAACTGAATGTCTCGTAGCAAGAAAACAGAAAAACAAATAAAAGATAAACGATCCAAACGATTTGATTATGTCGGTGATAAAGAAGTAGCAGGCAAACTTCAAGAGATAGAGTTTATGCCTTCATCTTTGGAAACAATCGATAAGGCAATGCTTCGGTTCGTTGATGAAGATCTTAATCTTTTCTCTAATACGAATGATGGATTTAAGAAAGTTCCTGTCCTATGGGTCACAGCGGAACGAGCCTTTCAAATAAAACACAATAAAGATCTAAGAGATAAGGAAGAAACTCTAATCCTTCCTTTGATTACGATAAACAGATCTAATGTAACAAAAGAACAAAACTATCGTGGAACTGTGTTTGCTAACCTTTATCCTGTTGATGATGCTAAGGGTGGAACGATTACCATCGCGCGACAAATCAACCAAAAGAAGACAGCAGAGTTTCAAAACGCTTTAGCAAATAGAAAGTATGGCGCAGATAAAGACGTTGCCAGCAAAATGCTAAACACGAACAAAAGAAATATGCCTACGGCAAAAGTGGTATATGAAACCATTACAATGCCGATCCCTACATGGGTAAAGGTAATGTATCAGATTTCTATTCGCACTGAATATCAACAGCAAATGAATGAACTTATTCGTCCGTTCATTACGGTTCCTGGCAACTCTAGGACTCCAAAGCGAATCGAAGCCGAGGGTCACTATTATGAAGTCTTTATTGATGGCGGTTTTAGTAATAACTCTAACCAAGCCAACTTAGGAATGGAACAAAGAAACTACGAAACAGATATTAACATTGAAGTTTTGGGTTATCTTATTGGAGAAGGCGAGAACCAAGAAAAGCCTAAGATTGTTAAGCGTGAGAATGCTGTCGATATTAAGCTTGGAAGAGAGAGAACAATAGTAGGAGATATACCTCAAAACTTAAAGGATGGTTTTTACAGAGAATAATTCTCTTCATACTATTTAACACTATTTACTTTGAACATTTTTGTGAAATGTAGGAGATAAGAACGAATGTCAGTTAAGAATTACCGATTTGTATCCCCGGGCGTTTTCGTCAACGAGATTGACAACTCCCAACTTCCGGCTTCGCCAGCAGGAATCGGACCAGTTATCATTGGGCGCGCTGAAAAGGGACCAGCACTAAGGCCAACCACAGTTAACTCTTTTGAAGAGTTTGTTAACATATTTGGTACGCCAAACCCCGGAAGATCCGGAGACGATGTTTGGCGCCAGGGTGCCAACACAACAGCAACTACCTATGGTATGTATGCTGCTCAAGCTTATCTTCGCAATAGTTCTCCTTTAACTTACATTCGATTGCTCGGCGCTGAGTCTGATAATGCAACAGTAGCCGGCGAGGCCGGTTGGGATGCCGGTGCCTCTGGTGTTGCTTGGGGACTCGTTCTATTCCAAACTGGCGCCGCAAACACAGTTTTGACCGGAGCGCTCGGCGCGATTGTTTATGCTCAATCTGGCGTAGAGTTGCAACTTTCTGGCAACATCCTTAGAAACACCGGCACTACATATGAGTCTTCGGTGGCTCTTACAGGATCCGATGTTGTAGTCTTATCCGCCAACAATGATGCCAAAGAGTTTAAGACGATTATTCGCGATGGATCGACAACCGTTGACACAATCACCACCAACTTTAACAGAGGTGATTCCAGTTACATTCGCAAGGCTCTAAACACAAACCCGCAGTTATTAAACACCGCTATTACTGATGGAGATAACCAAGAGAAGTATTTCCTAGGAGAAACCTTCGATCGGCACCTCGACGCTGTATTGTCAGATGCCGACTCTGCTATTGCCGGTGCTTGGATTCGCTTAACAGACGGATCCACCGAGGGAGATGATTTCAGATACGATGCACAGGCTGCTGAAACTCCACAAATCATTAGTTGTAAACTATCCCCTGGTTCAACTCCAACAAGTCTTTTCAAGTTTGTTGCCAGAGGAGAAGCAGGTGATTGGACAAGCAAGAACCTTAAGGTATCCATTCAGGATATTAAGCGTTCAACAAACGAAGAAAACCAGTATGGCACATTCTCCGTTGTTGTAAGGCACCTAAGCGATAGCGATAACGTTGTAAGAGTTGTGGAACAGTTCAACAACTGCGATTTGAACCCTAACTCTCTTAACTACGTCGCTCGCAAGATTGGTGATTCATATGATGAATGGAATCAGACCGAGAGACGATATGTTAGAAAGGGCAACTACCCGAACAACTCACAGTATTTATACATTGATGTAAACTCTGATGTTGATGCTGGCGTAACTAACCCATCTTTACTTCCATTCGGCTTTGAGGGGATCATCAAATATAAGGATCTTTCATCTCAAACAGGGGCTGATCGAAGTGTTAGTTGGCTATCGGGCTCCTTCACAGATGTTCCAGCAACATCTGGGGGGGCATACACGACAGGTGGCGTCTTTATTGTATCTGGTTCCACAACCACAGATGTAACTTCTTCTGTTACATTCCCAGAGCCAGTTCTCAGAATTAGCGCCTCAGCCGGAAACCTTCAAAACCCAACAGATGCTTACTTTGGACTACAAACATCGAGAGGTGTCGGCTCCACAGTGTTCGCTAGCTCAACTATAGATTTGTTGCGCCCTCGCGGCGGTGCAGTCGGTTTCGAAGTGGGAACCGAGGAAGAGCTTTCTCCAACATTCACGCTAGACGATGTTTCTGGATCTGGTGTATGGGTTACAGGCTCCTCTACTAGCACATCTCTTACAAGTGTTAATGGCGCCGTATCAGGCGTCCTCGACGCCGGTTACGATCGCTTCACAGTTCCACTATTCGGTGGCTTCGACGGAGTAGACATCAAGGAAATGGATCCTTTCTCCGGAGTAAGAATGGGTGGTTCTGCAACTGACACAACCAGTTATGCCTTCTTCTCTATTAGAAGAGCAATCGATTCAGCTGCTGACCCAGAAGTTGTTGAAATGAACCTCGCGTCCATCCCAGCCCAGACACAAGACGGTTTGACTACTCACTTGGTTAGAACTTGCGAGGCTCGTGGTGATGCGTTAGCAGTCATCGATCTTCCGGACGCTTTCGTTCCGCGAGAAGATGGCACTGAGATTAATAGAAACAACACACAATCAACCATTACAACTCTTGTCAATGGATTGAGAAGTAGAAACCTCAACTCTTCATACGGTTGCGCTTACTACCCATGGGTCAGAGGTCGCGACACCATTAACGGCGCGTTCGTATGGCTTCCACCTTCAATCCCGGCAATCGGAACATTCTCTAGCTCACAGCGAAAGACGCAGGTATGGTTCGCACCAGCCGGCTTCAACCGCGGCGGTTTAACAGAAGGTTCTGCTGGCATTCCAGTTGTAGATGTAGCACACCAGCTACGACGCATCGACCGCGATAACCTTTACACTGCCAACATTAACCCGATTGCGAAGTTCCCGGCAGAAGGTATTGTAATCTTCGGACAGAAGACGCTACAAGTTACACCGTCAGCACTCGACCGTATTAACGTTCGTCGCCTAATGATCTTCGTTAAGAAGCGCATTTCACAGATTGCTGCTGGTTTACTGTTTGACCCGAACGTTCAGCAAACATGGCTACGATTCAAGGCACAAGTTGAGCCTTTCCTAGCAAACGTTAGAACTAACTTTGGTCTAACTGATTACAAGGTTGTTTTGGACGACACAACAACAACACCGGATCTTGTAGATAGAAACATTCTGTACGCACAGATTTACTTGAAGCCAACAAGAGCTATTGAGTTCATTGCCATTGACTTCAATATCACAAGAACTGGTGCGTCATTTGACGACTAATAAAATGCGGGGAGTTCCGGCTCCCCGCACTATATAATAATAGGACAATAGGAGAACCATTTAAATGCCATTTTGGACAAGCGCACTTTCAGAGCCAAGAAGAGGACACCGATTCTTGCTTTCACTACCAAACCTAGTATCTACTAATCAGGCTTTTAGATACGAGCAGTATCTTGCAAAGACTGTTACAAAGCCTGCTTACACAGTTTCAGAACAGGCTCACAAGTTTTTGGGCAACACATATTACTACCCAGGAGTAGTTGAGTGGGATCCAGTTAGCGCCACAATCGTTAATGCGATCAACCCAGATGGTAACAAGATCCTATATGATGCGCTTGTCAACTCTGGATACCTAAAGCCAGATGTACAAGAGGCTGTCTTCAATAACCCAGCACAGGCCCCGGGCACTGTTAATAAGCAAGGTGCTGTTAATGCTCTGGGCAATGTTGTAATCGAAGAGTTGAATGGACAAGGAGGTCTCGTAGGCACTTGGACTCTCAACAACGCTTTCATTACAAACGCGAAGTTTGGAGATTTAAGCTACGAAGACGATGGCATTCTTAATATTGATATCACTTTCCGCTATGATTGGGCTGAGTACGAGTCTGGTCCAGCAGTAGCAGCAGTAACAGACCTATAGAATACTAGAAAGAAGGTGATTTTTGTCACGCAGAAATAACTTAGAGCGGTTAGGCGCACCGCAACCAGACGCGCCAACACCCCCCACTTCACAGGCATCTGATTTATTTGCCTTTATAAATCCAACAGAATTCGTTGATCTACCGAGTAAAGGTTTATTTTACCCGGAAGGTCACCCTCTTCATAATCAAGCTGTTATAGAGATTAAACATATGACAGCAAAAGAAGAGGATATTCTAACATCAGAAGCATTATTAAGAAACGAGTTGGCGATCGACCGTCTATTGGAGTCGGTTATCGTTGATAAAAGTATTAAAGTCGGGGATTTGCTTCTTGGAGACAAGAATGCCGTCTTGATAGCCACAAGAATCACAGGGTTTGGTTCATTTTACGATGTAACTGCTAACTGCCCGTCTTGTTCTAAGAGTTCAGAGTATACTTTTGATTTAAATGATCTTAAGCCTCAAGATATAACAGATGTCGATGGTGTAAGCAACGAAGGAGAAGGAGTATTTTCCTTTGATCTTCCAGTATCAAAAGTTAGAATCTATGTTCGCTTGCTAACATCAAGAGATGAAAAGAAGATAGCCTCTTTATTGGTAAAGACCGACAAAAATGGAGCATCAAATCCAGTAACCGGTCTTCTAAAGTCTATTGTTGTTCAAGCAAATGAGCATTCTGATTTGCCAACTCTTAATAAGTTCATTGAAGCGATGCCTATCCCCGATGTTAAGCATCTAAGAAATATTTATGAGAAGATAAAGCCCGATTTGGACCTTCGTTTTGATTTCACCTGCCCCTTATGCCACGAAGAAGGAAAGGTAGGTATGCCGCTAACGGCACGGTTTTTTTGGCCTGACACCTAAATACCAAGAGTCTGTCTACGAAGAGTTTTTTCTATTAAAACATCATGGTGGATGGTCGTTCACTGAAATGTATAATCTGCCCATCGCTCTACGTCGATGGTTCCTTGAACGTTTAACAAACGAGTTCAAGAGACAAAAAGAAGAATCAGATAAAGCAAGAAGAAAGTAAGTTCTTTCTTTTTCTAAACTATTTATATTTAAACAGAGGTTTAAACGTATGAGCGATATAGTAAAACAAGTAATAGATCTTAATCAAATAGGCAAGCCGCTGAATGAAGCATACTATACAGCATTCTCTAATAAAGTTCGGGATATGATGCTTGATCTTTATTTTATGGGTTTTGATGTTCCGATGAACATTAAGGGAACTTCTGCGCAAGTAGATTCTTTCATGAAAGCACTAAAAGGTGAAAAGAGGTATATGGACTCATATATTAAGCATGGACTTAATGATCCAAAGACGATGAACTCTAAATATACTTTATCAAGTGCGGTTAAGAATTTTGAATTAGAGACGGGCCTAAGGTGGCCATTCAAAAACTAGGAGTTTTAAATGGCTACATTAGACGAACTTAAATTAAGATTAGAGGAAGAAAAAAGACTCCTTGAAGCTGAGGAAGAACGGAATTTCTCGCTTACTAAGAAAATAGATCTTCTTAAAGAAGAGCGCTCGGAGATGGGGAAAACCTCCACCGAGTATAAGACTGCCACGGAAGATTTGGCAAAACTTAGAGAAGAGCAGGAGCAAGTCACTGCAGCCATCAAGAAACAGACCGCGGCCCTCGATGCACAGAACAAAGCCTACGACGAAAATGCTAAGGTAGCGGCTGCAACAAAAACTCAACTTGAAGGGTTAACCCAGGGTTTTTTCAGCCTTGAGACTTCTCTAGGTAAGATGGCAAAGGGGTGGTCCCAAGGAGACCTCAGTCTTACCAAATTTGCGAAATCCGGCCTCGTCGGCAAATATGCCATGGGCCAATTGGCTGCAGCCGGCGCGAAGGCTATCGATATGTTTGGCAAATTTGGCATTCAACAAGATGAGCTGCTAGCACAGTTTAGAGCTTCCACTGGCGCCGGCGATGAGTTTAATGAGGTTATTCGCGACGTAGGGTTAGCAAACTTACAAGCCGGCATTGGCTTAAAAGAAAGTGTAGCCGCTGTAACAGAACTCAAGAACACATTCACAGATTTTACCTACGCCAGTAAAGAGCAACAAATAACATTAGCAGCAAACTCTACTCTCCTTAATAAGATTGGAATGAGTTTTAGCACACAAGCCAAAGTTATGCAAACTGCTACCCAAGCAATGGGCATGTCGGCTGATGAATCTCAAGTTCTTTTAAGGGATCTTGCATCTACTGCCAAATCATTAGGCGTTGATGTAGACTCTTTAGGCGCAGACTTTGCCGCTAACCAAGACTTTATTGTTCGTTTTGGCGAAAGCGGACAAGAGGTCTTTGAAGAAATGGCAGTTGCTGCGAAGGCACTCGGAACAGACCTGGGAACTTTGATCGAAGTAACCGAAAAGTTTAAAACATTCGATTCAGCGGCACAGTCTGTCGGTCGCCTTAATGCTATTCTTGGTGGACCATTCTTAAACTCTATTGATATGCTAAATGCATCTTACGAGGATCCAATAGAAGGCATCAAGATGCTTCGCGATGGGTTTGATCAAGCTGGGGTGTCGGTTGAAGATCTATCCGGCGCGGAACTGGAAGCCTTTGCGTCAGCACTCGGTCTTTCGGTAACTAAGACCAAAGAACTTCTTGGTAAGTCAAATGAAGAGTTAGAAATACAGAGAATGAATCAAGAAGAGTTGGCAGAAACCGCTCAAAAAGCGCAGAGCGCCATGGAACAGTTGACAAATGCCTTTAACCAGTTGTTGGCAGATGGCAAACCTTTGATTGATAATATTATTGTTCCTATGATTGAGATGATTGGCACCCTAGCAGGATGGCTTGGCAGCGCCGAAGGGGCCCTGCAAAAGTTTATGAGAGTTGGAATCGCTGCTGCTGGCGTTGCAGCGCTCATTGCAGCACCTTTTACCGGTGGAGCCTCCATCGCGACCTGGGCCGGCCTCGCGGCTTCTCTTGGAGTCGGCGCCGGAATAGGCGCCCTATCACTAGCAGCAGGAAGTGGCACCACTGCCCAGTCTTCTGCTATGCCAGGATTTGCTGATGGTGGTGTAGTCCAAGGAACTTCAATGGCTATGGTAGGCGAGAGAGGTCCGGAAATGGTCGAAATGCCTGTTGGCACCAGAGTCACAACGGCTCCAAAAACAGAGCAACTTACAAATGCTATAACAAAACTAATCAATAAACTAGATAATAATGGCAATGGAGCACAAAACATTGCTGTGTACATCGGTCAAGAGAAAGTTGACGACATTGTTGTTAAGGCAATGAACTCAACTTCCGGAAAGAAAGCCTTTGGAGCGTTTTCAAATGGATAAGAGTATAAATAAATGATTCAAGCACCGTCATTAAGAACAGACTCATTTTTTACCATCTTTGTCAAACATCTGCCTACTTCTGAAGAAGTTTCATTTGAGGGATGGGTAACAGAGTTTTCTGATCAGTTTTCTTCTAACTGGAACCAAACATCAGTGTATGGTCGTATGGACCCTCTAGCTACTTTCGAAAACACGCAAAGAACGATTTCACTAGGATTTGATGTTGTTTCAGACGATATCAATCAGGCTGCAGCAAATCTTGCAAATATCAACTATTTGATTGAGTTTCTTTACCCTGAGTATACTAGTGACCAAAGAGGCATTCAAACTACTTTAAAAGCAGCGCCTTTATTGGGCATGAAGTGGACAAACCTTATTAACAACTCATTTGGTGCTGGGTATTTGTATGGATATATAAATGGTGGAGTTAACTACTCGCCAGATATTGGAGAAGGCGGCTTTATCATTAAAAGTCAGAATGTATTTAGAGATTTAAATTCCGGCAGATCCCCCGAAAGTTCTCTGGTCGGAGGAGCAAGGACTACTGGCGGCGTCACAAATGTTAATAAAAGACCCACACTTGATGTTGGAGCAGGATCCTTTCAGGGACGGACCCCCGGCAGCGATTCTGATAGGGGACTTTACACGATTACTGGTAAAGAAAATACATTTATTCCAAAAAAAGTAAGTATATCCTTCACATTTAATGTTTTACATACTCACTTAACCGGTTGGCAAAAGGATGCCATAACAGGAGATTCAAACTTTTCTACCGGAATGAAAAGGCAGTTCCCAAATGCAGTTTATGTAGCAGAGGATCAAAGAACTTTACTTACAGAGGGTGAAGAGGTTGTCGTGGATGTGCAATCAGAATTAACTAACCAAGCATTGGTTTTGGAAGGCTCCTAATGCCAACAAGATACGATAGAAGAAGAAAACTCTCTATAACAGACAAGAATGATCTGTATGAAAACCTTTTAGAAGATAGGCACTTAAACTCAATCCGTTATTATTCTACTCCTCAGCTTGATTACCCCACAGTAGAGGAAATGAAAGGATTGACACGAACTCGTCACATATGGACAACAGGGGATCGGTTCTTCAAGCTCTCAATACAGTATTACGGGTCAGCCCAATATTGGTGGGTTATTGCTTTATTCAATCAAAAGCCAACCGAAGCAGATCTAACAGTAGGAGATTTAATATATATTCCTCTGCCGCTGCAGGATATCCTCAGATATTACGATAGGTAGGGATTATTATGACATCACCTACAAATAATATCTACTCTTCTGAACTCAAAGAGCTTGGTTCCCAACTTCGAGAACTCTACATCTATATTCTTGCTTATGAAGAAGTTGTATTAAATCCTGAAAAGTATCTTGAACAGGGCGTCCGAGATGAACTAGTCAAAAAGGGTATAATTAATACCAATCAGTCTATTAATATTGAGATAGTTAACCGAAATACTGATCTTTTAAAAGCAGGCAAATATCAATATGTAAGTTTTGAATCTTTAATAACCGGCGTAAGTTTTAATATATTTGGATATCGCGAAGGGGCCGGCCCAGATGGACGGGATTTAGATCTAAGCGGATTAGACGATTCCTTAACTAAAAACATTTCCCGAGAAGTTCAATTATTGAAATTAAAATGGTTTGTAGAAGGAACTCCCGCTCCGATCAAGAAAAGCAACTATGGCGGATCTACTCTCGTAGATACTAGAATCTTAAATGAAATATCCACATTTACAAATGGCGGCCCTAAAAGTAAGCTGATCGCAGAGAACGGTGGATTTATATCTTCTCCATTTTTTGAAGATGAGATTGTTTCTAGCGAAAATTATGATCTTCTGTTCGCAGCGCTTGGCGCATTAAGGACTGCTTTTACTTCTGCTTCAATTTTTCAAGATGGAAATTCAAATAGACAAAGCGTATCTAAGAATACAGAATATAATATTCTTAGTCCTGATTTGGCTGTGGACTCTCCGCAATCGCTAAGAGTAAAATGGACTCAACTAGGAGGCAATTATCAAACAGAAGAAGGTCTTAACTTAGCATTTATATATACTACTTTATTTAATAGTTTAAAGGTTTTTGGTTTTTCAAGAGATGAAACATCTCCTGCTTCACCCATAAACGTAAACAACTCATACCATCAGCAGTTTTTAAACGATGTAGAAACCATACGACGAAAATTGATTGGAGATACGGCCGCGGTAGCAGCCGATAGGAGCGCGCTTCTACAAAGAAACCCTATAGCCGGCGCGCTTACAACAAATCCAGAAGAACTTATATTAAAAAAAGTTCCACCTCCCAAACTAACTCCTTTTGACTTCCAGTGCTATCTTTTAGAGAATATCTCTAAACTAGTTGATCAAAGAGGCAATGCTAACTATAAGCACGTCATTCCTGTAACCACGGATGGAGACCCAGGCAGCATTATCAATACCATTCAGCACGGCGGCAAGACAGGCGCCGTGAAAGAACTGTTAAATATATGTCCAGAAGTTTATGCTCTTTTGGTTCCTTATTTAAAGATTTCAAGATTAGACTATGATAAGTTTGGCAATGTAGCAACAGACGGAAACGGTCGAGCCATAATGTCTGATTTGGAGATCCCAAACTTTCTAACGCAAGACGACATATCAGATATTTTATCCGGAAGAGCAGGCAGAGCGACCGGAGCCGGCATTAAATCGTTTAGTTGGTCGCTAGATGGCGTCCAGCCGGCAGAAGTTGACAATAACATCAAAGCTACTTTGGTTATGTATTTTCAATCAGTTAATGATTTTTTCAATGGAGCATCTTCTGCTGGGCAACAAACACCTAACTTTCTAGATTTGATTATCAACTCCCCGGCTGTAAAAAAGTTAAAAGAAAAAGAAGGAGATGATCCCGAGGTAAAGTCTTGCCCAGACGATCTAATAAAGCCAGAACTTCACAAAGGATACGAAGGAAGAAACTATAGAGTTAAGATTTGTGCTGGCTGGGCCGTTCCGGACAAAGAAACTATTCTAGAGTTAGTAAAAGATGATTCAAAAGCAGAAAATCTAGTAGAAGCCATCGCAGATTCAAGAATATCTTTATTCTTACAAATGACACAGCACCAAATCAGCTTTAATCAAAATGGAAGTTTAGAACTGACAGTAGATTATCAAGCTAGTTTGGCTGGCTTGTTGTCCGGTAGAACGGCTGACATATTTGATGAAACTCCAAAGCTAATAAAGGAAAATATAAAAGGTCAGGAAGAGATTATTGATAACATCGATGACATTGATGAAAGTAATCTGACAGATTCTGATAAAGAAAAGAAAAAGGCTGCTTTAGAAGAGATCAAGAAAATAAAAAATAAAGACAAGAATGTTAAATATAAAAAACTTCTCAAAAATATATACAGCGCTGACGCTATTCGTTTCATATCTTTAAATCCAAATGAGTTGTCGATGACGCCGTATAAGGATCTGACACCCAAACAGCGCCAAAAAAGAGTAAAAAGAAGAAATAATGAAACATTAGAGGTATCCAATGTAGGCAGCAAGACGCGCGCCATCAATCAAGAACTTATAGACTCTATTAATAAAGACCCGTCCGCGGACACAACAGAGGTAGCAAAAGCATATTCAGAAGTGGCTACTAAATCTTTTGAAGAAATGATGAAGCAAGATAAAATAGCTATTCCGTTCTTTTATCTGGGGGATCTATTAGATGCTGTAATAGAAGAGATAAAGATAAATAACAGCAACAACACTTCTGACGGTCTTAAACCATTAAACTTTAACTTCTTTATATCAGACGTTGAAATGATTGACCCTTTGCTGGCATTTAAAGCAAAAAATCTTGAAGATTTAATCAACTGTGGCTATAACTTAAGAGAAATCGAGTTTATTGAAAGCGCTTCAAAAGAAACTCCAACAAAGAATGCCGAGCTTAATGGAATATACAAGACAATGAATATAGGAGACATTCCTATTTCCTTGGACGCATTCCAGCTTTGGTTTAAGAACAATGTTGTTAAAAAAGGTAGGGAAAACTATTTCTTCTTATACTTTGTCAAAGATGTGTGTAAAGAAATGATTTCTAGGGCTTTGTCTTCGAAGTGCTTTGGAAAAGAGTTCAATTTTGAGCAAAGATTCGATACGCAGCCCTTGACGTTGGCAAAGCAAGAAACTAAAATCTCTAACTTCACACCAAATGTGCTAACAACAGCACAAAAAATCTCTAATGCAAAGGCTTCCATATCTTGCGATCTGGATCCAACTCAAACAGAGCTTGGGTTATTATTATATCCCACAGATTCTAACCCCAAAGATTTGAGAGGAGACTATACGAAAGATGTTGGACGCGGCATATACCACCATTACCTGGGATCATCTTGTGGTCTTGTTAAAAAGATAAACTTTAATAGACAAGATCAGCCATACCTTAGAGAGTCAAGGATCCAAAAAGAAGGCGCCTTGGGCGCAGAGCAGTTGCGAGAGCTTTACTCTGCCAATATTGATTTAGTTGGCAATACTCTATATAGAAATGGTATGTATATTTATATTAATCCATCTCTTATAGGAGCAAGTCAAGAATATTTAGATTATCTTGGACTTCACGGATACTATCTTGTCACAGCAGTTAAATCAACAGTTACACCAAATAGTTTTGATGTTTCGATCGAAGCCCTTCACGAAGGCATTGAGTTTAAGGGCAACAAACTGCAACCTTCGGCATTCGATACCGGAGACTTTGAGGGCCTTGATCCCGAGAGAGCACCAGCGAGTATTGTCCAGAGAGAGATAGAGGATCCCCTCCCGGCCGGCGTCCCGGGGGGAGGTCAAGACAATGCTGGTTACAGCATATCTCCATTGCCGGAGGGCACGACTTCGAACGACGCCTACGACGATATCGTCTTTTAGCCTATGACCACATTCGACTATACAACATTTGATTTACAGAATCCATCCGGAAATAACGGACTGTCTTCCTTTGCCTTATATTTTCAGAGACTAATGTATAAGGAAGCCGTATACCCTAATGGCGCAAAGATTCCTCTTGACACTTGGTATGACAAGCGCTACTATGGTCGTGTGAATAGATTACAAGACACTATTATCCCTGGCTATGAGAACCTAGCGCCTTTGGTCACTGTTGGAAGACCAAATCTTATCGCACTGAACTTTGTAGTCCAGGCATTTGAGGACTTTGCTGCTCACATGAGGAACGCCACGATTTTGGGAGTACTGAGAACTCAAAACTCAAATAACAAAATCTTTGATATGAAAGCATATCAAGCATTCAATGATCCAACAGCAGTATACAATCAGTTTACACAACAACTATACACTTCATTTGTAAATGGATTAACACTTGATCAACAAAACAAAATAACTAACTTTGAGACATTTGTTGATGTGTGGTTCACTTATATGAAGAATGTATCTGCTGTGGTTCCGGTAACAAAAACCAACCATCTTTTAACCGGAGTCACCAACACATTCAACTCGGGACTCTCCGTCGCAATCGATTTAGGACCAGCAGAGAATGATGAGTATAAGTATGATAACTGGCTTAACGATCCAAACTTTGATTTCTACACCAAAGCGGCAAAGAAGTTTGGCTTTATTGTAGATAAAAACATTCCTTGGGTATTAACAGCAGATTTATTCTCAGACGCGTGCTTATCTTATATTGAATCTTATTTTGATGAAGAGACAAATCAAATAATCACAGAAGAAAACTTCTTTGACATATATTATTCTAAAACATATATGACAGATATTGATAATATAAAACAGTTAACTATAAATGCTTATTCAAACTATATTGAAAATAATCCTTTATATCAAGTTATAAAGTATAAGCCAAACTGTGATAAGTATGATGTTGTAAATAAGTTTAGACAATCTTCACCAACAAATGTAGATAGCATTCTATCAGACAAGA
>Ga0209630_10001967_pt1 | contig 20758 bp, 18 predicted proteins | sample COG_01_FD_184745 | JGI IMG/M metagenome (GOLD analysis project Ga0209630, IMG submission 184745) | Pelagic Microbial community sample from North Sea - COGITO 998_met_01 (SPAdes) (version 2) | ecosystem: Environmental > Aquatic > Marine > Neritic zone/Coastal water | place: Helgoland, sampling... | reverse complement strand
CTTCACTTAGCGAACAATGAATTGAAACTAAAACAGTGCGTATATCACCATTTCCGAGTAACATCGCAACTTGGTCAACTCCAGAAAACTTAGCTAAAATTTCCGTATGACCAGGGTAGTTAATACCAGCTAAGGAGAGAGCCTCTTTGTTAATTGGTGCAGTTACAATAGAGTTCACTTTTCCTTCAAGGGCATGACTTATACTACTAATTATTGCATCGTATGAGCTTTTCCCACTATGCTCTGAGACCTCACCAAAGCGTGGAAGGTTTTCAAAAAAACTAGTTTGAAAAACTTCTATTAAATTCCGGTCAAATGTAGCATCTTCAACTGCCTTCAAGGTTTTCACATTTAGATTAACTGAGGTAACTTCTATGGCCCTCTGCATAACTCTGGGACAACCAAACACAATGTTTCTTGAGCCAGGCGGTTGGTTTGATAGGGTCTTAACTATAATTTCAGGTCCAACCCCAGATGGATCACCCATTGTAATTGAAGTAGGCCCTAATGGGTATGTCATCAACTATCCTCTATAAAGAAACTTAACATGAAGAGGTACGAAGTCCTATTTATTAATTTTAAACTTATTATATCAATAATAAAGACACAAGAACTAGAAAATTAGTATAGACTTTAACCAATCTACAGAGTGTACTCTACCTGTTTCGCTTTCAAAAGTTAATTTGCAATTCAAATGTAACAGACTAATGAAAGTATCACTGAAGATTGGAGAAATTATGTCATACTTCCCCAAAGCTGGCTCTAATTGGAAGAGCTTTTCTACATCAAATAGTAAAATCGATGTTTTATCCTTAAAGCGTGATATTGAGCTGGCTGATACATACGAGTCTCAGTGGCCATACGATCTTACTGCTGCAGGAAGTGTACCTGGGTTAACGGATATTGAAGAACCTCCACACAACCAAGCCCTCGGCCCCTACACACCCCGCGGTCATAATAATGGCTGTATTCTTAAGGGAGGTAGGGTGTTATTCCATTGGGGCGAAGTTGACCGTATGGACATGACTTTTAGCATTGCTAAAAGTTATCTTGCCCTCTTAACAGGTATAGCTATCGAAGATGGTTTAATTTCTGATATTGATGCCCTAGTTGGTAATACAGTTAAGTCTGGTGAATTTGATTCCATGCAAAATAGAAATATCACATGGCGTCACTTACTGGAGCAAACTAGTGAGTGGGAGGGAACGCTTTGGGGAAAGCCAGATCTAATAGATCGAAATCGACAACTTGGGCCTAACGCCGATAACTCTCGCAAGGGTTTGTACCGCAAACTTCAATCCCCTGGTAGCTTTTACGAATATAACGATGTCCGCGTAAATTTACTGGCACTATCACTTTTATATACATTCCGGCGTCCACTACCAGAGGTTCTTAAAGAACGTGTGATGGATCCTATTGGAGCATCCGAGCATTGGATATGGGAAGGGTATCACAACTCATTTGTGGAGATTGACGGTAGAACTGTGCAATCTGTTCCTGGTGGAACACATTGGGGCGGTGGGATTCAAATTAGTACTATGGATCACGCACGTGTGGCATTATTAGTGCATAACCGTGGTGTTTGGAGTGACAAGCGTATTTTACCTGAAAAATGGTGCGTTAACCTACGCACACCATCCAAGCTCAATCCTAATTACGGATTACTTTGGTGGATAAATACTAGTCAGAGTCAATGGCCAGGATGTTCAGAGGCATCTTATGGTGCTATTGGTGCAGGAACGAACATTATTTGGATCGACCCCGATGACGACCTAATCGTAGTAGCTCGCTGGATAAATGAGAAAAAAGTCGCTCAGCTTCTTAGTACTATAGTTCAAGCCCAGAAATGAATCTTGGGCCTGAACATTTTTTAGAAGCTATGAAATCTCAAAACGATCAAGGTTCATTACTTTGTCCCAAGCAGAAACAAAATCACGTACAAATAATTGCTTAGCGTCATCACTGGCATAAACCTCTGCAATGGCTCTCAATTGAGAATTCGAACCAAAAACCAGATCAACAGCTGTACCTGTCCACTTCACATCACCTGTTGCTCGGTCAGTTCCTTCGTATACACCTTCTGAAAGAGAGGAAACTTTCCACTCAGTTGACAAATCAATAAGGTTTACAAAAAAATCATTACACAATGTTTCAGATTTTGATGTTAATACTCCATGTTTTGTCCCGTCAGAATTTGTATTAAGCACTCGCATTCCACCAATAAGGACGGTCAATTCGGGAGCTGTCAAAGTTAACATATGCGCTCTATCAATTAACGATTCTGCTACCGGCCTCCCATGATTTTTGCTAGAAAAGTTTCTAAATCCATCTGCCATGGGTTCAAGAACCGCAAAAGATTCTACGTCTGTCTGTTCTTGAGATGCATCTGTCCTTCCCGGCACAAAAGGAACTTCAAAGTCTTGACCTGCATTTTTTATAGCTTTTTCAACTCCGGCGCAGCCAGCGAGAACAATAATATCTGCTAAAGAAACAGACTTATTTCCAGATTGACTACTATTGAATTCACTCTGAATAGTTTTAAGAATTGATAGCACGCTAGAGAGTTCTTTTGGGTTATTTACTTCCCAATTCTTTTGCGGTTCCAGTTGGATGCGAGCACCGTTAGCCCCTCCACGTTTATCAGTACCACGAAATGTAGATGCAGACGCCCATGCCGTTTGAACTAATTGGCTTACGGACAATTCTGAACTTATTATCTTAGACTTTAGTAATGTTATATCGGTAGCTGTAATAAGTTCATGAGTAACCTCTGGAACGGGATCTTGCCATAAGTATGGCTCTGCGGGCACTAATGATCCAAGACCTCTAGAGTAAGGTCCCATGTCACGATGAGTTAACTTAAACCACGCCGTCGCAAACACTCTCGCAAGTTCATCTGGGTTTTCATGGAATCTTTTTGAAATTGGTGCATATATTGGATCTTCTCTCAATGCCAAATCAGATGTAAACATAACTGGAGCATGGCTTCTAGAGGGATCGTGGGCATCTGGCACAGTACCTGAAGCTGAGGATTCTTTTGGCTTCCACTGAGTTGCGCCAGCCGGACTCTTAGTTTTCTCCCACTCGTAACCGAACAGGTTATCAAAATAATTATTATCCCATTTAATTGGATTAGTAGTCCAAGCTCCCTCTAAACCACTTCCAATTGCATGGGCACCTTTACCGCTTTCAAAACTATTTTTCCAACCTAGACCTTGCAATTCTAAGGTAGCACCCTCGGGTTCAGGTCCAACATATTTATCAGGGTCAGCAGCTCCATGAGCCTTCCCAAAAGTGTGGCCACCAGCAACCAACGCAACTGTTTCTTCATCATTCATTGCCATTCTGGCAAAAGTTTCGCGAATATCACGAGCTGATGCAAGTGGGTCTGGATTACCGTTTGGTCCTTCTGGATTAACATAGATTAAGCCCATTTGCACCGCACCAAGAGGTTTATCAAGATCACGGTCTCCAGTATAACGCTCATCTGCAAGCCACTCCCCTTCTGGGCCCCAGTAAATATCCTCCTCTGGCTCCCAAACGTCTTCACGTCCTCCTGCGAAACCAACGGTTTCTAATCCCATCGATTCTAAAGCACAATTTCCAGTTAGAATAAAAAGATCAGCCCAGGAAATTTTTTGACCATACTTTTGTTTGATTGGCCAAAGTAGTTGACGCGCCTTATCAAGGTTTACATTGTCTGGCCAACTATTAAGTGGCGCAAAACGAAGGGTTCCCGCGCCTGCACCACCCCTACCGTCTCCTATACGATAAGTACCAGCGCTATGCCAAGCCATCCGAATAAAAAAGGGGCCATAGTGACCATAATCAGCCGGCCACCACTCCTGAGAGTCAGTCATTAATGCGTATAAATCACTTTTTACAGAATCTAAATCGAGGCTTTTAAATTCACTCGCGTAGTCAAAATCCTTTCCCATAGGATTAGAGAGATCAGAGTTTTGGTGTAACATTTTAATGTTCAGTTGGTTAGGCCACCAATCTTTATTTGACATGATATCTGCATTTTCTACTCTTCTTACTCCACCCATTACTGGGCACTTAGTTTCGATGTTCATTAGATTCTCCGTTCGTTTTTTTTAATCTACTAATCGTGGGTAGGATGTTATTAGCTTTCATGAAATACTAGAAAAGCTCAGCGAGCAGGTCAAGTACTTTAGAACAATTCTAAGTTATTAAATCTAGATTTGTGTAACAACTGAAGACGATCATCAAGCGTGGTTCAGCCCAATTTATTTATTTAACTAGTTTTCAATAGATTTTAACCAAATTGTTAGTATTTTTCTCGGTTATGGTTACGAAGTCAGTAGAAATTAAACTTAGAATAACAAAAGAAACGTACCTTTAGCTCGAAATAAAACGTCAATGAACGCAACAATTATTTAAAGGTAAAAATGTGTCATAAAATGAAAAAAACGCTAACCCACTGAGTTAGCGTCGCTTTACTTGGTTGCGGGAGCGCACAACCCACGATGTCGCAAAGTAGTTCGGTAAAGTAGCCGCAAGAGAGGGACTTGAATCCCCGACAACCAGATTATAATAAAACTGCTTAAACTTTTTCTATTTTATATCAGTATGTTAAAAGCACATAAATCAGATGTGTTAAAAAGTGTGTAATAAATATCTCAGCTGACATTCAAATCAAACCAATATTTTAGTCCATACTCTTGGACAATCTGCAACTTGGAAAAGACGAGCAGCCGACAAAAAAGCTGCTGTCAGTGTGATTTTGATAAACCACAGCAATCCCTACTCCACATCTTGGGCAGTCGTCTGCTAGCCTTAGAGGCACAGGAAGCAGTGACCAAATTCAAAGTTTAGGTTAGAAACACATCAGGCGCTGTGAACTTTTTCTCTGTAAACCTGATATGTGACCATTGAAATGATATTGCTGACCATCCAATCCGGCACCAATGCGGAAGATAAACTAAAACTAGAAAAAACAGCACGCAAGCAATGAAACAAAACCACATTCAACATTGCATCGGGATGAACGTATGGCCAAATGATCCTGTGCCACCGGTAATTAGAATTGTTGAGTTTTTTAACATGATTTATTCCGTGTTGTTCATTAATAATATTGCCAACATTGCAGATCTACAGGATCAGAAGGCAAGTTGCTTTCATGATTTAATACGTATTTATCAAATAGGGCTTTGTTGTCTTGACGGTATTTGTCGATTAAAAAACGCCTTGTGAATTCATCAAAATATTTTGCTTTGCCGTATTTTGAGTTGGAAAAGTTTCTGAAAATAATACGATTTAGCTCTGGCCTATCGTTTGCGATAACTTGAGGTAGAAGCTCCCTGGATATATCTACTCCCTTCTCGGAGAGGCTTGCGTTTGCCCTGTTTACTATAGCAAAATCCACAGCATCAATTTCGAACTCAAAAAGTTTTGAAAGGCAATATTCGAGAAAGACTTCTGTCCCATCTGTTTTGATTCTCTCAAAAGTACAGACTGCCAACCTGTTTGGAAACACCTTATTTAGGCTATCCATTAATTCCAGCCAACTTAACTTTGAAATGTCGATTTTTTCAAAGAACTCACTGAAGCTAAGGGACCTTCCTTCTTTGATTTGCTGCAGGTAACATGACTCGATAAAATCATCCTGTCTCCGGATTACCGTGAGAATCCTTAATGTATGATTGCCAAATATTCTACGGATAGATTCTGTAACTGAATCAATGTGCGTGTATATCCCTTCGTAGTGATCTAAACTCGAGTGGCCTAAAAAACCTTCCCACGATATCAGGATTTTGTCATTATTGATTTCGTCTAACCTAGACTCCAAATAACACCTGGCCTTGACTATCGATGCGTCGAATTTATCATCGGACAGCTTGCCTTGCGAAATTTTTTTAAAGTGAGCGCCTAGATCAGAGTTATAAATCTCTCCGTCGTCAAATACGTAAATGTCATATTTTAATGCTAATACATCACGGTTCTTTTTTATGTTTCTTTGTATGGTTGTAGTTGCAGTTTTATGGGCTCCGATATGTAAAAATACTCTCTTTTGGAACCGTCGTTCGTTGCTGCCTGAACCATCTTGGGGCGGGGCTCGGAGTATTGTCCCAGAGCTTTTAGAACTGCCCAGAGCTTTTAGAACTGATCGAAATCCTTTCATTTATCTGGCTGCCCGACTAAAATACGTGATTATTAACTTTCCTAACATTAAGAAGCAAAAGGTTATTTTAAATGGTAGATATCATCTCGCTTAAGTCCAGTTTAAGTATCTTATCATGCTTCGAATAAAGTGCCGTCCATTGTTTTGGATAATTTCAAAACATCTGACACTGCTGCAGCGAAGAAACGCGCAATAAAGATAGTGAATATTAATGAATATAAATTTGATAAATTTACTTCCGTAAACTCGATATAAAAAATAGTGCCCATAAACAAAAATAATATAAAACTGAAGTAGAAGGCAGATCGCGTGAAGTTTTTTTCATAAGCGCGGGTCTCTTTTTCAAACAAACCCTTTACCAAAATTGTCCAATCGAAGTCATCACTTTGTAAGGCATTTTTTTTACTGTTAACATTATTCCCCAACGCTCCTCTGATTAGCTTTTTTGGCCACTCTTCAATTGAAACTGCAGACCAGAAAAGTTTTTGGCTGAGGTGTGCGAACAAAGAAGCAAACAGCAACACCAAAATATAGCTAGGATGAATGATTGTTATCAAAACAACGAATAATATACATAATAGTGTGGTCTTCAAGATTTGCATTGAGTTTACCATTTGCCCTTTTAAAAATATTAGCCGCTTATTGGGATCTGAAAATTTTTCAAGTAATAAGGTTCGAAACAAAGTTAAGCCGTTTTTAACCACTTTGTGTTTACTTGTATGATGTGGAACCTTCTCAAAAAATAAACATACTTTTAGGGCAACAGTATCAAATGCAGGTTTTTCTACAGCTGCTGCAATCATCCCTACGACCAAAACAATTATTGTGCTAATAAACTTATAACCACTTAGGGTATCTAAGAGGGATTTCTGATCAATCTCCCGCACAATCATCATAAAAAGAAAAATTGTAATCAACGCCGAAAACTTTACAATAATAGAGTTGAAAAAAAGCACCATACCTACCAACTTGACATGATTTAAAAGTATAACACATATTATAAATTGTGTTAGCTTCGAGTTGCTCTGGAAGTGCTCTAAACTTTCATTTTTCAAACTTAATAACCCATTTACTTTAAACCTAATACCGATTTATATTACATTCATGATTATACGCAACTCATTTTGGATACGCTTGGGTCAAAAAATCCATAGGTCAAACTTTCTTAAGCAGTCATCATTTAATTTTCGTTTTTTTGGTGCTTTTCGGGAAAAGATTTCTAATGCATATCTAAACCAGGGATTGATTTGGGAGTGGGTTATTGAGAATCCAAATTATATAAAAAATAATTGGATCTCGTCTCTTGCTACCATGGTAGGTTTAAATTGGGAAGCAAATCCAGAGTTGCCAGTGGCTTTCTGCTACAACTTCTCTCCTTGGAAATTTGGTTTTTTTACTGACTATGTTCCTGGCAGTAGACTGGCCTTCTTTTCTAGAAGGTTTTTTTGGCTTCGATCCTTTTTGTTTTGCTATGCCGTAGGGCGACCCTCCCAAATATTCGTTTGGGGCGCCAGGGTCCCAATTCAGGTTAAATTAATTCGTTGGCTAACCCGATCTAGAATAATATTTGTGGAGGACGCTTTTCTTAGATCTGCAGCATTGGGAAAACTTCATTCAACCCCTCTTTCATTAGCGTTTGATGAGAGTTCAGTGCACTACAATGCCCGTCGCGACTCTGATCTGATCAAGGCCCTGAAGAGTTTGACCCTATCCACTACACAGAGGGAGACAGCCAAGACTTTAATACGTTATTTGAAGGAGCATCAGCTGTTTAAGTATAACGACTCTCGTATGGAAACGGATTTTTTCGATGATTTGGGGGTGGGTGTGTTGTGTCAGAACCCAGATGACCAATCCTTGAAATATGGGGACCCCTCAAAAACCAGTCAGTTAAAGTTAATTAGGGCTGCTTGCAAGGAAAACCCAGGTAAGAAAATTTTTGTTAGAATGCATCCAGATCGACCTTTGAGTTACCTCACGATGTTACTTTTACCAAAGTCGGTTGTGATTTGTGACCCTCGCTTGGATTTGGGTGCGTTTTTTAATCGTTTTGATCATTGTTACACGGTGCTTTCCCTATCAGGGTTTGAAGCACTGCTTCGAGGGAAAAAGGTTACAGTTTTTGGAAAACCATTTTATTCAGGTTGGGGGTTAACAGATGATCGCTACAAAAAAAGTGATAGGGGTGTAAAGCTTAAATTGGAGGAACTGTTCTGGGGGGCCTATGTCGAATATCCAACTTATTTAGCCCGCGGACGAACCAAAGACGAGCAACTTTTGAATACCGCTAAAATCATTCAAGCTGACAGAGACTTATTGATGTTTAGCGCTCATAGTGTGTCTAATTTCTCCAAATTACAAAATAAAAAACAACTAATTTCTACTTTGAAATATTGGAACAGTAGAATAAATGAGCCCTTCGCAAAACTTGTGATGTTGGCAGCTCTTCGTAGCACACTAAAACAGGGTTTATTAGATAGTGGCAAGAAAATTCTTGATGATATTTTTTGGCGGTGCGATAGAGGTGATGCTTATGATCATATATTTCGCAACAAACCAATAGACGAACCTGGGTCAGAACATAAAGGAATTGATCAACTAGAGAGTTTTATTAGATCTGTCGCTAGGTGCACCCCAGAAGAAATTTCGATCTGGGAACTGGATTTATTAAGTTTTGTTTCAACCAACAAAAACATTTTGCAGTCATTGAATGTTGCCTCTCGTTTTTGTAAAAAGGTTAAGATATTCAAGGCTGCCTTCCAAATAGAATATCTGAGGTATGGAGTAAGTGACGAAGAAAAAAGGAGTCCAATTAACAACCAGATCCAACTTTTGCCTTTAATCAAATTCAGCTCAAAAATAGAAATGGAAAAGTTGTGGTTAAATTTTCTCAAATTCAATACTAGCAAGGTGGACGAAACAAAAATCTATATTAAGGCGATAAACAAACAGTACGGACTTGATATAGATCCAAATACCGCTTTGGCTAGGCTAGATACTTTGTTTGGTTTTAATATCCAGTTTGCGAATTCTTTATTAATACAGGATAAACTCCAATATGCTAATTTCGTTGCCGAACACGTGTCTGATTTAAAGGATATTACTGGTACAGAGCTCGCTACTATTGCAAGGATTAAAAGTCATATTAAGGGTAATTCTTATGCGGCTGATCTACTTGAGAGAAATTACTCAAACACCAAAAATCACGACGTTTTCAAAGAACTTGTGAGGTTTTACATTAAATCAGCGGATTTCAAAAAGCCACTTAAGCTTCTTAACGAACAATTGGCCTTGGGTCAGATTGCAAACGAAAACATTACACGAAGAATTTTGTTAGGGAATAGGGATTTATACAACGGCTACAAAACTCTTCTAGATTTGCCAATACGCAAACACTTAAAAGAATATTTCGGTTCAAAATATCTTGAACCGTGTGATTACTCAAACTATATACCAAGCGTCTTTCTACTCCCATATTTTGGGCCAGGAGATGAGATACACTTTGCTTCTTACTATCAAAAGTTACGTGGTCATTTTGGTAAAGGCTGCTTTATTAGGATTGGTTGTGACTATCGTTTGACTGCATTGTTTGAACGCAGCTATCCACACATCCAGTTTGTTTCGGTCAGAAAGCCAAGGAACTTTGATTTCCTAGATATAGAGGAGAACTACACTAAACCGGAGTTTGCAGACATTTTGTCAGTTATAGATAACAATGCATACGATATCGCAGAAAAAAGTCGGCGCATTTGTATGGCTACTGACTTAGTCCATTACTTTCTTCCTGATTATGATAGCCATGTTGGCAAGGCTTACCTCAAGCCTGATATTGAACTGTCGAAAAAATACAGAGAATTCCTCCCTGAAGGTAAGGTCTTGGTCGGCCTAAATTGGAGGAGTAGTGTAGTCAGCTATATGAGGAATGAACACTACTTAGATGTTTCTGAAATAACCCCTTTGTTTGATGTGCCAAATGTCGTGTTTGTTAACCTTCAATATGGTGATGATAATGAGGATATCATGTCTCTCAAAGAGCTCTACCCCGATAAGTTTTTTTGTATAGATGGGCTTGATTTATATGATGATCTTGATGGTGTCGCTGCTTTAATTCATTGCCTTGACTTAGTTATTGCTCCCTGTACCGTTATCGTTGAGTTGGCTGGTGCGATTGGTAAAAAAAGCCTTTTGTTCTCAAATTCGGCTGAGATCAACCCAAGGAAAAAGGTTGCAAGTCAGCCAACATGTGTTTGGAGAAACGATATAGAAATTGTTGATGCAGAGCCTTTGGGGGATAAGCGGGCATTGGTCAGGCAAGTAGTCAAGAGATTAGGCGAAATAAGTGATCAGCTAAAGGTAGAGGTTAAGTCTAAATGATTGAATTTGCGCATAAATTATGGCCACTATCTCGAAGCCTGACTGGAAGAGCAAACCGACAGGCATTAGAACTGACAAAAGAAAATCTTAAAGGTTTGGAAACGCTTTAATATTCATCCGGTGAACCTGTTTTTGATTGGACGATTCCTCAAGAATGGAATGTTAATAAGGCTAATATAATTTGCCCAAATGGCAAAAAAAATATGTGACTTTAAAGACAATAATCTTCATCTGGTCGGGTATAGTGTTAGTTTTAACGGGGAGTTATCTCGTAATGAACTATCAAAAAGGTTGCATTATCGTGAGAATTACCAAAATGTGATTACCTACGTTACCTCCTACTACTCCAAGACTTGGGGTTTTTGCATCTCTTATAAAGAATACCAAAAGTTAAAACCCGGGATGTATAAGGTAGTTGTAGACACAGAATTTGTGGACCGGAGCCTCTCTTTAGGCGAACTCGTTATACCCAGTCTGGTTAAAAAGGAAATAATGTTTTCAACTTATATATGTCATCCATCCATAGCAAATAACGAAATTTCAGGAATCCTATGACAAACCTTCTTGGCAGACTGGATCACAAAAAGGAAAAAAATTATTTCACTTATAGGTTTGTATTTTTACCTGAAACAATTGGATCGATAGCATATATAAAAAAGAATTTAAACGAGTTGAGAGCGAAAAATGCTGTTTGCTTCGTTTTAACTTGTATAGAGGATGATCTAAACTTCTCATTGATACCAAACAAAAAACATGGTTCATATTCAGCCAAGATTGCCCGGCACGTTTATAGCCGTTTCAGCCAATGACAATAACAATTGGTTTTTTTTTACTATGGAGCCAATTATCACCAACCAAATAGAAGTCCTCAAATCCAGAATCAGCTCCCATAACGTCTAAGGCATCATGTACTTTATATGAGTATTTATCGCCAGTAGGTATCTTTCTTTTCCAAAAATCCAATAATCTTTTTTCAATAAAAGATGCACTGTCTTCTTTTAGTTTATTTTTTTAAAAAATAAATTCACAATTAAATACCTTTTTATATGTGGCTTTTTAGAACTGGAAAACCTTTCTTAATAGATTTTTTGGAAACTTTTCCAATTATACTTTCTAAATATTTTGGAGGTAATCCGAACCCTGGACGAATGCTTTTGACATGATCTTTGGTAATGATTTCACCTTTTTCAATATCTTTAACAAAATACAAAGAACGGCGAAATTTTACGTTAGCTTGTTCACTTGATTTTCTACCATAGTCAACAGTTCCAAGCGATTCCCAAGCAGTTTTCACTCCTAAACACAACTGCCTTAACTCTTTTGATTCAAGTGAAAAAGAGTCATCAGGGCCGCCGCCATTTCGATCTAAAGTTACGTGTTTCTCAATAATTGATGCACCTAATGCAACGCTAGTAATTGCTGTTGTATTATCAATGGTATGGTCTGATAAGCCAGTAACTAAACCAGCCTTTTCTCGCATATCGACAAGCGTTCTTAAATTATAATCTGTAGCTAAAGCTGGATAACTGCTCACACAATGCAGTATTGCCAATTCCTTACAACCACCTTTTTTCGCAGCCTCAATTGCCTCTTGAATCTCTTGTGCATCTGCCATCCCGGTTGAAATAATCATAGGCTTTCCGGTTTGTGCTATATATTTAATTAAAGGTAGGTCTACTGCTTCAAATGAGGCAATCTTGTATGCTGGAGCATTCAAATTTTCTAATAGATCAACAGCAGTATTATCAAATGGGGAGCTAAATATTGTAATGCCAATTTGTTTTGCATAATCAAATAAGGGTTGGTGCCATTCCCATGGCATAAATGCATCCTTATACAATTCATATAAACTTTGACCGGCCCACAAACCGTCTTCTATCATAAATTCTGGTGTGCTCATATCCATGGTGATCGTATCTGGATGATAAGTTTGCAATTTAACCGCATCAGCTCCACATATTTTAGCCATGTCAATAATTTTATAAGCATTATTAATGTCACCATTATGGTTAGCTGACATTTCTGCGATTACATATGGTGAAAAATCTAAACCTATTTTTCTGCCATTGATACTGATAAATTTACTCATTGTATTTTTTCCATACGCATAATGCTTTGATGATTAACTTTCTTTGTATCAATAACGTTAAAGCCACATTTTTTATAAAAATTAATCGCTCTCTCATTATCCGAATATACTTCTAATTTAATTTTTTTAACATTCAGCTCAATAAATGCATATTGACTTAATGCTAACTCTAGTATTTTACCAGCACCTTTTATCTGTAAAAAAGGGTTTGCATAAATACCAAAATTTACCGAATTGGGTAAATCTATTTCTGATAAATTAATCGAACCAATGATTTTTTTTTTCTGCTTAACCAAAAAGTAACGTTTATCTATTTTGTTTTCTAAACTTTTGATAAATTCATGATGAGTTGAGCCTGAAATGTTATCTTGATTATGCATCCACTTTCTAATCTGTGGATGATTACGCATTTTTAACACTTCCATTTTATCATTTTCATTTAAATTAACATAATTGCACAGAGTAACCTCAGAAAGCTCAGTAAGAGGTATCGTATAGTCAGTCATCTTGTTAAAAAGTTTATAGGTACCTGTGCCATCACAAATTTCTAAAGATTTACTGCTCGTATTTTTCATCCATTCCGCTGGATTTTTCAATAGATGAGTGATTTTATTAATCTCCTCGACTAACTTGACAATGTTTTTGTTCGCTAATGATTTTGCTGAAAACTGTTGGTTTTTAGCAGTAACAATTTGAATGGTTGGTAAACCTAAACAACATCGTTCCCAAGTAGTAGACCCAGCCGCACCAATTGCAATATCGGAATTTGCCATAATTTCGGCCATATTATCTACATCGACTTTAACTTCTGCCTTGTAAGATAGTTTAATCACCTTGGATTTAACACTCTCAATATAAGGTGCAGAGCCGCCCATTATAACGATAATATTGATATCGCTTGGTAGGCTATATTCTTTTAACTTGTCTATAATATCTTCAGTAATATTGTCGATATCAACACCACCCATATTAATAAGCAATTGCTTGAACTCTGGCTTACTTCGGCGCTCTAAGCTATGAGGCCGCCATTTAGAAAATTCAGGCCTAAGTAATGCATATTGCGAGCCTAGTAATAGCTCGCAGTCTTTTGGCACAAGTGATGCATAATTGTCATGTTTACGGCCAAATGTTTGATCAAGTAAAATATCACACTGATGTTTTCGATCTGCCAAATCATCAATCACCATTATTTTTTTATAATAAAACTTAAGGCTCTTTTGCCATTGTTCATCTAAGGCGTAATGATCAACTATTAGCCAATCAGTTTTTTCCGCTTTGAGCATATCATTACAATCATTAGCGTCTTGCTCTTGAGTCGCTCCTAGCCAATGAGAGTGTGCTAAATTAGCATCAACTTCAGAATTTTCCAAAACCTCTAACTCATAAACATTAAATCCACTTAAGCGAATTTTATCTATTAAGTTTCCTTTGTGTCTTCGACAAATAAACTTAACGTCCACTCCATTTTCTTTTAGCACTTGTGATAAGGTTAGACAGCGCATCACATGCCCTGTACCGATTACAAGTGAAGCGTCTACACGAAATATAACTTTCAATCTAGCTCTCCACTTTTCTTTAGCACCTTATACATCAATTCTGCCCGCTTCCAATCATCTGGTGTATGCACATCTTGAACTAAGTGTGGTGGCAAAATATACGAAGTAGCGTTCTTTGAAAAGAATAGTTTTTGCTATTTAAAAGCTTCTGCTTTACCCCAATAAAATTTACCTGCATCATGGTAAGACTCTCCCAAGTCTTGTGAACGCGTTTCAAGATTTTCTGGATAGAGCATATCAATTTAATTTATATCTTGCTTTCCATAAGGAATCATCTTTATGCCCTTTTAAAATTGAAAAACTCTTTGTATTTTAAAGCGGAAGTCGAAGATACGTAATAAATATCTTTAATAACCGCATTTCCATTAAATTGATTATTAACCAAGTTATCTAAACCGCCATATGCAATACTAATACGGTATTTCCTTGAAATTTTCATATATCTAAATATAGATTTAAACGATCTTTCCTTTGGGTGAATAATTAATTTAGATTTATAATCATTTGAAAATTTATTTACCCACTCTTCAATAACATTGTAATAACAATCTGGCGAAATATGCAAAGAAGTATCGTCGGCTATTTGACATGCAAACCCTATATCAAAATCATTGTTTTTACGATTCTTAAATATGTTAAATGAGGTTAAAACCTTAATTAAAACTCTACCTATAACTCTATCAATTAAATATCGAAGTTTTGGAGTAATAAAACAGCGTGATGAATCCTGTTTAAATATATAACTACTTAGCACATTAAGCGTACCTTTATACCAATTACCAATATAAACACTGGATTTATATATTTCTGACTTTTTAAACCCTTGATTTAAAGAAATTTTCTCAATTTTATATCCATTCAAAATCGAATTATCGATCTCTATTTCATACAAATTACTATTGCCCTCTACAAACTCTACCAGATACGTAGACATAACAATTGGAGCCAGGCAAAACTTATTAAAACAAATCAAATCAACATTATTAGAAATATTAATATTTTTATTTAACCAATGATAAAAAAACGAACAATATTCTCGCTCAATATATTTTCTTTTTATTTCAGCAGCTCTATCAATATTTACAATCCAGTTAATATTTTGCGGGTGTTTTTTGTATTTAATTAAATCTCGCTTACTTGGCAAAGGCAATAACGTCATCTGATAATACTTAGCTTTGTTTATCCTATAATCTGGATTATACATAATAATATCTCCAAACCTAGGCCTACCAAATACTTTATTTATTACTTGCTCTGCTTTAGTATTTTGATATATATATATTCTTTTTTTATCCATATTATTTTGTTTCAACTCGAGCCAGTGATACGTTTGATATTTGAGTGGTAAGTATTGGTATTAGCATTTTTATAGACACTCTTGAAATAAGCAACAGGTATACCATTAAAATTATATCTAAATTTGACCCACTTATAGTCATTAAATTAGAATATAGAATGATTAAAATCAAAACATAGATAACGAAAGTAAAGCCACCTACCACTTCAACTACAAATGGAGTCACCCTGCCTAATAGTAAAGAATATATCAAAAGAAAAACAATGAAAGCTAATAATTTAACTAGTATTAATAGTCCCCACAAACCAACAAAATAAGGAAAAACTCCAACAACAAATATTAGTGGAAATATATTAAAAATAACAAAAAACTTTTTTCCACTTTTTGATTTTTTTAGTTGATAATCAATTATAAAATAATTAAATTTAATTTCCATATATTTAATAAACAATAAAGAAAATGCATTCAATACTGCAGCGCCAATAATCAAGGGTACGAAAAATATATAATTCTGACCAATGTCAAAATTTTTAACATAATACAAAGTGGTAATTACAATAATTACGAGAAAAAATCTTTTAACTGCAAGGGAGAGAAAAAAAGGTATTATGAAAAATATATTCCCTTGCAAAAACTTAGTACACGCTACAATGCCTTCTATAACAACAGAAATAACATCATTAAACTTTCTTGGCACTATGAGCCATTATACTCCTCCCGTTTAATTGTTTGATAAAAACATCAAACCTACTGTACTTCCCGTAAATAGAAAAATCTAATCTATCTTTAATCCCAACAATTATCTTTATCTATATTTTCTATTTTTTTGTTTAACACAAGCACTTATGGCTCTTTAAAGTTTACAAATTACTCAACCGTCACCGACTTGGCTAAGTTCCTTGGCTGGTCCACATATGTACCCTTCACCAGAGCCGCACAGCATGACAGGAACTGTAGCGGTATGCAAAACAAAATAGGGGTAATGAGATGATTTGCATGGGCCATATCCACTACATCCAGACCCGATTCAGATTCAAAGTGGTCGTCACTGTCGGCAAACACATACATCACCGAACCGCGGGCTCTTACTTCTTCAATGTTAGACTTCAGCTTGTCCAACAGGTCATTATTTGGCGCAACCACTACCACCGGCATGTCAGCGTCAACCAACGCCAATGGGCCATGCTTTAACTCACCTGCTGCGTAGGCCTCGGCGTGAATATAAGAAATTTCTTTTAATTTCAGGGCCCCTTCCATGGCGATGGGGTACGGATCACCACGCCCTAAAAACAAGGCATGGTGTTTATCCGCAAACTTGTCTGCCAAGCTTCAGCAAGCACAAGGCAACGCATAATATGGCCACTACCAATGTGTATCGATGCATTTGTCCGTTTAACAACTTTCATCAATACCCCTGTAACACACTAAATAATAATTCGGCAAACTCCCAATCTTCAGGTGTATCAATATCCTGAACACGTTTTCTAGGTAAGATAATCGCTTTTGAATGCTCAGAAAAAATTACTTTACCCGATAAATAGGCTGCCGCTTTTCCCCAATAAAACTGTCCAGCATCATGGTAAGCTTCGGGTAAGTCTTGAGACCGGGTATTCGTGTATTCAGGAGAAAACATACTGACAGCACCACTTTCATCCAATGAAATTGCACGCTGAATTGCAAATGGAAATGTAGTTGCACTAAAAGCATACTGCACTGTTTCATCAAATAACTCTACAAACCCCTGTTTAATATCTTCAGGTAAGATAAATGGTGCTGTCGCATAGATACAACAAACTTTATCAACATGCCATTGCTGGTCTTTGCACCAAGCAACGGCATGTTGCATAACATCTAACGTAGTTGCAAAATCATCCGCAATATTTGAAGGGCGTAAAAACGGCACTTCAGCTCCATACTTCAAAGCAACGTCTGCTATTTCTTGATCATCTGTTGAAACGATTATTTTATCAAAACAACCCGATTGTTTTGCAGCGTCAATGGAATAGGCAATCATTGGCTTACCATGAAAAATTTTAATATTTTTACGAGGAATACGTTTACTTCCACCTCGTGCTGGGATGATTGCAATATTCATAACTATCCCTGCAGTACGTGAGTAAGCACAGCAATAACTTCGTTTTGTTGCGTTTGAGTCATCGAATGAAACATCGGCAAGGAAATAGCCTCTTGATAATAAGCTTCCGCTTCAGGGAAGTCCCCCACTTCAAAACCAAGCGCTTGGTAATAGGGTTGAGTATGCACAGGAATGTAATGTACGTTGACGCCAATACCTTTTTCACGCAACTCATCGAACACTTGTTTATGTGTTTTAGTGATTTTATCTAATTGCAAACGGATCACGTACAAGTGTAAACCCGAATAAGTATCCGGCATTTGGTAAGGTAGTATTAACGGTAGATTAAGAAGCAACTTGTTATATCGATTCGCTAATAAATGGCGTGCAGCTACAAACGAATGTAATCGAGTCATCTGCGATACACCCAGCGCAGCTTGCAACTCTGTCATGCGATAATTGTAGCCCAACTCGACTTGCTGATAGTACCAACCACCATCGGACTCCCCAATCATTAAGTTAGGGTCACGAGTCACACCATGACTTCTAAATAGATTCATTTTTTCTGCCAAGTGTTCGCTATTAGTCAGGGCAGCCCCCCCTTCAGCAGTGGTTACGATTTTTACAGGATGAAAACTAAAAACGGTAATATCTGAATGCTGACATAAGCCAATTGGTTTGCCCAAATAGCGGCCACCAATAGCATGTGAAGCATCTTCAATAACTTTAAATTTATATTCTTTAGCTAGTTCGTCAATCGCCTTCATATCACAAGGCTGCCCACACAGATGAACAGCAACAAGGACTTTAGGTAACTTACCTTGCTGTTTCGCAGTAATTAGTTTTTCTTCTAATTTCACTGGACAAAGGTTATAGGTGGCCGCATCAATATCAACAAAATCGACTTTAGCACCGCAATACAACCCACAGTTAGCTGAAGCTACAAAGGTAACAGGTGATGTCCAAAGAATATCACCTGCACCTAATCCCAGCGCCAAGCAAGCAATATGAAGTGCAGAAGTTGCACTATTCACTGCTAACGCATATTTCACACCAGTAGAGTCAGTTAATGACTTTTCAAAGGCGGGTACTTGTGGACCGAGCGTTAGAAAATCAGACTGTAATGCTCTGATAACTGCATCAATATCTTGTTGGGTAATTTCTTGCTTACCGTAAGGGATCATTATATATGCCTAAATCTGGATCAACATTGTCAAAAATTAGTTGACGCAAACCCTCAATCGTTTCCCATTCGGTATTAGTGCCTGAATTGTATTTAAATCCAAATGGTACTTTTTCTGCTTTATGGTGAGTAATGTAGTCATCTTCTGTATACACATATGAAACAGAAGGAAGGATTGCATAATAAAGGCCTAGATCAATAGTATTTAGTGAATCAGTATCAGTAATCATCTCTTCATGTAGCTTTTCACCAGGGCGAATTCCTACAACACGAGTCTCACATTCAGGTGCAACTGCCTCTGCAATATCTAGAATTCTATACGATGGAATTTTAGGAATAAAAATTTCGCCACCTAAATGATTATCCAAAGCAAACATCACTAAATTCACCCCATCTTGCAGTGAGATATTAAAACGGGTCATCTCTTTATGCGTAATAGGCAATACTCCAACTTTACGTTTATCTAAAAACAAAGGAATAACAGAACCACGAGACCCCATTACATTGCCGTAACGAACAATACTAAATTTAATATTTTTTGAACCGCGAATGTTATTTGCAGCAGCAAATAGCTTGTCAGAAACCAACTTTGTTGCACCATAAAGGTTAATTGGCGCACATGCCTTATCAGTGGATAAAGCCACAAGATCTTTCACTCCACAAGCAAGCGCTGCATTTATCACATTTTCAGCACCATTGATGTTAGTACGAATACATTCGGTTGGGTTGTATTCTGCAGTATCCACTTGCTTCATCGCCGCTGCATGGATTATTACGTCAACACCTTCGCAGGCTTGCGTTAAACGCGCTTGATCACGCACATCACCAATGAAAAAACGTAGTTTAGGATAGTCTTCGGGGGGGTATAATTTTCTAACTTCAGATTGCTTCATCTCATCTCTAGAATATATTACTATTCTCCCAACATCAGGATAATTTTTTAATATAGTTTTTATAAACTGCTTACCAAAGGAACCTGTTCCTCCAGTTATGAGTACGCTTTTGTTATGCAGCATACGGGTACCTAAACCCGCAACAGGAATAACAGCTTTTCTAACCTTAACGACCATAGTTTAAAACCCCGCTCTGACTCAAATAACACCACATTTAGTTATTATCAACCACAGTGCTACTTGCTTTTAATTTGGTAAATTATATCGATAAGCTTTGAAAGTGCAAGGTAAGTAAAACCTTAAGAAATACCGCCTGAATGCAAACAAGAGGCTGTTACAGCCCTTCGAAACCTCATCGATAGAATCGATTTGATACCAACTAAAGACGGCTTAACCATTGATATTGTTGGAAATCTTGCGGCTATGCTTCAGCTAGCAATGCCTCAAATGCAAAAAACCGCCTCAAGAGAGACGGCTGTTGCGATATCGTTGGTTGCGGGAGTAGGATTTGAACCTACGACCTTCAGGTTATGAGCCTGACGAGCTACCGGGCTGCTCCATCCCGCGACAGGTATTGTCTAAAAAGACTAGCATTAGAGATCATAAAGAGAGAAAATCATGATGTTCCTTACTAAGTTTGGCGGTGACCTACTCTCCCACGTCTTAAGACGCAGTACCATCGGCGCAACGGCACTTAACTGCCGAGTTCGGGATGGGATCGGGTGTTTTGCTCGTGCTATGACCACCAAACTAAAAAAGAAACATCAAAATCCAAACCAAACTGCATTATGCAGCTCTTTTTAATACTACTAGAAGTCGAGCTTCTACTAGATCAAATCAAGCCTATCGAACAATTAGTACCGGTCAACTGAACGCATTACTGCGCTTACATCTCCGGCCTATCGACGAGGTGGTCTACCTCGGTTCTCAGGGATACCTTGTTTTGAGGGGGGCTTCCCGCTTAGATGCCTTCAGCGGTTATCCTTTCCGATCTTAGCTACCCAGCACTGCCATTGGCATGACAACTGGTCCACCAGTGGATCGTTCACCCCGGTCCTCTCGTACTAGGGGCAACTCCTCTCAAGTATCCTACACCCACGGCAGATAGGGACCGAACTGTCTCACGACGTTCTAAACCCAGCTCACG
>Ga0209630_10001963_pt1 | contig 20773 bp, 18 predicted proteins | sample COG_01_FD_184745 | JGI IMG/M metagenome (GOLD analysis project Ga0209630, IMG submission 184745) | Pelagic Microbial community sample from North Sea - COGITO 998_met_01 (SPAdes) (version 2) | ecosystem: Environmental > Aquatic > Marine > Neritic zone/Coastal water | place: Helgoland, sampling... | reverse complement strand
TGGTCTTAGTTATCTCCTTTTTATTTATTTCAGGTATTAACATATCAATATTTATATACTCATACAAATTATCATCATCCAATTCTATTATCTTCCAATCAGAATTATGTAATTTCCAAGATGATAAGCACTTTTTAACAACATCAGGAGCATTTATAAATTTTTGTGCCCAATATATATAAATAACTTTTATCATTGTATGTATTTGCTAAAACAATATAAGATTATATTATATATTATATAATAATAATGGAGTTTAATAACAAAAGAAAGCGCCCTCGCATGGAAGATGATGATGATTGCATTACCAAAACAGGAGAAGGCAATATTTATAGTTTTAATAATCATATCTATTTTTCTGATAATATTACTCAGAAAACAGCTTTTCAATTATGTAAGCAATTGAGAATTTTAGAAACTTCTCTCAAAATGGAAGCTATTACAACCCATGTTGAACCAGAAATTTATCTACACATTACAACTGATGGTGGTTGTGTTAGTTCAGCTTTTTCTATTATTGATTGTATGAACAATTTGAAAGTACCTGTTAATACCGTTATTGATGGCGATGTTTCTTCTGCGGGTACTATTATTAGTATTCATGGTAAAAAAAGATATGTTGGTGAAAATTCATATGTACTTATTCACGAATTGCGTTCTGGTTGCTGGGGTAAACTGGCATATATAGATGATACTTATAAAAATTGTATTAAAGTACAAGAACATATTAATAATATTTATTTGACGAAAACTAAAATCACTAAAAAAATGCTAAATAGTCTATTGATTAAAGATATTCAATTTAATTCCAAAGAAACAATTAAAATGGGCGTGGCTGATGAAATTTATAGAGGCTAAATAGTAATTATATTCTTTTTATATAGTAATAATGAACAAAGTTTTTTTTACTGACTTGTATATTAATATCATATTATATATGGTTATAATGTTATTCACTATCATTACATCAGCGTATATATTGCTTGATAATAATTGTAATTTATTTATTCGTATACTCAGCATTTTTGTATTAATTGCTGTTGTATTTTTATTGCTTAAAAAAGAAACATATTTGCCCTTTTTAGGTACCACATTTATACCATCTAATTTATTTATTGAACCACAATATCCCGAAGGTGCTAATTTGAATTATTCTATTGATATGTCTGATTACGAAGATGGTACCAAAGTTATATATTGGGCATCCAATAATACAGGATTTGTTATCAACAATCCATATGATGCATATAAAGGTTTTAGCAATAGTGGTTTGGCAATTGTTAAAAATAAAAGAGCAGATATACGAATATATTGTCCTGATAAATATAAAGTAAACAAAGCATTTACAATAGCATTAAGCAAACACTTTCATTATAGAATTATATCTAAGGATTCGGGGTTCATTAGCCCTGTGCAAACATTCTATGTGGATTGCTAACATTTGTTCTATTTTTATTGAAAATTGATTTTGTTTATTGTTACAATGCCAGAAACCAACAAGCACCAACAAGCACCAACAAGCACCAGCAAGCAAACCAGCAAGCAAACCAACAAGCAAACCAGCAAGCAAACCAACAAGCAAACCAGCAAGCAAACCAGCAAATGCCGCTCTACGGCAGCCACCTGCAACGCAAAGTAGCCGACATCTTCAACAATCTTGACGAAAAACTTGAACTAACCTATGACGAAAATAATATTTATGAACTCCAACAATCTATTGCTAAAATAGATACTATGCAAAAAATTATTAGCGAAGCATGGATGGACATGGAGTCTTGTATAGAAAACGCACAATTTTATGATAATTTCGCATCTGAATATGGAGAAACTCTCTTGCTTAAAGAAAGCAATTATATTACATTTGATTTAGATGAATATTCAGTAGATACTCTTTCAGGAGATAGTCATGAAAGAACGTGGATTTACGAAAGCGAACTATCGCTAATCAAAGATAAAATGCAAGAAAAAAGAAATATTATGGATGATCATATTACACAATTGGATGTTAGAGCAGCCATCGCACTCGCATTATTAAAACAATAATAGCAATTATCTATTAATCTATAATTTATATTTTTTATAATTTCTTCATGATAATAATAACTACCCATGAAAGAAAATATATGCCATAATTGATGACTACTTCCATATATATCAAAGTATTGCGATACAATCCGTTCTGGCATTTTTGTAGTATATATTATAAAACCTATACCAAAATATTGTAATGGCTTTATAAAATTATATTTAATTATTTCATTTACATTACCATGCGATATGATATTAATATGATAATAACTTATAACTATACCTAAATTATATAAACTATAATATGCCAATATGTAATTATATTGTTTAATAATATCTACATTTAGCAATATCACAAATCCTACCCCCAAATATAATAATGATATGATATAATATATTTTTTTTATATAATCATAGCACCAAAACCAGTAATGATATATCAATATATTTGAAGTAACAATATTTAATATAATTGAAATCAAATCCAACTTTAATAATAACATGTAATTTTTCTGAGAATAAGGCATATAAGTGTGATAAATTGTTGATATTCCAAAACATATAACGCAAACAATTTCATACAAAACTAGTGCAGTATTTTCATTTACATTTAATATTAAATTATTCAAAAAGTATAATAGTCCTATAAAATGTGTCCATATATTAATAGTCTCATTATGAATTTTAAATATAGATATAATACATCCTAATTTATTTGAATTACCCTTTCTATAACCCGACACTATATATCTATTTTTAGTCCATATTGGTATTTCATGATTCATATTTTTATATAAGTATTATAATATATACTTTTTTTAAATCTTATATTATATAAATGAATCTGTTAAAGATTAATCTAATTAGTTTCGCATCTAATAAAAATATTGATCTTTTTTCTAAAAATGATATTATAATTTCTATCAAATATGGTAACTATAATATTATTACTGATGTTATTAATAATAATAATTTCCCCATATTTAATAAAGAATATATATTACAATATACAGATAATACTAATCTAATATTATCTGTTTACGATACCGATAACCTTTTTGGCGATATAGAAGTATACAAAGAAATGATTTTTAAACTTGATAATAAAAGATACTGTAATTATCAATTGAAATATTACTATGAAATAATTTACAACGAATATGACTTTTTAAATTTGCAAAATTGCTTCAACGCATTGTATAACAATATTGATAAAAATAAATTAAATAAAATTAAAGCCGTCATATAACTATAAATAAGTTGTTATGTTATTATACCCAAAATCCTTCATTATTTTAGGTGCTACAACAATCTTATTATCATAATGACTTATGTAACTAGCCCATAAATTATTCATAGACCCGGATATAATATTGTTCTTAAACATTGAAAATAATATTATCTCCTCCTCAGCATCCATGTTTTCTACATAATATATATTATATTTACCCCTCGTAAATACTGTCTTACACTCATCCTTATTTTTACAAAATATTACTAGGTTTTTAATTCCTACATGTTCAACTCCATTTATATAATATTCATTATCCAAGTTATTATCATATTCTATCGATACCATATCATTATCATTTGTATCTTCTCCAAAATGATCAAGTATATTTCTATATTTATAATATGCGTCATACATTAAATCCTCGTCATTATATATTATTCTCACCATTCTTTCCTTTATATTTTCGTCAAATATATTACAGCAATTTGTTAATTTTATATGTGATTTATTATCATAGTAGCTTTCTAAATCATCATGTAATTCTAAAAAATCAATGTTATTATATACACCCTCGTCATATATCTTAAATATTCCATTAAATATAGTATCCCAATATCTATTTTCGTCCTTCTTAAAAACAACCTTTCTCCTAATTTTATTTTTTTGTGATTCTTTCACAAATTTAAATACATTTGCTATCTGAAATAATTGTTCCCCTAAACTCCCACATATATTACTAGATATATATGGATACGCCATTATTTTATACTATAATAATGTAATATCTTTAAATATTATAATTTATATTAGATGTTTTCGTTTTATTATTATATTCTATATTTGTCACTATATCCATACTTTCTTTAATAACATCTATATGTGACATTATTACAACCCCGCTAAATGTATTAAGTAAATTCTTCAAAAATCCAGGCACCAATGACAAGTTCTGCTTATCACATGCCGTAAATCCCTCATCAATAAATATCTGCTCGCATTGTGTATTTGAATATAAACTCATTCTCAATGCCAATGATATTACAAATCTTTGGAACCCAGATGCCTGATTTATTGATATAACTTGCTCTATATTATCATTTGTAACATTATGAATCAACCAATTAATATGTATTATATCCTTCTGTTGATTTATCATATAATCTAATTTGAACTTTTTAGTTTCCTCATGACACAAATCCTTAATATAATTATTAGTCTTCTCTATCAATCTCTTCAATATATGCTCCTTATACAAATTTATTCTATAATCCTTGAAATTACTTATTATTATATCTAATATTATTATAACATCATTTATTTTATGTAACTCCTTATCATAGTAATAATAATTATTTAAATTAGTAGTATTATAATTTTCTAAGGCATCTATATGTGCTAGTTTTTCAGTAGCAGTTTTAATCTCATTATTACTTTCATCTATATCTCTAATTATCTTTGTTTTGGCCAATACTTTGTCTTTTGTTATTTTTTTATTATTATTTGAAATCTTTACATCAACTTCACGTATTATTTTGCTCAATTCAATATATCTATATGCATTAATTATATCATTAGTCTCCTTATATTCATACCAATCATTATAGGATTTCTCTAATTCTTTTAATTTAATTATTCTTGGCTCTATATATCTTTTATATCTCATTTTACTTTCATATAAACTCTTCTTATTCCCAAGTTCATCATACTTTTTGATATATTTACAATATACTAAATAATCATTATATTCAGTTAATTCATTATGTAATCTATTTGCATTAATTCTAAAATTATCAATATCTTTATTGATACTATCAAGTAATTTTGTATTATTATTCTTTTTATTATCACTAATTTTTGAAATAACCTTGCTTATATCATCATCTATTTGTTTGCTATTCGCTATGTATTTATTATAATTATCCCATAATCTATACAATTCAGTATTTTCTATTTTACTTTTGTTTAAATCATTCTCATTATAAACTTTTATGTATTCTATATTAGTATTATAAATATTGTCATCCAATTCAGTAATCTTTTTATCAGTTTCATAAATACTCGTTTCTAGTTCCTTAATCCTTTTTACCCATGGTCTGTTACAGCAATATTTACATTTAGGATCATACTCATTATTCTTATTATTTCTTAGATTCCACAGTTCTTCATTATAATTATTTAGTTCACTCCTCAATTTATCTAGAATATCTAGCTTCTCATAACAATCTGTTAATATTTTATCATTGTTTTCTATAATCATACTAATATCATTATTATTACTGATAATACCAATACTCTCATCATATTCATAATCCGGTCTTGATATTATTTTTAATTCAGACTTAGACGAATATAATGCTTGTAATTGTTTGTCATATTCTATATAATTATTATCACATTTAATCAAATCACTATTTGTTTTTTCCTTCAATTCTAAGAGTTTTATATAACAATCATATGATATCAATTCTGTCAAATTATAATTATCAACATATAGTTTATTATTAACAATAAAATCCCTTAATTGTTGTATAGACGATCCTGTATCGGTTTTAAACATCTTACAAATATCCCTTTCAATATCACATATATCTCGTTTAGGTTTAATTATTTTATTTGGCTTATCCAATTCTATAATATTTAATTCTTTAATTATTCTATCATATTCTATACTAATTTCATCAATATCGCAATCTATTTCCATTTTATATTGCGATAGATACTCTGTTTCATCCTTGATGAAAGAATATTCACATGGTTTATCGCAATTATCATGCTTTTTCATGCTAATTGAATATTTATCTGATTTTTTCTTAACCTCAATATACGTTTTATCCTTAAAATAAATCTTTAATTCATTTAATTCGCCACATAAGGTCCTATAAGCAAGTGTATCTAATGTATCATGATATACATAATCATGATTTAATAATTCTAAATTATTATCACAATTTATATCTATATCTATCCTATTATTTTCCTTTACCAGTTTATCATATTTTTCTTTGTTTTTTTCTAATTGTAATAATAATACTTCCTTATTACCCGTATTAGCATTGTTTTTTGAAATAATATGCTTATAAACATCGCGCTTATTTTCAATCGTCTTTTTGTAATCTTTATACTTATTTAAACTCAATTTTAGTAAGTTAAACAGTTCATATATTTCATTGATATTTGATGCCTTATCTATAATTGCAGTGCAATCCTTATAATCCATACGCAATATATCATTGTCTACTACCTGTGTTATCATTGAACATGTTAAGAAATCATCAAGCGAACCTAGATTTTCTTTTATGAACTCTGAACATGCATTGTTTTTACTTATTAAATGCTTTTCCATATCCAGATATTCATATATTTCTATATTATTCTTTAAAATCGCATTGAATGTTCTTTTTATATTATATTTTTTCCCGTTTATTGAAATATCTATCGACGTTACACCCTTATTATGTTTATAATTTATAATACTATTTTTTGACATTTGAGATTGTTTATCTTTTGTTATTACACCCCATATAGATAGTGTTATAATATCATATATTGCCGATTTCCCAGTTCCATTATTACCACATATTAGTAAAGTGCTATTAATTGCATTTGCAAAATTAATACGATTTCCTGATTCATAGCAAAATAAATTTTCCCATTCTAATTGTTCAATACAAAACGGATATTTTATATTTTTATTACCATTTAACATTGTATTCGTATTATAAGTTTTAATTAATTGTATTAAATCTTTATTCTTTTTCGTACATTCATCTATAAGTTCTTCTGGGCAATTAATATTATCAAATAATAATATCTCATTATTTCTAATTATATCTATCGCTTTATCATAATATTCCTTGGGTATAATTGTATTTAAATATTCTATAAAGGTCTCCTTATCAACTTGAAGAGATTTATCCGCATTATCTTCTACCTTTTTCTGCGTCACGCGATTTCTAAGACACTTATAATTTATTTTATTATTATTTAAAATATTATATAACTTCGTATATCCTTCAACAGATATTTCAGCATATGCTCTAATATCTATATTTCTTGGAAAATATTCGTTTTCTATTATTATATCTTTTAATATAATATCATATTTACCTCTTTTGCGTATATATATATTATCGTCTTGATATGTTATATTTATATATCCAAATGGATTATAAACATTAATATTTTCAACAGTTCCCGATTTTAGATCCCATATCATATACCCGTGATTTATAATGTCTTCGCCATAATTTTGTTGAATAAGAGAACCCGCATATCCCCATAACAAATCACCATACATACCTTTCTGTCTCAAATGAATATCACCCAATAATGCATAATCAAATTGTGATATCCATTCAAAAGGATACGGATTTGTACTATTTAATACCTGTGTACCGTTATATAATCTGGCGTTTCCAAATGTTCCATGAAATAATGCCACCGTTTTAAGAGTATCACATTCTATTTTTGGAAAATCTGGCAATTTTTTAACGCGACCAACAGTAGCAGTTTTATCTAATGTATCATCAATATTTACATAACTGAATCCTATATCATCAATAATAAAAGCTTGTGTTTCTTTTAATATAGTCAGATTATTCATTTCTATTGTTGATGAAATTAATGATGGTTGGTCTATCTCATTTTGATTTCTATCATGATTCCCATGAAATATAATAGTCCTACCAATATCCGTCAATCCTTTGATAAACTTATTATATAATTCTAAACCAAAATTGCCTATTACATTTTTGTTATGAAAAATATCACCAGAAACAATTATTAAATAATCTGTTTTATCCAATTCATATTTTTCTATATTGGTCTTTAAAGATACAAATAAATTATCAAATACTATTGAATATTCTTCATATCTTGATGTTTTTTTATCTCCATTACGTATATGTATATCAGAAATATGAAATAGTTTCTTCATTATTGTATAAAAATAATTAACTTTAATATCATTTTTTAGAAAGTCGTGTAGAAGATCTTTGCGGTTTTTCTGATTTTTTCGTGCTTTTTGACATTGACCTTGATTTTACATTGGTTTTATTTAATTTACTACCAGTACATATTTTATATATTCTTTTTGTTATCTCTATTAAAGTAAAATAAGTTTCTTTATATAATTCTCGTATATATTTATTCTTTTCAGCAATATCTTCATAAATCGGATAATATATTAGCAAATGATATAATTTATTCAATGATTTATATGTATTTGTTCTATTTGTAAATAAACCGCAATATCTAAACATATTAGAATAACCTATAATAATTGATAAATTATCAAAGAATTCAGGAGATATATATGGTGAAAAAATGGTTTTGATATCATTATAACTTTTGAAACTAACAATCGGTATATAATACTCATCTGGATATTCTAATGAAACATCGTTACTACCCGCACCTGCTCGCGTAGCTCTTTTATAATTGTCTCCATATAATAACTTAATATTCTTCATGAAATTAAGCGTTTCTGTATCATCATCACCTATTGTATGTTGTTCGTCTATATCAGAATAATCATCATATAATATAAAATCTGTTAGTTTTTTTAGTGTATCTGCTAATTTTACGAATGACATTGTATCTGGCGAGTTTTCATCCATATTCAAGGATTCGTCAAAACATATATCTATCAAAAAGTCTATAAATTCGCGATTATTACAAACGTGCTTACGTAAATTATCTTCAAAATAATTGTCAACATCCGGTATATTATCCTTAATCAAAAAAATATAACTATTCGGATTTGTTAAAACGTTATTTTTAGATTTAAAATCCAACGAATGCGCAAACGCATTAACTTCTCTCATTAAACTTATTCCATCAGTATCTAAGTTTAATGTATTATTATATTCCCTTTCAATAGATATTCGTCCTATTTTACCTACATCAAATTTATATAGTATACCTCCATTTATTTTTTTTACCATTTATTATATAGTGTTATTAAAAATTGATTATTGTTATATTTATGTCAATGTAACAATGTCACTCATATGGGATAATTTGCCCGACTGTATTCAAGATAAAATATACTCATACATTATTTATAATCAACCAGCTAATCTGTTAGATGATATTAAAAGTTATGTGCTTGTTATTAATTTTATCAATATTAGCTATTTGAATACAGATGATATCCTATGGAATCTTATGTTGAATTATGAAAAGAATTTAGATAATAAACAATTGCACGATATTTTTACAAAAAGAATAACACATCATACAGATACAAAGTATTATATTAAAAAATATATTAGTAAAATGAAAACAGATGATAGATATGGCTTTATAAACGGGAGATTGTATAGAGAATAAATTGTATAATTATTAATAGTATAAACAAAGTTTTTATGAAAAATACAGATATATTATGTGGTAAAGATTTTAAACAAGCAATTAAATGTGGTAAAAAATTACATTCAATTGAAGAATGTCGTATAAAACAAAAGGAATTGAAAAGCTCCACATATATAGGTTTTAGTACATTGAAATTTGGCTATAACTCATTTATAATTTATAGTATGAAATTCAATAGCAACGACATAACAATTAATGATGATAATATTACTGGATTTTTTATACACTCTATATATGATGTAATAATTGACGATGTTGATAAAAAAAATGAAAAATCAATTGAATATGCTAATAATAATAAAAGTAAAATTAATAAGATATGCAAGGAACATTTTGAAGGTTCTTGGTTTGCAAAAGAAAATAGAATGCTTATATATGGTACTAACTTAGAATTTTTTGCAGAAAATATTCCAATTGGCAAAGAAAATTACGACATCTATATTAACGATAATCATATCATTGGTAAATGGGCGTTTAGAAAAGATAGTAGTAATAGAGACGGTATAACTGTACCAGATATATTATTGGGTGATTCTGATGTATTTACAGAACACATATATATGTTTAAGATTAACGATTCGGCATTATGTTTTTCACCTCATATTATTAGAAATAATATATTAGAATATATATGCATATTGAAAAATAATAATCACAGTTATTCTATTAATGATAAGGTTTGGATTCAAACTGATATCTCACATCTTTTAAATAATTATACTGATATCTCAAATACTAATGATAAAATGAAACAATTGATCAAATATAAATATGATACTACTAATTGTGATATCATAACATTTAACATAGAAGCTATTGATGACATTATAAATGTAAACGATCTAATTCACTTTGATAATAATTTTTTCATACCTGATCCAAAATGTCCTAATATTGGTACAGTATGGAATAAGGTTGAAGAAAATACTATATTTATTGGTAAAAATCTAAGAGACATAAATACACCATTTGTATCTCATGCAAACTCATTATTAGATTGTACTAATAACTGTTGTGAAAATATCACATTTAATGATATTGTACTTCAACACTTTCAATTAAAAGACATTAGGGAGTTTGATTATATACGTTTATTACAAAATAATTGTTATAAATATTTTAAACCTAAGATTAATGAAGAAAATATATTAGTAACAATTGATATAACTAGCATTACCAATATTAAACAAATAGAACAAAAATTTGAATGTGTTTTGCGTATTAAAGTTGAATGGTTACCTAGTATATCTGACCTATATTACATTTTATCGTATGGTAAAACAAACTATAATCCATCTTGGAAACCACTTAATATACTCTTTTTAAATAAGTATGAAATTAAATCCGAAAAACAAGAAGGGCCGTTCCTTCACAAAAGTAATAACAAATATAAAAACGTTATTTATTACTATTACAATATCAGCTTTATAGATAAAGTTGAATTAGATAATTTTCCCTTTGATATACAAGATTTGGAAATTGAAATAGAAATTACTAAATGCGATAACTATGATATTAATTGGATTGTAAATACTAACAAAAATATTATTAATCATCTATCGGAATGGAAATATATGATTGTCCAACATTCCCCGCATAATAATAAGATGAAAAAATATAAAAGATTTATTCACATTTTTGTAAAAAGAAATTATTGGGTTTATGTTTGGCGCATCATCTTTGTTATGTCATTAATATCTCTTGTTAGTTTTTTTAATATTAGCATGGACCCTCATGATAATTTGGGAGAAAGAATAGCATATAGTGTTACATTGTTTCTTACATCTATCGCATACAGTATTGTTACTTCTTCTTATTTACCTATACTCGGTAATCAAACGTTAATGGATTGGTATATATTCCACGTTTACATCTATTTGGGTAGCAACATGGGTATGGTATCGCTGATGCCTTATTATTATCCTGAAAAAAATATTAAATACGATTTAATTATTCATTATATCTATTTAGCTATTTGGGTAATATGGCATTTTGCATTTATTATTCGAGTTAAATATTACATATTACCAAAAGAAAACAAAAAAATAGAAAATCATAACTTACTTGAATTTTTTTGCGAACATTGTGGTATAAATGGAATATATTGGAGAAAAATAAACTATACTGACATAAGTTCAACCGATAAGTTGTATAAAAACGTTTTATTGGAAAATGAGCTAAAAAACTTATATAATAAAATGAATACAAATACTATAATATTGAAAGAAAATCGCTTAAATGAATTGATAATAAATGCTAAAAATATAGAACGAAATTCGTATATATATATTAACGATAATATGTGTTTTAAACCTATATGCGGGACTAGAAATCAAATATATATTAATGCTTCAAATAATTACAAGTTTATATGTTACGAATGCAATAAAGTTTCTAATCCTATGCATAATTTTGATCTATCTGAAACATGTAACATTATTCATACTATATAAAAAAAAAACATATTATATTATAATAATGACGAAGAAACTTTTTATATATTGTTCTCTACTTCTTTTAAATTTATCATCAGTCGCTACGTATCCTATGGGATTAGGACCCGATAAATTTAGCAAATTTAATGGTAATAAGAATAATATTTGTTATTTAAATTATAATAATGTATATAGCTGTTTTTACGATTGGAGCAAAAATAGTAATTTAGAATATAAACAGAAAATTTTAGACGATACTATCTGGCTTAATAAAAATCGTTTTATTAGTTCAACGACATTGGTTGGTATTTATAATAGCGATGATGTAAATAATCTATTAAACTATGTATGTTTACTTAGAAAAACCTCATATAATACTTATAAAATTCTTAATATATTTCCTAATCCTGATAATAAAATAAATGATGATGATATACTTTTCAACTATTTATTGTTATTTTGCAAGGAAAATGATGCTTCAATTGATTTTGAAAATCTAAAAACTATTGAAAATAGTAAATACTATTTAACTTACATATATAAATATTTATTTTAACTTAATACATCGTCCTGTTTTAGGATTTATCACTTTACCTTCTGGGCATTTCTTATCCGGTTTTATTGGTGCTATCTTAATACATCGTCCTGTTTTAGGATTTATCACTTTACCTTCTGGGCATTTCTTATCCGGTTTTATTGGTGCTATCTTAATACATCGTCCTGTTTTAGGATTTATCACTTTACCTTCTGGGCATTTCTTATCCGGTTTTTCAGGTTTACTTAGAGGATTTTTTCTCACTTTGTTGATTGTTTTTATTTTGATACATCTATTTGTCAATGGATTTAATACCTTGCCATCGGGACATTTCTTATCTGATTTAACCGATTTATCTGATTTATCTGATTTATCTGATTTATCTGATTTGATATCCTTTTTAACATAAATAATACATCTACGCCCTTTATTGAATGAAAAACACAAATCTTCGGGGTTCATTTTATCCAATATACATTTCCTCGGATTTAAACAAAAATCACTATCCTTATTTAAATTCCAATTATATTTCATTAATTCACATGGTATTGATATTTTTTCACTTAGTTTTATTAGTTTAGCATTAACTGGTAACTTCCATACCGATTTTTTTAAATGCTTATTGTAATAAAACAATAACCCTTTTTTATTTAATACCTCTTCCCATACATTAATATCCTCTGGATTTATATTTTTAATATTTGGGTCTAATGTTGTACGTGTCCAGCCATTGTAAACATATCTTTCTTTTTTACATGTTATCCCTGCTATTGAATGTCCGCCAATTCCTTTATTACCTATGTTCCAATTACCTAGTAATACCGAATCTTGTACATACTCATCGCCATTATCCGCTACTAATTCGTTTGCCTTTTTTATAGCATTATTGTACAATGTTGATTTATTATCTACCTTATAATGTTTTGGATATTTTTTTATTTTTGAGCAATTATTTACATAATCGGTTATAATTATAATATCGGGATTATCAAACTTTTCTTTTACAGTTTGTTCTGTTACAAATTTATAATTGTAATTTATTCTACCATTAATTATACTTATTTTATTGATATTATTATATAAAGAATAATATAACTCGTCGCATACAATATCTAAATATAATACTTTTACACCTAATAATTTATATACTTTTCTGATATACAATTCTGAAATATATCCGCCTTTATGCTTTTTTAAATTAAATACAAACTTCTTTCTATCATATTTATATAATTTATCTAATAAATATTCGGGTCTTATTTTATCAAAATATTTATAATCATTACTGCCACTATCAGTGCGCAAATATTTATTTTTTAATATATAATCAATCGTTCTAAATAAAAGGATTCTTTTATTCCATTTTTTAGATTTTTCTAGCAATATTTTACGACTACCATCACTATATAATATTGCCATCAAAATACTATTAAACCAGCACGTGGGCCCGTACTGTTTCAATGATATAACATTATCGCATTTACTTGCCATTCTATTAATATATAAGGTTTAAAATGTTGTAAATATTAATAATGAGTGATGTAACAAAATACAATGATACTTTAATAACAATATCTTCTGATATTGCCGATGATGAACTTATTAAGAATATTAGAGGCTTCCCTACACAGCTTGACAATTAATTATTTTTATGCTTTAAATTTTGAGTACATAATCTTATAAATACATTAAAATTTATAGACTCTAAGATTTTCTTTTCATTTATAAGATTATGTACTCGTTTTATTATATATGAAAAATTGATATTTTATTTATATATATATTAAGTATTAAGTATAATGTCCAAGGTTGAATATTACAAAATTAAAGAGAATTATAAGGATTTAATTCAAATAAAAGATAGTATATCTGACAAATTATCTAAGTTATACGATGATAACTTTTGGAATTTAAAGGGCCTATTTAGTGATTATAAAAAATACTGTGACGAATTAGGTAAACCTTGTAATAATGCATGGAGTAATGATATAATGTTATTTGATTATAAATGGGAGAATCTAGATTCCAGTAAAATTATCGTTAATACCATTACAATAAAAGATTTTCAAGAAGGTAAATATATTTCATTATATACTAATAATCAAAAAGCTAATAATATTAAAACAGAAGCCGAATATGCTAAGCGTATCTTGTTCTTTACAAAAACTTTTCCTTGTTTCGCTAAATTTAAAGACGCCGATGATCTTTCTTGGATTGCTATAAATAATAGAGAACTATTATTGGAAATATTTAAATATCATAATGATAACAAAAGAAGTCTCGCGACTATTAATAAAGACCTTAAAGCATTAGTTAGAGTAATAAAATTATTAGTAGGAGAAGAGAATGAACTTAGATTTAAAATATCGGCTTTACAAAATCTTTTCACAGAACTAGAAAATAATAGAGACGACGAGAATATTATTGCAACAGAAAATGAAAAAAAACAATTTATTAATTACGATAAACTACTTGATATTATTGATAAATTACAAAAAGAGTATCAAGATGATGTGAATAAATTACCTAAAAATGATAGAAAAAACGGTATGAAACATAATAATGATATATTTATTAAACACCAAATTATATTATTGATAGCATTAAATGTATGGGATTTTCCATCAAGACACGAAAAATATGTTATGGATATTATTTATAAAGCCGAAGATGCCAAACAAGATAATAATTATATATTATTAAAAAAACTGAAAAATGGCAAAGTATCGAGAATAATTAGCTTTGTATTTAATGAAAATGTTAAAAAACATAATGCTATTTCTTATAAATTAGATAGCACCCAATTGAAGGAATATAATAAAAAACTAGCAAAATTAATTAAGTATTCCTTAGATACTTATCCTAGACCTTATTTATTTATTGGTAAAGATAATTGGGTAAAACAAAATTTTACAAAAGCCAGTTTTAATAGCATCTGTGAATCTTTGAGAAATGTGGATATTCAAAAAAATATATGTATTGACGGATTTAGAAGCGCATTTGTGTCGCATTATTATCCCATAATTAATAATAAATTAAAAGAAATTATGAAAACACGAATGCGGACATCTCGTGACATCATTGAAAGATTTTATTTAAAATACGAAAATGCTATTCCTGATGTCAAAGATATTCCTGATGTCAAAGATATTCCTGATGTCAAAGCTATTCCTGATGTCAAAGATATTCCTGATGTCAAAGCTATTCCTGATGTCAAAGCTATTCCTGATGTCAAAGCTATTCCTGATGTCAAAGCTATTCCTGATGTCAACGTAATGACACTTGCCGAAAGAAAAAGATTAAATTATAAAAAATGGTATGAAGCTAATAAACAAAAAAAATTAGAATATAATCATAATCGCAATATAGACCCTAAAACAAAACAAAGAAATATATTAACTGATCTTAATACAAATAAGACCAATTTAGATAATTATAAAAAAAAAACTATTGAAAAATATAAGATATATGAAAATAATGGGAAATTTTATGGAAAAGAATTAACATAATATTAATTATTTAAAAATAATAATACCTTATATAATAGAGTCTAATAAAATGGTATGGCAAATATCGACTGAATCAGGAGATTATAGAATTCAAAACAATAAAAGCAATTCTTATGGAGGTACTTTTATTGATTACATTACTATTAAAGAAAATGGCAATATTGGTATTAATAATGATTCTCCAATAAAAACATTAGATATTAATGGCGATGCTCTTATTAATGGCGAGTTATTTACTTCTAATATTATTGGAAATGAACATAATAATTTAAATAATATATTAAAGATTAATTACGAAGAAGGTGAAGCTAATAGTAATTTATTACATGTATATGGTAATAGTTCTTTTTTTGGTAAAATAGGTATTGGTGTAACAGAGCCAGAAAATGCATTAGATATTATAGGTAATATTAAGTGCGATGAAATACATGCGATTGGTAGTAATATTACTTTGATTAATACATGTAATATTACAGATGGTATTTTACCCATAATTAGAGGTGGTATAGGTGTGGATAATATTAAACCGCTACAACTACTATATGGTGGTATTACGACAATAGAACAAAGTAGTAGTTTATATTGGAATAATGGAGCTGGAACATTAAATGCTGCTAAATTTAAAGGCAATGGTAGTGAAATAACTTCTATTGATGCTACTAATGTTTCATCTGGTACATTATCAGTAAGTAGAGGAGGAACTGGGCGTAATAATTTTAATATTGGTGGCGGTATATTAATAGGTAATTTATTAGGTAATAACCAATATAATATTGCTCAGTCTGAATTACTCAAATGGAATAATAGCGAAAGCGAACTTCAAATAGCTGGTAATATTTCATTACCCGCAGGTAGTAATATTTTAATTAATGGTGTACCATTAAAATTTGACGATTTTGATAGTTTTCCTTCGGCATCTTCAAACATAAAAGGTATGTTAAAAATTTATGAAGGTGATTTTCAATTCAATGATAGTAATCAATTAATATTAGCTACACAAGGTTCGTCTAAATGGGCAAAAGAGGATAATAAAATTTGGTATCCCTCAGAAACTCCCGAACCCACCCATTGTGTTGGTATAGGTAATATGCCAAATACTGCTTTTAGATTAGATGTCAATGGTGATATAAATACATCAAATGGTGCTTTTAAAATAAATGGAATAAACGTTATAGAAAATAATTCTAATATATTATCTGGTAGATTAAACACATTTACATTAGACGATATTGCTATCCCACCATTGATTGACGAAATGCAAACACAAAATGGCGGTTGGTATAATAAGTTTTTCTCACTCAGAGATATTATTTTAGATAGTGGTTCACTTGATAAAGAGTTTTTTATTTCTGCGACACCTGAAAATTATAATTTCGTTTTTGATAATCCTGTAACTCTTAAAAGTGATTTAATAGTAGAAGGAGCTTTTTCACTTGATAATCCTAATAATTATATTAATTTTAGTTCAATGAAATTGGAAAGATCCCATACAGAAAGTATTTTAATTGTTAATCAAACATACAGTGGCCCCAATGACGATACAATCGCCGGAAGTATAGTTAATATTCAAAAAGCTGCTCAAACACAGTTTCGCATAAATAAAGATGGTAATCTTGGTATTGGAAGAACCGATTTGTTAGATTTTAATGAAACAACAGGAGGAACATCTATTGAACCTGTTGAAAAATTACATATTATTGGTAATGTTGTAGCGACCGGTTCCATTACAGCATATTACTCTGATAAAAGATTAAAAGAATTTATTAGTAATATTGATAACCCTCTTGATATTATTGACAATTTAAAAGGATATTATTATAAAGCAAACGAATTAGCTATTGAAAACGGTTTTACAAATGAAAAAAATATAGGTTTGAGTGCACAAGATGTTCAAAAGGTTTTACCCGAGCTAGTAAAATTAGCCCCATTTGATAGTGTTAAAAATAAAAATGGCGATATTGTATCTAAATCCGGTAATAACTACCTAACAGTTTGTTATGATAAATTAAGCCCTGTATTTGTAGAAGCAATAAAAGATTTAAATAAACAAGTTAGCGAATTAAAAAAAGAAAATGAAATACTTAAAAACGAAAATCAACAAATTAAAACAGACATTTTCAAGATTAAAGAAGCACTTTATATTAATTAATAGTTACTGTTTTCTGATATCATATTCCCAATAATTGTATTATAATCAGCCCTTACATCCATATTAAATTGCAGGTAATTATCCGGTTCAATTGACGATGACCGCTCTCTCTTTATTTCGCAATTAACTATATTATAATCTTGTATGGGATTCTTCTCAACTTCTTTTTGTACTTCGTATATACAAATAATTTCGTCTATAATCATTATAGCTAAATCTTTAATTAATACTGATATATTACTATTTAATCCATTAAATCGCGTTTGATACTTTATCAAAGCTTGTTCAAAACCATATATATATATCATATGGTCAATATCTCTTTTATTTGCTTGAATTGATTCATATATAATAGTTGTCTTTCTACTTTGCGCATTATCATAGTCATCGCAATTACTAATAATTATCATAATTTCCATGATTTGACGATTATATCCCGCTAATACGGAATCGATATTATCATCACCAGTATTGAATGAAACAACAAAATTCTTTTCAGTAGTCATGATTATCGTTGTAGCTTATTACTTTACTATCTCAATCAATTTTTTATTATTTTATTACATTTATATAGACCACCTTACTATGTATTGGGTACCTTTGGCAATTATTAGAAGTATAATGTCGGCTTCGCTAATCATGTTTTTAAGAATAGACGATACCCCCAAATATGTATTTCCAATCATTGTTAATATATTAGTTGGTATATTATGTATCGCATATTTTCTATCATTTTATACACAACATTGTGATGAATTATATAAACCCAAATATTATATTTATGCGTTTATCGTGTTTTTCTTAATATTATTAAGTTATCATATTATAAAAGTATGTCCAAACCCAGCATATTTTAGAGCTTTCGTTTCATTGGAAATTATGATAATTTTAGTTTATAGTTATTATTATAACCAATATTATCAAAAGAAAAACACCATTTTAATATCTGAACGAGGTATTGCTGGTATTATATTGACTTCCGTTGGATTATTATTAATATCTTTTAATTAAATATTATACTATTGATTTTAATTCCTTTTTATATTTCACATAATAATCATGTGTCGTTCTTGCTATCGCCGATTCTATACTATCCGGCAATCTATAATATAACATATAGAAAGATAATATCAGTGTTAGTATATTTATTGATATTAGATAAATATTAGTATTATTATCTATCTCTTTTAATCGCGTATATAGTAAGTAATTTGTTACTACAAATATTATTGATGTTATGAATATTCTGGGACCACGTTTTAACCAATATTCTCTCACCTTAGAATGGTCCAATCCTATATCCTTTTTATTAATACTATTTAAATTAATAGTATAATTTAAAAAATCAAAAATAAATATATAGTCATATATTTCACATATATTTGATGTATTTATCAGGTGTGCATTTATTATAAATAATATATCTTCCCTTTGTGCCTTAATTTCTAATTTATCTTCAATGGTTTTTAACAAATCTATATCATTTATCTTATCCGCAAGTAATGCATGGTTTTTATTATTTTTCAATTCTGCGATTTTTCTTTGCTTATTTAGATATTTAATTATATATTTTCTATTATATTTTTTAATATAATAATTAGTATATCTTTTAGCTCTGTTAAATGCCCATCTTTTAAATGGTTTAGACAAAAACCTTAACATCCCAGATAATTTAATAATATTATTATATGTTTAAATTATTTTGGATATATTGAATATTCTTATTTAAATATTTAAATATAATTATTATTAATATGAGAAGTTTATTATTATTATTTTATATAAAATGCGTTATATCATTTAATCTTTACTCTGTTATATATCCTATACGACAATCTTTTAATTATGTTGATAATAAATGGAACTGGAATAATAAGCTTTTCCCTTATGATAATAAAGAAGCTAATTACATCGGCAAATGGTACTATTATAATAATATAGATTTTATCAAAACAAGAAATGATATTATTGCTAACCCTGAATGTTGGAATAATAATATCGTTTTAACTAATTATATTTGTAAAAATAATAAAATTAAAAATTCTAAAATAATTAATGATAATGTGAAATTACCACCGTATTACATTAAAAATAAAAGATATTTTGATAATTATAAAGAATATTATAAGAATGAACATCTATATTCTAATAGAATTATCAAGTTGAAACATACGCGGAGTTATGATAAACTCAATAAATATGCTGATATATTAAGAACACTTGTTGTAAGACCCAATCATTGCGGTGTTACATGTAGTCCTCATATTCCTAAAAATGATATTATAAATAAACTTTTTGATAAAAATAATATCAATAATACTAATTATACTATATCATTTAATGTCTGGTTAACTGATAAAAATATGTATAATAATGATATTAGAACTGGTATGTATATTTCTTATGATGGTATCAATGGCAATTTAAAAGAGTTTATACTTAAAAAAGAAAATATGATTAATAATTCTATTAATATCAATAATAAAATTGACCTGAGTAATTTATATG